>Ga0116143_10002754_pt1 | contig 18566 bp, 13 predicted proteins | sample AD_UKC034_MetaG_FD_89745 | JGI IMG/M metagenome (GOLD analysis project Ga0116143, IMG submission 89745) | Active sludge microbial communities of municipal wastewater-treating anaerobic digesters from USA - AD_UKC034_MetaG | ecosystem: Engineered > Bioreactor > Anaerobic > Digestate | place: USA...
GCTCTTCGTGGTATTCGGCATGATCGTTTGGCTGCTACGCGATACGATCTCTTTCGGCGAGAGCCTGCGATTGGCCAATGATCTGGGCAAGCTCGATGCGATCGACACGAGCTTCAACCCGAGCAACCGGTACACGCTCTGGAGCGGCTTGATCGGTGGCTTCTTCCTGCAGCTCGCCTATTTCGGCACCGACCAGAGCCAGGTGCAGCGCTACCTCAGCGGGCAGAACGTGGCGCAAGCCAAGCGCGGGCTTTGGATGAACGCGCTGCTGAAGATCCCCATGCAGTTCTTCATCCTGCTGATCGGCGTGATGGTGTTCGTGTTCTACCTGTTCAATACGGCGCCGGTGCATTGGAACAATGCGAACATGGTGGAAATGGCCGCAGAGGCGCAGGGGCGCGGAGGAATTCAGGAACTGAACCGCGCCCCCGGTCCTAGCCCGGGGGTGACGGCAAAGGCGGAACGGGCACGCGACGCTGCTGAACTGCAAGCACAACATGCCGAGAACGCCACCACTATGACTAACGCAGCGATTTCTTGGGTGGCTGCGCAGCGGAGCTTCAAGGATGGCAGCTTGATCGTGGCCGAGCGCGAACTGAGCACCGCATTGTTCGAGGACTCAGCGCTCCGCGAAGCCTACCGCGCTGAGGTGAAGGCCACCCTGCCCGCTGCCGAAGCCAATGACAAGGACTACATCTTCATCACCTTCATCATGGACCACATGCCCATCGGGATCATCGGGCTGCTGCTGGCCATGATCTTCAGCGCGGGCATGAGCAGCACCAGTGCGGAGCTGAGCGCCTTGGCCACCACCAGCGTGGTTGATGTGGTGAAGAAGGAGCGCACGGACGGCGAGCAGGTGCGGACCACGAAATGGGCCACGGTGGCCTTCGGCTTGCTGGCCCTGGCCTTTGCGGCGCTCTTCCCGCTCTTCGAGAACCTGATCCAAGCCGTGAACATCATCGGCTCGCTGTTCTATGGCACCATCCTCGGCGTCTTCCTCGTGGCTTTCTTCATGAAACGGGTGGACGGCACGGCCGTGTTCATTGCGGCCGTGATCACGCAGGCGTTCACGCTGCTGCACTTCGCGCTGGACAAGCTGGATGCCTTCGCCACGGTCATGCCCGATGGCACGATGCGCGACCCCTTGGAACTTGCCTTCTTGTGGTACAACCTGATCGCCCCGGCGATCGTGGTAGGGATCTCGGCAGGCTATCAGATGGTCACAGGAAAGTGATCTTTCCCACTCGTGACCGTTGCCGGGTCACAATGACATCTCGCGAGATCCGACTTTTCGAGGTATTCTATCGACAAACAGGCGATTACTGTCGACCGAAAGGACAATGTGCTGAAAAGGGACGGCATACAGCTCGGAGAATGGTCATTCGAAATGCTTGGCCGGACCGTCCAAGTCTTTTGGAACCACCCATCACAGTGGTTTACTTTGTGATCTAACGCTGACCTAACAACCCAAATAGGCAAATGACCAAATTCTACGTTCCTGCACTGGCGCTCGCCCTCGTCGGCTCCGGTGCACACGCCCAGTCTTCGACGGGTGTGGAGAAACAAAGCAAGCGGAATACCGGCGCCACCGTTATGACACGGTATGCCGAATCACCCAGGCTTGGCGCTGGCGCCCAGCGCGATGCGTTCTGGTCGGAGGACTTCTCCGGCGGCGATGTACCGGCTGGCTGGACCAACGTTGATGATCTGACCCCTGTGGGTGAAACCCCGGTGACCTTCGTATGGAGCAATGACCCCCTCGATGTTGATGTGGCCGCACTTGGCAACACGGAGATCGAGAACTTCATGTCGGCTACGGCCACGAATGGCTACCTCTGGGCCAACTCCGACCGCGGTCTTCCCTCTGCTCCCGCTGAGAACCACCTGACCCGATTGACCACCACGGCCATCGACTGCTCCGGCCAGACCAGCGTGCTCTTCAGCATGCAGAGCACGATCGGGGTGTTCGATAACAATGCCAGCGAGTTCGTGAAACTCCGCGTGAGCACGAACCTCGTGGATTGGACCGATTTCTTCCCCTTCCCGTGCTTGGAGACCGGTGCCATTGCCCCGCCTTGCGGCCGATTCTCCAATAACCCGGATATCGTGAACGTGGACATCACCTCGGCAGCGGCCAACCAGCCGACCGTCTACCTGCAGTTCGAGTGGCAGGGTGGCTGGGAGTACTACTGGGCCATCGACGACCTCGCCCTCACCAGCCTGCCTGACTACGAGATCGAGATGAATTACGCCTACACCAGCACCACCGGTACCGGTGAGGAGTATGGCCGTATCCCTAGCGCCCAGTTGCCCGATATGATGAACGTGGGTGCTGAACTCTTCAACCTCGGCCTCGGCGAGCAGACCGGTGTTGCCGTTAACGTGGCGTTCTCGGATGCTGATGGCAACCCGATCGCCGGTTTCGACAACAGCATCGGCGTGGCTCCGATCCAGTCCGGTGAGACCGTTGTGGGTGATGGCAACATCAACTTCCCCTCTGGTGTGGGTCTCTACAATGTGGCCTTCAGCGTCACCAGCGACAACATCGCCCTCGACCTCGATCCTACGAACAACTCCGCTGCGCGGAACTACGAGGTGACCGACGATGTGTATAGTGTAGATGCCATCGGCAACCACCCTGACGGTACGGAGCAGCTGCAGCAGTACGGCACCGCGACCTGGATCGACAACACGGAGGTGTACTACATGAGCATGTACATCATCAACAGCACCATGGACGCCACGGGCGTGATCGTGGAGCTCGGACCTGCCTCCGTGGCCGCCGATGGCGCCTCGATGGAAGCCTTCCTGGTGGATACGGTCGACGTGATCCAACTGCCCGCCACCGTCTCCAACTGGATCGACGGCGTGACCTCCGGCAACCACGAACTCACCCAGGCCGATGTTGACGCCGGAACCGTTGGGCTCCAGTTCAGCCAGCCGGTGACCTTGAACCCGGGCGCCTACTTCGCAGTGGTGCGCATTTCGGGATCCGGCACCATCGCCTCCGAGAACAGCACGGACGGTGAAGTGTACATCCTCGATGACAACACGGTACCGCAGCCCGCCTGGACCAGCGCGATGTACCTGCCGATCGACTTCAACGAGGACGGAACGGAAGGCCGTCACAGCTATACCAACGGTACGGCCTACGCCATCCGACTGACCAGCAACACCCAGGTCGGCGTGAACGAAGCGAGCGAACTGACCGGTGTGAGCATCTTCCCGAACCCCACCAACGGTGTGTTCCAGATCAGCAGCGACCGCACGGATGTGCTTTTCGTTGAGGTGACCGATGCCCTCGGCAAAGTGGTCCACAAGACCAATTTCTCCGCCCTGGCCACGATCGACCTGAGCGAACTGTCCGCTGGTATCTACAGCGTGGCGGTGAGCAGCGCCACCGAGCGTACTGTGCAGCGTGTGACCATCAAGTGATCAGATCCGATCCCTGAAAGGGCCGCCTCCTCTGAGGCGGCCCTTTTTCGTTGAAGGAGCGCGGAATAGCCAGACCATCCGATCGATCCAGATCGTCGATGGCCTGCTTCCGCATACCCTCTGAATGGAGCCTATCCGCTCCAGGCAGCCTGGTGAACGCTGCGGCTCATCCTTCCCGGCTATCGGGCACGTCGTGCCACTGATCATACAGGGTAATGGCGCGTCCATCCACCGACCGATACCCCCTAACGACGGCGCCCTCCGAAGAGGGCGCAGAACGTTCGATGGGGATGAGGATCACTTGCCCTTGCTCAAGGACTCGATCAGCTCGCGGTTCATCTTCACATAAGCCTCGTTCTTCGCCTCCTGTGCCATCGCCATGCTTTCATTGGCGGTGGTGATGGCCTCTTTCGTCATCCCATTGGCGGCCTGCGCGCGTGCGAGGGTGTGCATATGCCAGAACTTCTTGTCCATCTCCACGCTCTTCTCAGCCCAGCCGAGCGCCTCCTTGGTCATCACGTTCCGATCGAGGCAGAAACGGGCGCTTCCACCGTAGCCCCCCGCTTTCATATCGCCCTTGGCCATGGCCTCCTTGATGTTGGCCAGCGCCTGCTCGGTGGCATCCGCATGGATCGGGATGAGCACTTTGGTCTTTTCCCAGCGCAATTCCAGGTCCGCACCATCATTCACCACGTTCGCGAAGTCGAAGGTCAAGGTCTCGGTCAGGTCAGCTGCTTCCGCCTTGACCTTGATGGTCGCCACATTCTGCTCTGCGTTGAAGTCCTCCTCGCCCCAGAGCTCGGTGTTGCTGTTCAGATGGACCACCCATACCTCCTTTCCCGGCACGGTGAACAGCGAGTACTTACCCGCCTTCACGTCCACATCACCGAACTTCACAGGAGCACTGAACTCGATGGTGGTGTTCAGGTTGGCCCCTGTCCGCCACAACTTGTCATAGGGCACCAGGTCACCAAAGATCACGCGACCCTTGATGCTGGGGCGCGAATATTCGACCTCGACCTTCGTGAGGCCGACGATCTGCTCCACCTCGCCCTTGGGGCTGGGTTGTGGCAGGTCCTGTGCGTGGATCGTAGCGGCGACCAGCACGGCCGTCGCGGAAAGCATCATTCTCATGGATATCAGGGTTATGCATGCCGGAGCACGCGGTTCGGGTTGAGGCCCAAAACTAACCCATGTCCAGCGCCGTCAGGCCACCCGAAGGTTGCTCAATCGGGAACGATCGAACTTCTCACGGGCATAACCAAGGGTGACCCTCAATTCGGTCGGACGCTCAGGTGCACCGGGCATCTCGTACATGGCGTCGGTCATGATCGCCTCGCAGATGGATCGCAGGCCCCTTGCGCCCAGTTTGTACTCCAAGGCCTTGTCCACAATGAGGTCGAGCACCTTCTTGTCGAAGGTGAGCTTCACCTTGTCCATGTCGAACAATTTGACGTACTGCTTGATCAGCGCGTTCTTCGGCTCGGTAAGGATGCGTCGCAGACTTTCACGGTCCAGGGGATCCAGATAGGTGAGTACCGGGAAGCGGCCGATGAGCTCCGGAATGAGGCCATAGGTGCGCAGGTCGGTAGGGCTCACATACTGGAGCAGGTTCTCGTCGTTCACCCGTTGCTCCTTGCTGGCGCTGTATCCCACGGCGCTGCTCTTCACGCGACGCGCGATCATCTTCTGGATGCCATCGAAGGCGCCGCCACAGATGAAGAGGATGTTCCGCGTATCCACCTGGATCAGCTTCTGTTCGGGATGCTTGCGCCCGCCTTGGGGTGGGACGCTCACGGTGCTTCCCTCGAGCAGTTTCAACAGCGCCTGTTGCACCCCTTCCCCGCTCACGTCACGGGTGATGCTCGGGGTGTCGCTCTTGCGGCTGATCTTGTCGATCTCGTCGATGAAGACGATGCCTCGTTCCGCCTTCGTCACATCATAGTCCGCCGCCTGGAGCAATCGGCTGAGGATGCTCTCCACGTCCTCCCCCACATAACCCGCCTCCGTGAGCACCGTGGCATCGGCGATGGCGAAGGGGACGTTGAGCATGCGGGCGATGGTCTTGGCCAGCAGGGTCTTGCCGCTGCCGGTCTCTCCGACCAGGATGATGTTGCTCTTCTCGATCTCCACATCATCCGCGGCCGATGGCTTCTGGAGCAGGCGTTTGTAGTGGTTGTACACCGCCACGCTCAGCACCTTCTTCGCGTCATCCTGTCCGATCACATATTCATCGAGGTGTCGCTTGATGTCTGCGGGACGCTGGATGATGAGGCTGCCCTCCATCTCCGTCCGGGTGCGCTGGTTCAGCTCTTCGGAGATGATGTTCTGCGCCTGGGTGATGCAGCTGTCACAGATGTGCCCGGTGATGCCGGCGATCAGCACATTCGTGTCCTGTTTGTCCCGTCCACAAAAGGAACACTTGATCTCTTTCTTATCCATGGGCTTGTGTGCTGCGCAGAGGCCAGGCGTGCGCAAAGTCCTGCAAGATATGCCGAAGGCCGGATGGTCGTCCACCCGGCCTTCGTTGATCACTGAAAATCAGCTTGTTCTGACGGACTCCTACTTGGTGTTCCGAAGCAGCACCTCGTCGATCATGCCATAGGCCTTCGCCTCCTCCGCGATCATCCAGTAATCCCGATCGCTGTCCTTCTCCACCTTTTCGAAGGCCTGGCCACTATGCGTGGCGATGATATCGTACAGTTCCTTCTTGAGCTTCACGATCTCCCGGACGGTGATCTCCATGTCGATGGCCTGGCCTTCCGCGCCGCCGAGGGGCTGGTGGATCATGACCCGGGCATGCTTGAGCGCACTACGCTTCCCTTTTGACCCCGCACAGAGCAGCACGGCACCCATGCTCGCGGCCATACCGGTGCAAATGGTGGCGACATCGCAGTTGATATACTGCATGGTATCATAGATCCCCAGACCCGCGTAGACACTACCCCCGGGGCTGTTCATGTAGATCTGAATGTCCTTCTTGGCGTCCACGCTCTCCAGGAACAGGAGCTGGGCCTGGATGATGTTGGCCACCTGGTCGTTGATCCCCGTTCCAAGGAAGATGATGCGGTCCATCATCAGGCGGCTAAATACGTCCATGGCCTGCACATTCAATTGTCGCTCCTCCAAGATATACGGAGTGAGGGACGATCGGACGGCGGATGTGGTGTAGCTGTGCAGCGTGTTGCTGCTGATCCCGCGGTGTTTGACCGCGTACTTCTCGAACTCGTCTTTGGGGAACATGCGGTGCTGGTTACTAGGGTAAAGGACGGCTGTGCGCGCAATTGTTTCAAGCCGTGCGCGCCAAGGTTACGAACGCATCGAAGCTCAATTTCTCCTCCTTCGGGCTCAGAAGGGCCTTGAAGTGGGTGTTCAACTTCTGCTCGACGATGGTATTGCGGATCCGACCGATCTGTTCGCGATCGCCCAGCATGCGGGCCACCATCTGCTGCAATTGCTCCCCTTCAGGGGCCGGCATGCCGTACTGGGCGAACTGGTCAGCCATGTAGCGCTTGGCGAACGCGTCCAACTCCTCGCCCTTCGCCTCCAAGCCGTACTTCTCGATCACGCGCTCCTCCAACAGTTGACGCTTGAGGCCGGCCGCATACTCCGTGTAGCTCTCCTCGATCTGTTCCGGGGTCGCAGGGTTCTCACTGGTCTCGCGGATCCAACGCTTCAAGAAGCTGTCGGGCAGTTCAAAGCTGGTGTTCTCCATGAGCTTCTTCATCACCTGGCGCTTGAAGATGCGGTCGCTATCCCTGCGGAACATGTTCTCCAGGCCTTCCTGCACCTTGGCGCGGAACCCGGCCTCATCCGTAACAGCATCCTTGCCGTAGACCCGGTCATACAGCTCCTGACCCAGCTCCACGGGCACCATGCGCTTGATCTCCGCGATGCGGAAGAGGAAGTTACCCTCCAAGTGATGCACACGCTCATGGTCCACTCCGAGCATGCGGGCCAGGTCGTCGTGGTCCTTGCTCACCTTGTGTGGGTCGAGCACGACCTCCTCTCCCACCTTCTTCCCGGTCAAGGCGCCCTTGCTTGCCTCGTCCTCGATGAACTCGAGGCTCATGGAGGTCCGGTTCATGATGCCGCCCTCCTTGATGGAGCCATCATCATTGAGCTCGATCATATCCCCGAGCAGCATGTCCTTGTCACCGCTCACCTCGGCATCCTCCACCGCGCCGAACCGACGCCGCATGTCCGATACCTCGCGTTCCACCAGTTCGGCGTTCACGTCCACCACCGGATAGGTCACACCGAGCTTCTCGTTGAGATCGAACTCGATGGTGGGCGCCAGGCCCAGTTCGTAGGCGAAGCTCAACTCGCCTGGTTCGTCCCAGTTGTTCGAGACCCCGCTCTCCACCTTCGGCAAGGGCTGGCCGAGCACGCGGATCGCGTTGGTCTGCAGATACTCCCGCAGGTTGGCGTCGATCAGTCGCTCCACCTCGTTCACCAGCACCGCACGTCCCACCCGCTTCTTGATGAGGCTCATGGGGACCTGTCCGGGACGGAATCCGGGCAACACCGCGTTCTTCCGTTGTTCTTTCAGGGCCTTCTCCACGCCGGGATTGTAGTCCGCAGGGGTCAAGGTCACGTTCAGGGTGGCGGTCAGGTTCCCGGTCTCTTGGCGCTCGATGTTCATGGGTCGGTCGATGGTCTCGTTGGCAATGTGCGTTCTTACAAGCGGCGGGCCGTTGGCGCTTCCGGTCTATTTGGCCTGACAGGGACTGACAGCCTATGGGAAGGGGTCCGATAACGGTCCTTTCGCTGTACGGACGGGGGGACTCGAACCCCCACACCTTGCGGTACCAGATCCTAAGTCTGGCGCGTCTACCAATTCCGCCACGTCCGTGGGCACCTCCATCGGAGAGGCTCCGTCGGAAGGGCCGCAAAGATAACAGGTGCATAGGCTCGCCGGGGGCGTCGCGAACCTGCATGTACCTTCGCCCTCCTGTCCGCCCCATGAAGACCCTGGACCCCGCCCACCTGCCGATCCCCGAGCTGCACGGCTACCTCGTGGGGGCCATAGGTCCGCGCCCGGTGGCCTTCGCCAGCACGATCGACGCGCAAGGCAGGCCGAACCTGAGCCCCTTCAGCTTCTTCAACGTGTTCGGGGCCAACCCGCCGCTGTTGATCTTCAGCCCGGCGCGCCGTGGACGCGACAACACGACGAAGCACAGCTATCACAATGTGAAGGCCGTGCCTGAAGTGGTGATCAACGTGGTGACCTATTCCATGGTGCACCAGGCCTCGTTGGCCAGCACGGAGTTCGAAGAAGGGGTGAACGAGTTCGTGAAGGCGGGATTCACACCGGTACCATCGATGAGGGTGAAGCCGTTCCGGGTGAAGGAGAGTCCCGTCCAATTCGAATGCGTGGTGAAGCAGGTGATCGAGACGGGGACCGGTGGAGGTGCCGGGAACCTGGTCATCTGTGAAGTGGTGATGATCCACGTGAACGAGGAGGTGCTCGATGCCAACGGGAAGATCGACCAACGCAAGATCGACCTCGTGGGGCGCATGGGCGGTCACTTCTACGCACGGGCACACGGGGATGCGCTCTTCGAACTACCACAGCCGAACATGAACATCGGGGTAGGTGTGGACGCGCTCCCAGCCGAGGCCAGGAACAGTCCCATCCTCACGGGAAGCGACCTTGGTAAGCTCGGTGTGGCGCTCACCGTACCCGATGAGACCGCTGTGAACGAATACAAGCTGACCGAACTCAGCGACCTTTTCATCGCCCACCAGGACGAACCGGAAGCCCTGCTCCGTTCGCTTCACCAACATGCCCACGCACTCCTTGCCGATGGCAAGGTGGAGGACGCATGGAAGACCCTGCTGGCCCATAACGCACGCTAACCAACAAGCAGGTCCGCAAGAACGCGGACGATAGACCATGGCACAAGTAACGATCTCAGGCACCATCAAGGTGGTCGGCAAGACCCAGGACGTGAGCGACAAGTTCCGCAAGCGCGAACTCGTGGTGACCGAACCGAGCGGCCAACGTCCGCAGCACATCCCCGTCGAATTCACGCAGGACCGCTGCGGACTGCTCGATGGCTATAACCCGGGTGACGAGGTGACCGTGACCTGTTATGTGAACGGTCGCGAATGGACCGGTCGGGATGGTGTGACGAAGTACTTCCTCAGTCTGAGCGGCAACCGCATCGAGAAAGCCGTTGGAGGTGCCAAGGAACAGGGTGGATACCAGACCGCGCCGCCTCCTTCCGTCGCGGACATGCCTGCCGGCGGCGACGAGGACGACCTACCCTTCTGATCACGGGTCCCGAACGCCCTCATGTAGGTCTGCCCTTCCAGCGCGGGCGGTGGACAAGCGCTGCCACCGCGATCACCGGGGAATAGATGGTGAAGAGCAGATAGCAGAGCGCGGTGACCACGGGCCAGGTGCGCGCATGGAAGCTGCGGCGAACCGCCGTGGTCAGGTTCACGGCTGGAAGGATCCACAGCAGCCAGGCCAGAAGCATGAATGCCAGCACCTCGACGCCATCCGTGGCGAGCACATCCCGAAGGTCGAGGCGAAGTGTCGCCCAGAGCATGGCCCAAGGCAGCAAAAGGACGAGCAACCCGAGCCAGGGCCAGGTGCCACGCACCCCGCGCATCTTCCCTGCCCAGCGCAGGCGTTGTGCGAGGAAGCCCTGCCAGGTACCCTCGGCTTCCACCGTGACCACGACGTCCGGGTGGAAGTAGCCCCCAATCCTTTTCCCCGCCTTCTGCATACGCTGCACCAGGAAGACATCATCACCGCTCGCATAAGTGTCGCCCACATAGCCGTCGATATCCACGAATGCCTGCCGACGGAAGGCCAGATTGGCGCCCGATGCCAGCGATGGCCATCCGGTCAATGCCGCTCCCACGGCCATGCCGGTCAAGCCGGCCTGTTCCTCCTCCTGCAAGCGACCCAGGGCTCCGGTCCCGATGGTGCGTACAGGCAGGATCAGCAGGTCGACCTGCTGCGCTTCCATGGCTGCGACGACCATCCGCGATCGCATCGGACCGACACGGGCATCGGCATCGGTGAGCAGGATCGTGGAATGCCTCGCAGCCTGGACCCCTGTGGTGATCGCGGCCTTCTTTCCGATGCCGGCGCTCCGTAGCACGCGCAGCTCAGACCATCGCGCACTCATGGACCTCACCGTCGCATCCGTGCCATCCGTGCTCTGGTCGTCCACCACGATGACCTCGATCCGTTCCTTGTCCAGGTCCTGTGCATGCAGGTCCTGTAGGAGCGGGATGATGGTTGAAGCTGCATCCCGGGCAGGGATGATCACGGACACCGAGCCGGTCGGGGATCCGGTCACCGATCGGACCTCGGTCCGCAACCGGTCGCGCCAGGCGTTCAGGACGATCCCGAGCGTCAAAGCCACCGCGAACAGTGTGAATGCGATGAGCAGTTGGGTGGTCATTCCTCCTTGTTCCGGATCCGGATGCGGGCAACGAGCAGGACCACACTACCAACGCAGGCTGGCAGGGCCACATTGATCAACCACAGGCAGGTGGTCGCGAGCAGGATCGATGTGACCGCACCGCCCAGAGGCGACAGCACCGCCACGGCAACGGACCCGCGCACGCCCAGCTCGGTGAGCATCACGGATGGGATCAGCGTGGTGATGAGGTAGATCAAGGGTACGCCGGGCAACGCGTCGGAAAGGTCGACCTCAGCGGTGAACAGGTGCAACAAGAGGATGAACTGCGATGTGAAGAGCGCGTAACGGACCCCGCTCAAGAACAGCACGGACCAAAGCCGGTCATTCCGGAAACGCACGAGGATGGCCGATGCTCGTTCGAACCTGTGCAGGAAGGGCAGCAACAGCAGATGCTGTCGGAGCATGCCGGGGAACAGGTACCAGAGCAGACCAACCGCGGTGGCGAAGGCCGTAAGGCTTGCCAGTGCCCAGGAGAACCAACCGCCCGGCCAGGGCAGGGGCCTATCTGCCAATGTGAGCACCAACAAGCCAAGGCCACCGAAGGTGAGGGTCACCACGAACTGCGCGATGCTGCCCAGGGTCGTTGCAAAGCCACCGGCTATCCGATGCTCCGGCTCCAGGAAGAGCACCCTGCCGATGAACTCGCCTGTCCGGTTGATGCTCACGAAACCCACACTCGTTCCGGCGATGGTGGCCGCGAAGGCACGCCAGGGAGGCACCCGTTCCACATCACGGACCAGGAAGCGCCACTTGACCGATTCCACCCACCAGTTCGCCATCATGAGCAGAACCACCAGGAGCAGTCCACTCCAGTTCAGCTTCAAGAGCTCCATCGAACGATGCCCTTCCAACGCAGCGATACCTTTGGGACCGGTCAGCGCCCTGTACAGGAAAAGGCAGGCCAGGAGGAAGATCACCCAGCGGAAGACCATGAGCAAGGAGCGGCGCGCGGACATCGTTCGGCCTGGAGCAGAGGCCTCGGCCAAAAGTAGGCCCGAGGTCCCCGCCGAAAAGGTCATTGGCGAGCGCATCATCCTCGGCATCGATCCGGGTACGACGGTGATGGGCTTCGGGGTGCTGGCCGTGGAAGGCCGTGAGCTCCGACTGATCGAAGCAGGCGCCATCCACTTCGACCCATCGGATGACCACACGCTCAAGTTGCGTGCGATCTTCCGCAGCACCCTGGAGATCATCGAACGGCACCTGCCCGATGAGCTCGCCATCGAAGCACAATTCTTCGGCAAGAACGTGCAGAGCATGTTGAAGTTGGGAAGGGCCCAGGGCGTGGCCATCGCCGCGGCCCTTCACCGTGACATCAGCGTGATGGAATACGCACCGAAGCGGGTGAAGCAGAGCATCACAGGCAACGGCAATGCGGCCAAGGAACAGGTGGCGGCCATGCTGCTGAGCATCCTGCACATCGCGGACCTGCCGAGCAGCACCGATGCCACCGACGCCGTGGCCGTGGCCGTGTGCCACCATTTCGCCAGCCAGGGCCGGGGATCGGGAGCAAGTGTGAAGCGCGCTTCCGGCAAGGACTGGTCCGCCTTCATCCGGAACAACCCGGACCGGATACGTTGATCAGGCGTTGCGTATACGCTCCGCCAGGGCAGCGAACTCCTCCGTCGTGAACTTCGCACGCGGCTTGGTGAAGTCCATGTCGCCTAGGGTATCGATCGGCACCAGATGGATGTGCGCGTGCGGCACCTCGAGCCCGATCACGCTGACCCCAATGCGCGTGCAGGGGACCACTGCCTTGATCTTCCGCGCGACCTCCTTGGCGAAGACCATGATGCCACCGAGCTCCTCTCCTTCCAGTTCGAACAGATGGTCCACCTCTCGCTTGGGCACGACCAGGGCGTGACCTTCGCGCAAAGGGCTGATGTCGAGGAAGGCGAAGTAGCGATCATCCTCGGCCAGCTTGTGGCCGGGGATCTCGCCGTTGATGATGCGTGTGAAGATGCTGGCCATGGTCAACGGGTGATCTCGAGCACTTCGAAGCGCGTCGTGCCGGCCGGGGTGGTCACTTCCGCCACCTCACCTACCGCCCGGCCCAGCAATCCTTTCCCGATGGGCGAGCTCACACTGATCTTGCCGCTCTTGATGTCGGCCTCGCTCTCAGCAACGAGCGTGAAGGCGCGCTCAGTACCGCTGCCCACCTGCTTCACCCGCACGGTGGAATGGATGTAGGCCTTGCTGGTGTCCAGCTGGGAGGCATCGATGATACGCGCGCTGGCCACCACCTCTTCGAGCTTCGCGATGCGCGCCTCCAGCAAGCCCTGGTCCTCTTTGGCCGCGTGGTATTCGGCGTTCTCGCTCAGATCACCCTTGTCCCGTGCATCGGCGATCTGCTGGCTGATGTGCGGACGTTCCACGGTGCGCAGGTGATGCAGTTCCTCCTGCAACTTGCGCAAGCCTTCTTCGGTGTAATAGGCCGGTGTGCTCATGGCCAGTGCGTGCTTGGGGTGGAAAGAATGAAAGAGGACCCCGCAAGGTCCTCTTTCCAAAGATAATGGCTCGTTCTAGAGACTGATCCGAACGCCGATGCTGTGGATGCCCGCGAAAGGGTTCGTTGTCCGGTACGAGTAGTCGACGGCGATGGCCGACTTCTTCTCCTCACCGAAGGGGAAGTCCACACTGAGGCCTGCGGTCGGCCCGGTGAGCACGGTGGAGCGCTCCTCTTCCGAGGTGATCCCGTCCTCGTACATGTACCCGCCGCGCAGGTGCACCATCCGGTTGAAGCCGTACTCCACACCCACCATCGCCTGATCCTTGGTGAAGGAATTGGACGTGAAGTTGCCCGCGAAGGTCACCCGGTGCCGCTCGTTGAGGTGCAGGTCGTACGCCGCGCCGATGTTCAGCAGGGAAGGGATCTCGAACTGGGCCGACCGCTGCTCGAGGGTGAGCTGGTCGCTGCCCGAGACGAGAAGACCCTGCACGGACAGACCATCACCGGAGAAGGCCATGGCCGGACCGACGTTCTTCAGCGCGATGCCGAAGTGGATGTTGTCCTTCTCACCTGTGACATACTGGATACCGGCATCGAAGCACATGCCCTGCGCCCTGACGTTGGCGATGCTCTCGGAGACCATGCGGATGAGGATGCCGCCGTGGATGCTGTTCGAGAAGCTCTTGGCATAGGAGAAGCCGATGTTGGCGAAGGAGGGTCGGAACGTACCCAATCCACCTGCGGGGTTGTCCACCGTGGTGATCTCCAGATCGCCGAAGCCCATGGTGGTGGCCGAGATACCCAGGACACCCGAAGAGCCCAGCTTCTGGCCGAAGCCAACGCTGTTGATCGTGGTGCCGGAGCCGCTCAGCCACTTCGTATTGGTGAAAAGGATCTCGGTCTTCGCCGTATGGGCAAGACCTGCGATGTTGCCGTACATGGCTTCAGCCCCGCGCACGGAGGCGGAGTTCGCCAATGCCCATCCTGAGGACCGGGCCCAGGGATTGATGAGCAGCTGGGCGGCGCCGGCAGAGCCTGCACGGTCGGGGTTGCCCGCCCAAACGGTGGTCGTGCACAGGGCCACTGCCACTACCATCCCTGCGGTCCGTCGTTGCATCGTTCGCATCGTGTACATCCGTATTGTAAGAGCTGGGACTTAGAAATTCTGGAGGTCAAGCGGCCTCATGGCACCGAACCACTTCAACACCTTCTCTCCCACGTCGGGCACATCCACATGGCAGAGGTACATGCCGCCGGAGATCGGGATGTTCGTGGTGTTCTTCAGGTCCCAATCCAGATAGGTGAGCTCATTGTCCTTGCGGAACTTGCGCACCAGGGTGCCGTTCACCGCATAGATCGAGATGGTGCAACGCTGGGGCAGGTTGATGAACTTCACGCGGTTATCGATCCGTGAGGTCTCGTAGCCGCTGAACGCATAGTAAGGGTTCGGCACAACGTTGATCAGGTCCAGCGCGCTCTCCGCCGTAGTCTGGTCGTTGTTCACGGTCTCCAGCCCGCTCGTGGAGAACTTGTAGAGCGGCAGGCCGTTGTTGCGATCGGTGGCGATGTCACCCGGACCACCGGTGTAATTGATGTAACGCTCGTAAGGCTTCTTCACATCCAGCGTGATCCGCACGTCGGTGGCCAGGAGTTCCGCGTCCGGCAGCAACATGGCGCTACCTACCCAACCGATGGACTTGAGCAGCTTCAAGCGCGACGCGGAGTTGTTCTGGTCCTGCCCCAGGCTGCGGATGAACGCCCCACCATCATAGGCGGGCATTTCCGTCGCGTTGTTCAACAGTCGGCGCTCGTTCTTGAAGACATAGATCCAGTGGGACCCACCGAAATAGGCTCCCGCACCATTGAACAATTGGCTGTTCGGGTTCCAGATCATATCCCTTCCGATCCCACCGCCCCAGAAACTGTTCTCCCCATAGCCGATGTTCAATCGCTCACCGGTCTCCAGGTCGATCACGTATCCGGGGAACCATCCCATGCCCGTTGTGCTCACCGAGTCGCCTTCCACGGCATTGTATCCCGCCATGGTGGAGTTCCGACCGTTCTTGTCGATGCTGGGTGCGATACGCAAGGCCATGCGACGGGCGCCGCCTTGGGCTTGGGCGGTATTCGCCTCCTGCTCGAACACCGGAGCACGTGACCAAAGGTCCTTGTTCGCGGTGATCACCACCTGAATGCTCGGGGTGCGACGGATGAGAGCGAAGGACATCGATGGATGGGGGTTGTTGGCCTCGGAGTCGGAGGAGACATCCGGTTGGAACGGTGCATGGCCGACCAGGGCCCACGGTGCCCAGGTACCACCGAGAAGGTCCTCCCACAGCTCATCCGGATCGGTGCTCCGATCCGCCCAGAGCGGCGATTCCGGACTGCTGTACACGCCGGAACGGATCCAGTTGGTCACCACATCGGCCTCACCATCATTGATGCCGGTGAGCCAGGCCTTGGAGGGGTCAGCGAACTGGATGCGTCCCTCACCCGCCGGTACGGCGAAATCTCCGCTGTACAGCGTCTGGTTGATCGTCACGCTGATCCCCCACTCCGGGATCACCTGCTCGTACGGCATGTCGATGATGCGCTCACTGGTCACGGTATCCCTTGAGGCCAGGTCCACGATGAACCAGTTCGCGTCATTCAGGTTACCTGGTGTGATCGTGTCGTCCTTCATCCAGATCTCGAAATCGGCCAGGGGCACCTTGAGCGGATCGATCACCTTGACGACCACCGGACCGGCGCCGCGCTCGTAAGTGAACTCCTGCTTCCGGAAGCCCGGTGCAGTGGCGATGGCCGTGTTCTCCGACCACTTCATGGAGAGGGCATTGCCACCGTTGCCCTGGCCCTCCAGTCGGGTGATCTCGAAGGTGTCACCATAATCCGCATTCGCGATGGTGCCACCCGAGGTAGGATCCGGGCGGTGCGGAATACCCACGTAGCGCCGGATGCTCCCGAAGGCGGCCTTCCGGCTCTCGACGTAGGGGAAGGCCTGACCGCTTTGGGTGGACTGGTCGTACGGCGTGTAGTTGTTGTAGCCGTAGGCGATCGCCATGTAATAGTAGGACTTGAAGTTCACGAGGCGCGTGTCCCCTTGTGCGAACTTGTCCTCGGTCACACGTACCGAGCTCGCGATGCCCGCGTTCGCGCCGTTGACCATTTCGGTCGGAACAGGTGCGTTCACCAGCTCATTGAACGGGTAATTGATGATCTGTGCCACCCCATCCTCGATATCGCCCTGATAGACCAAGCGGGCAAGTTCGATGTTCCCCAGGTCGGCCACGCTCACATCAGCGTTCTTCAGCTGGTAGAGCTTGTAGCCCTGGAAGCGGTAGTAGCGGTCGTACAATTCCCCGTCAGGGCCGGATTCCGGGATGATCGGATCAAGCTCCTCGTAGCTCAAGGGCGGCAGGTCGATCGGAAGCTGGCGGTTGTTGTTGCTACCCTCGGGATTGGTCATGAAGATGATCAGCTCACGATCCAGCTCCACGATCTCCAGGTCCGGCGCATCCGGGCCATCCAGGATCTTGAAGCAGTTATCGAAGAGCGCCTGTGCCTTGTCATCCGCCGTACGCAAGGTGGCCACGCTGGCGGTGGCGCCGCCGGTGGTGGCACGTGCCCAGGCCACACCCAGGGTGATGTTGTTGTACGCACCGGGTTCCAAGGTGAACGGACCGGCACTCTGAACGAAGCGACGATCGATCGGTTGTTGCAGGGTCTCGCGCCAGTCAGGCTGCGGCACACAGTTCGTACCCCAACCAACGGGATCGCTGCTCCAGGGGAACATGTAGCGCGTATGGATCGCACCCGGGCTCTCGTCGTAGCCCGTTCCTCCGTAGCTCATCTGTACACCGTTCTTCCAGATGCCCTTGAGGTAGTTGTAGAAGTGGCCCTGCTGACCGGGGTCGGTCACGGCGAAAGCACCTTCCCGGTTCCAGAAGAGGAAGGCCCGCATACCGAAGCGCTCGTTGTCCGGGAATCCGTCCCCATAACCGATGCCGAGGCCTTTATACGGGATGCCATGCTGCTGCTGGGCAACGACGCAATCCAGGTACTCCAGGCTGCTCTGCGGGCCGGGGTTGTCCATGCCGTCCGCATCCTGATAGGGGCCCTCGAAGAAGTCCACCCCAACGGCGGGCGGTTGCAGTCCATAGCCTGGCACCCCATTGCAGTCCTCGTCGTTCTCGTCCCAGTTGTACGCGAAGCCGAAACCACGCTGGACGTCGCAGCCTACGAAGTCATCATTCGAACATCCGAGGTCAGGGTCGATGAAGTGACCGAAGTAGGTCTCGTTCAGGGTCTGCTGGCCCTGGTTGATCACCGTGAAGTTGTAGAAGGTCATGTTGTTGACCTCATTGTTCGAACTGAAGGCGAAAGCCTGGGCCCGGACCTCCAGTCCGATCGCCTGACCACCGAAGGATTCGGTGTGCACATCACCCCGGTCGTTGAAGATCCAGAAGATGTTGTAGTCACCGAAGAGGTTCACCGGATCCTCGCGCTGACGGCTCTTGCACTGCTCCACCGTTTCGTCAAATCCGTAGTCGGGGTAATCGCCGGAGAAGGGGTCGTACACCCCATCCCCATCAGCATCCACGAAGGGTGCGATGTAGAGGTCCTGACCCTGGTCGATGGACCCTTCAGCAGGCCAGGTCACGAAGGCGCTGGGAACCGAATAACCGTCCGGGAAGAGCTCCTCCACATCGCAGTCCGGATCATCCAGGCACTGACGGTACTGAATGAAGGTCTCGGCCTGGGCACGTTCGGTGATCCAGAAACGGTCATAGGCCAGGCAGGTCTCCGCCTCGACCGATGCGTTCTGGTTGTTCAGCGGACCAGGCCAGAAGTCGTTGCCCTGTGCGCGGAAGAGGACCGCCGCCAACTTCAACTGATTGTCCGTGGAGATACCACCCATCCACAGGCCACCGGCGAAGATGGCGCTGGGGTTGCTGAAGGGTGCCGCGGGTGCCGCGCTCTTCGGGACCTCGTAGCCTGACAGCGAGTTGCCGCCACGCCGCTGCCACATGTTGCCGCCGTTCTCGATGATCGCGCGCACGTTGTTGTACTCAAGCGTCGTGCGGTCCGATGCCGGGACGCAAGCCGCCGCTTTGGGGCGCATGGTCTGTACACCACTCGGAGCGGCAGGCGGATTCCAACCGAAGGACGGTAGTGCCGTGGCCACAAGGAGCACCGGAACGACGATCCGGGCCAGCTGGGTTCTCGTGGAA
>Ga0116143_10002755_pt1 | contig 18562 bp, 14 predicted proteins | sample AD_UKC034_MetaG_FD_89745 | JGI IMG/M metagenome (GOLD analysis project Ga0116143, IMG submission 89745) | Active sludge microbial communities of municipal wastewater-treating anaerobic digesters from USA - AD_UKC034_MetaG | ecosystem: Engineered > Bioreactor > Anaerobic > Digestate | place: USA...
GAGGCCGGCAGGCGCTCGCCGAGCGACTGCGACGATACCTGGCCGAGGGCCGCGGGGCGCTCGAGCGGCCGCTCGAGGAGACCGGGCGGCGGGTCGAGGCGCTGCGAGCCTGCGTCGCGGAGGCCGAGCGATCGCTCACCGACCTCGGCTCCCTGTTCCTCGCGGAGCAGGCGCGCTTGAGCCGAAGCTTCGCGGCACACAAGGAGGCCTTCCTGAAGGACGCGCGGCCTGGGGCCTGGGGGGACTTCTCCGCCGCGCTCGACGCGCTCCGCGTCCCCCGGACCAAGGTCCGCGGCCGGGCCATCGATCTCGCCGGACGGATCGCCCGCCGGTGGCTGGACCGCTGGCTGGCCGAGGCCGGGCCGGCCGCGGAGGCGATGTACGTCGATGCCACCCGGCGGTTCGTCGCGCTGGCCAACGGTTTCCTCGAGAGGCTCGCCGCCACGGGGGACCCGGCGCTGGCCGCGCTCCCCGGCGCGCTCGCGCCCGAGCGCGGCTTCCGGGTGCAGAGCGGGCTGTACTACACGGAGCTGATGAACCTCACCGGGCAGACGCCGCTGGGTTTCCTGCTCGACCTCTGCGGGCCGCGCCGCTGGCGGCTCGCGGTGGTTGAGCGCGACATCGGGCGCTACCTGGAGCAGGTGCTCATCGCCAACGCGAACCGGATCGCCAACTCGCTCGATGACCGCGTGCTGGAGAGCCGGCGGCGGCTGCAGGCCGAGCTCCAGGCGCACCTCGGCGGCGTCGCCGCGGCCGCCGAGCAGGCGCTCGCGCGGGCACGGGCGAAGCAGGCCCAGGGCAGGCGGGCCGTGGAAGAGGAGCTCGCCAGGCTCCTCGCGCTGGAACGGGAGCTCGGGGACCTGGCATGACCAGGAGGGCCAGATGACCGACAAGCGAGAGGGCGACTGCGTGTTCTGCCGGATCCTGGCGGGCCAGGCGCCGGGCCACCGGGTGGGAGAGAACGAGCGCGCGGTGGCCATCCTGGACATCCAGCCCTACGCCCGGGGGCACTGCCTGGTGATCCCCAGGCGGCACGTGCCCTGGTGGCACGACCTCGACGGGCCGGAGACCGCCGATCTGTTCGCCCTGGCGCGCGAGACCGCGCAGCGGATCATGCGCGTCTTCCAGCCCGAGTTCGTGTCCATGTACGCCCGCGGGCGGCGCATCCCGCACACCCACCTGTTCCTGGTGCCCACCCGCCAGGGCGAGCCCTTCGACAGGCACTTCAACGCGCTCGAGGGCTTCCAGGAGGCCGCGCGCGAGCTGGCGAGCCTCCAGGGGCCTGAGGCCCTGGCCGAGGCGGCCAGACTGCTGCGCGGAAATTGACGGCGTTCGAAGCTGCAGGCGGAAACGAAAGTGTGGGCGAATGCGAGTCGTCGGGATCCAGGTCTCCCCTCCAGAGCTCGAAGCGACGCTCGGTCAGGCCGCCCACGTCACCGTGGACGCCTCTCCTCTCGTGGGGTTCTGACACCTCTCGGAGTCTTGGAACGCGACGCTATCTCGCGCATTGGTTACGAGTTCCCTCTTCGGTCTCGGTCCGGCCACGGACGCCGGATTGACCCTTGAGGTCTTCGCACCGCGTTCCGCCTCGCCGAATGGGTTTCGGCTCGGCCACCTCCCACAGGTTTTCAGTCCCCTTCAGAGTATCACCGAGCGTGCTCGCCAGGCCTCTCTGTCCAGGCCTGGCCGCTCTCCTGGGGTTCGCTCCCCTTCGGCGCATGACGTTCGTCCGGAGCCCACTTCACCCGGGCTTGCCTCACCCGGTACGTTGCGCCTTCAGGCTTTCGCAGCCTCCTGGCGCCTTGCTTCTCCGGACGCCTCCCGGCCCTGTTTCATGCCGGTAACGCCCATGGGGTTTCTCGCCCTTCAGAGCTTTTCCCCCAGCTCCAGCCGGAACCCCTCTCGGGGCCACGTTGCCCTCCTGCCGTTCACCGTCGCGATTCGGCTCGGCTTCAGGGCCTTCTCTCCGGAGTCTGGGTCCGTAGTCCGGGTGGCTCGTATTTCAGATGCCACCCGGGCCCGATGCTCTCCTGGGCTTCTTGCCCCTCCAGGGTCTTCTCCTCTCCCGCGATGGCTCCCCCTTCGGGTCGCCTCCTCTCCTGGGCTTCACCCCGGCCTTCTCGGCAGGCCGTCAAACCCGGGGTTGCCCTCCAGAGTCTCGTTCGCGGGGGAGTCGGCCTTGGCTCTCTCGAGCCCGCCTACCCTCCTGGGGTCTCCTGCCTCGTCGTTCCCGTCCGGTGTCCCGGCCGTTCGGCGAGGTCTTCGCCCCTGACTCTTCAGTAAAATGAAGGTTCAAAGAGCGAAGCCCTGCGCCGCGGCGCCGAGCCCGGTTCGGGGCGTTTCGGCCCGAACCCTCGAGCGACTCGCATCGCCCACGATCAAGCAGGGTGAGTGCTCACCCGCGTTTTGTCAATCCCAATTTTCTGGAATTCGCTTGACGCACCCGGTCGGCCAACGTAGACCGCCAACATTACTTGGGATTCTCCGCTCACTCGCCAGCAACAAAAAGCTGGAGGGTAAACGATGGATAGCGTATGCTCGCCATGGGTGGGACGAACCAGGTGCGACGAATGAGAAACGGGGATCACTCCATCGCATGAGAACACAGACCCTGCACGCCAAGAAGCAGAAGATGATTCTCGGGTGGTTCATCGCACTCGCTGTGATACTACAGGTCCTCGCATGCGGCAATTCGGGTTCGGACCCAGCGGGTACGAGTTTCCAGGTCCTTGCGGAGCTCCACGGACCTGACTACGCTGTACTCTCTCAACTGGGCTCAGTTTGGGCTGATGAGTTCGTCTTCTCTGGTTATTGCGAGCGTGAGAATTGCCGATTCGAATCAGTAGCGGGCGACACATTCTCGATCGATCCCATCGGACTACCCGACTCTTTTCTGGGTCGAATGACGACTGCTGGGGACCTGAAGTGGCACGCTGTCCTCTCCGGGCTCGATAGCAACTGGCTAGAGTCACTGGATGTGAACCCTCTGGGCACCACTGCGATCACCGGTGTGTTTGGTTCCTCTTTCCAAACTATCGATGCGAACGGCCTGGCATCGACATTCTCTTCCCCGCACTCGCAGAACGCGCTCATCGCCTTCTTCGACCGAGACGGTCAGGCGTTAGAAGCCACCCTTCTTCGGGCCACAGGAGGAGCGGAGGGAAAGGCAATCGCCTGGGTATCTGACGATGCCGTTGCTGTAGGTTTGGACTTCTCCGGTGCAATCGATTTTGAGCTCATGGGCGGACAGGTGGCTTCGCTTACTTCCAGCGGACGAAAGGACACCTTGGTCATAAGGATGAACACTCGCGGCGAAGTCGAATGGTGGGTACAGATCGGCGGAGAACGTGACGAATCCACCGCCTCGCTCAAAGCGTTCTCGGATGGCACGATCAAGGCGTCATTGAAACATAGTTCGCCTGTGAATCTTGATCGCAATGGCGAGCCTATCGCTCAGTACTCATCTACGGGGGGCTCAGATCTTCTCGTGCTGTCTCTCGAGGAAAACGGTATTCTATCCTGGGGTTTCTCCTGCGGTAAGGCGGGATCTTCGATTCGGATTTCCGAGTTTCTCGAAGACGAAGATGGCGGTTTTCACGTTGCTGGAGGTTACACCAACCAATCCACACTTGGGGGCACAGAAGGAATCTCAATGGAACTTGACTCCTTCGGCAGGTATGCGGACACGAGCGATGGCTTCTGGGCGCGATACGATAGTCGTGGCGGCCTCGAATCGGTGGTCGCGTTCGGCGGCTGGAGCCATGATCGCGTGACGAACATAGAACGACTTCCCAATGGCACCAATCGAGTTACCGGATTCGGTTCTCTTCAGGGATTTTCCATCCAGGATCTTGCAACAAACGAAATCACCCTGTCCGACGGCTACTCAATCGACTTCGACCAAGATGGGAATCTGAAGGGATACGCCGTAATGGCTTCAGGATCGGATGATGCCTTCAGGGAATCCGTGCTGCTTGGTTCCGGCGCCAACATTCTCTCGTTCAATTCGAGGGGTGAAATACAGGCCCTCGGACCCGATGGGGAAATCGAGAAGATCCCCTGCGAGGGCGAATCCGACGGATATCTTCTCAAGCGGGTAGATACTTCGATTCCCTGATACTCACGACAAGACAGTGGACACGATGGAGGGGCTCATGCTTGACCCGAAGAAAGCCAAATTTTTCGACATGCTGCTGCTTGCGCTGGTTTCTACAGCATGTTGCAGTAAGAGATCAAATGACGAACTGTCTGAGTTCGATGCCTACAGGGCCTCTCTTGAGGCGGCTCCGGTCGAAAGACAGGCCGGTCCTGCGCCCGCAGTTATTCCTGGCGTTCAAGATCAGGAATCATCACCAGAACTTGTTACTGATCATGTGGTCCGGGAATTTGAAAGGCGAAAGCGAATACTCGAAGATAAAATGACTAAGACTATCGTTCAAGGTACCGTAACCGGCACCAGAGCATTCCAATGGGAGAACCCAGAATCCGAATGGTCCATGGGGAGCAAACCTCAATGGGAAATTTTCACCAGGGTTACCATGGAAGTAGAGGCCTCATATAGAATGCAAACCGACGAGAAGGTCATCGAGTTCTGGTCAAGGTGCGGCAGGCTTGACCAGAATGATTGGCAATCGGTCAAGCCTGGCAGCCCTCTCGCCTGCGTGGATGCCGCGGGCGCATCCTTTGTTGTTGGCGATAAAGTCATCGTTGCACTTCAAGACCATAAACCGCTTCCAGATGGGCAGGCCGCACTTAGGCTCCGCGGATCGCGCAGGGGAGCGACGTTTACTAATTCGAATAACGAGAACGAGCTAGCAGTGTCACAGAAGATCCTGGAATACGTCTCAAGAACACTTGCGGTGAGATAAAAAGAGACGGAAAAGGGCAATCGTCATGAAAAGGATGTTTGATCTATTTACTCTTCTAGCAGTATACGCGGTATTCTCAACCGATGCCTTCGGATACTCCTGGACAGATGGACCTTGGTGTTCCGAATCAGACGTCTTCGTTGCCCCAGCATATAGAATCGATGTAGCATCCTTTACTAGCCGTGGCATCTCAAACCAGGTAGTAGACCAGATTGTCGATGCAGCAACCATCTGGAACCACATGCCCGCAAACATCTCCATCTCTTATGGGGGAAATGATGGGGTATGCTATGGTCAGAACTCGATATGCGCGCGAAATCGCTTCGAGGATGATAGTTTTGAGGAAGATGATTCCATGATCGGCTATACGCATGTAATATATGACGAAAGTGAAAACTGTAATTTATATTATTACCAAGTCATTCGCGCAGATGCTGGTCTCGGATACACTGCCGCAACTTCGAAATCCGCCGATACCGGCTTTGTATCGGTATCGATGCATGAGTTTGGGCATTCTATGACCCTCGGAGATCCACCCAATGTACCTTTTGGAGCGCTCATGTCCTATGCTCCAACAAGCAGAGCCCATACAGATGACGCAATAGGTCTCTACAGCCGGTATGGGTTCGGCCTGGAACAACTCAAGACCAGGCTTGCCTATGACGTCAACTATTCAACTGGTTCGCTTAGCACTTTCTCGCCAATCGTGCAACTCGGCGGATACCAATTTCGCTGCGGAGGAGTGCGACCCTCAATTGTTGGAAACTGGCACCAGGGAATTGGTGGCTCGTACAATTGGGACTACGCAGCTGTATGGACTAACTACACCACGCTCACGGTTGCACTATTCCGTGATGGCCCGGATGGTACACTGCAGGTTCGAGCGGTCACATCAATTCCTTCGGGCTACACGGTCTACTCTCCATCCATCGCCATCGGAGATGCAAACCAAATCCTCGTGGTATGGAAGAAATACAGCACATCGCAAAGCAACTACATTTCAATCGCACGAATTCAGGTCAATGTCCAAGGGAACGGTTTTGATAGCATCGACACCTCAACGCTCTCGCTCTGGCAGGCACTATCGGAGCCAGTCGTTACCTTCATGCCCGGACGGTACCGCTTCATCATTTCATTTGTCATGGACGGGACCCAGGTTTATGGCGATGACGATAGGCACAGGATCGCAGCAATGGTTTCAATGAACGCAGCAGGGACAGCTTGGCAGGCCCCATACACTTACGAGGGGAACGACCCGAACTTTCCTGAATTTGTCTCGAGCCCGTGGCATGCACCAGCTATTACCTGCTACAATGGTCTCCTCCTTACCAACACCTGCCTGATGATGTACAAACAATTTCGAACTTCAGATACTCGATGGATCGATCAACAGGCCTTCTCAATGGACTCCGGAAATACAAGGATCATTTCATCTACAACGGATTGGTCGACATGGAACTACTCCCATGCAGAACTAACGATAGCCTCTAGTCTTTATGACTGGCTGTACACGCACGTCTATTACAATGGCGGGAAGGGCCGAATGATGTACCGTATAAAACGATTCAGCCAAGGTGCGGGTGGGCATTACCGACTGTATGGAACCTTCGAGCGCCCCGACATGGTTTCCCGTGTGGGCTTCCCGGTGGCTTACAACTATCGAACCAACAAATTCCGCTTCTTCTGGATCGAGCGCTGACTCGCTTTCAAATTGAATAGTTCGGCACTTTGTATCTCGTTCCATCTGGCATCCTGTTGCGGTATCGTACCCATGGTTGAGCAGAATTCTTTGGAGTTCTACGCCCAGTGCCCGCCCGGGCTGGAGCCCGCGCTGCTCGAGGAGCTCCGGGCGCTCGGCGCCGGCGGGCTCGCGGCCGGGCGCGGCGGGGTGGAGTTCCAGGGCGACCGGGCGCTCGTCGCGCGGGCGAACCTGGCGCTGCGCACCGCCACCCGGGTGCTGCTCCGGCTGGACCGCTTCCCGGCCGCTCACCTGAACGAGCTCGAGAGCCGGGCGCGGCGCGTGCCCTGGGCGCGGTACCTGGGCCAGGGTCAGCCCTTCCAGCTCCGCGTCTCCTGCCACGCCTCGCGCATCTACCACACCGGCGCGGCCGAGGAGCGGGTGGCCCGGGCGCTCGGCGCGGCCACGGGCGGCCGCGCGGACAAGGCCGACGGGGCCGCGCTCGTGCTCGCGCGCATCGACCACGACCGCTGCGAGCTCAGCCTGGACACCTCGGGCGCGCCGCTGCACCAGCGCGGCCACAAGCTCGAGGTGGGCGCGGCGCCGCTGCGCGAGACGCTGGCCGCGGGCGTGCTCCTGCTCGCGGGCTACGACGGCGCGCAGCCGCTGCTCGATCCCATGTGCGGCTCGGGCAGCTTCGCGCTCGAGGCCGCGCTCATCGCCCTCGGGCGCGCCCCGGGGCTCGCGCGCCCCTTCGCCCTGGAGGGGCTGCCCGGCTTCGGGCCGGCGCTCGTCGAGGCCGAGCGCGAGAGGCTGCGCGCCGCGGAGCGGCCCGCGCCCCGGGCGTCCATCCTGGCGGCCGACGCGAACGCCGGCGCGGTCGGGAAGGCCCGCCGCAACCTGGCCCGGGCCGGGCTCGAGGGTCGGGTCCAGCTCGAGCGCCGCAGGCTCGAGGACCAGCGCCTGCCCGCGGGGCCGGGGCTCGTGGTGGTGAACCCGCCCTACGGCGGGCGGCTGGGGCGGGGGGCCGATCTCGAGGCGCTCCACGCGGCGCTGGGGGCGCTGGTCCGCGGCACGGGCTGGCGCCTGGCGCTGCTGACCGCGCGGGAGGAGCTCGCCCGGGCCACCGGGCTCGCGTTCGCTGCGGTGCACGGGCCGCTCCACCATGGCGGCCTGAAGGTCCGGCTCTTCCTCGGCTAGCCCCGTGTCGCTCCGCGCCTCGGGACAAGATCTGCTGCGCGCGGGAAGGCGCGCTTGCAGATCTAGAAGCGGCCCTCGCGGCGGACGATCTCCAGGGCCGCGGCGGGCTCCGCCCGCTCCACCCAGTGGATCCGCGCCCCGCGCCGCTCCATGCGCCGGAACCAGCTCTCCTGCCGGCGGGCGAGCTCGCCGATGTCGCGCGCCAGGCCGTCCACCAGGGTGGGCAGGTCGATCTCGCCCGCGAGCTGGCGAGACAGCCAGCGGTACTCGAGCCCGAGCTCCCGCAGGCGCGCGTGGCCCACCCCGGCGTCGAGCAGCCCCCGGGCCTCGTCCAGCATGCCGGCCCGCAGGCGCACCTCGAGCCGGGCGCGGATGCGCGCCCGCACCACCTCCCGCGGCCAGCGCGTCCCCAGCAGCAGCGGCCGCAGGGCGGGCCAGGCCGGACGCGCGCCCCCCTCCCGGGCGCGGGCCTGGGCAGAGGCGATCTCGATGGCGCGCACCAGGCGCGCCCGGTCCTTGAAGTCGGAGACGTTGTGCAGCCGCTTGAGGGCGGCCAGCCGCTCCCGGAGCGCCTCGTCCGGAAGGCCCGCGAGCTCGGCCCGCAGGGCCGGGTCCTCGGGCGCCTCGACGAAGGCGTAGCCCTCGAGCACGGCCTCGAGGTACAGCCCGGTGCCACCCACCACCACGGGCAGCCGGCCACGGGCCCGCACCTCCCCGAGCGCGGCGAAGAAGTCCCGCTGGTAGCGGAACACGCTGTACTCCTCCGCGACGTCCGCCACGTCGATCAGGTGGTAGGGCACGGGCGGGCCGCCCTCGCGGTACTCGGCGAGGTCCTTGCCCGTGCCGAGGTCGAGCCCGCGGTAGACCTGGCGCGAGTCGGCCGAGAGGATCTCGCCCCCCAGCGCGCGCGCGAGCGCCACCCCCAGCCGGGTCTTCCCGGAGGCCGTGGGCCCGAGCACGACGAGCAGATCGTGAGGTTGCGCGTCCGGCATCCGAGTGCATTGTACGACAGATGTCCTATCAAGTAGCCTGGAGCTCGCTGGCCGGTTCTCGAGGAGGAGAACGATGGGAACGGGTGCGCTCGGTGCGAGCCTCTGGCTGGCCGTTTTGCTCTCCGCGGGGGGGACGCCGCGGGCCGAGGACGCCCTCGCCGACGGCGCCGAGGCGCGCTACCGGGTCCGCGTCCGGCCCTCCGGCGCGGCCGGGGCCAGGCTGCGGGTGGACGAGCCGCCGCTCGCCGGTCCGGCCGTGGGCCGCACCCCCTGCCCCATGGACGAGCTCGTCGTGGTCAAGCCCGGGAACCCCGCCCGGGTGCTCGTGGACGACGGGCCGCTGCGCGTCCTCCTGTGGCTCCCGGCCTCGGCCTGCCAGCTCGTGGTCACCCGGCGGACCGAGGCCGAGGGGAAGCTCCTGCCCGCGGGCCTGCCGGTCACGCGGCTGGAGGCGCAGGCCGGCCGGGCGCGGGTGCGCAGCCTGGAGCGCGAGGCGCCGCTCGAGGCCTGGGTGCCCGCGGACGCGCTGGGCACGATGTACCTCGCCCCGCCCGCGGGCCAGGGCGCGCGCGTGGACCCGGCGGCCTGCCCGGGCGCGGGCGAGGGCCCGCGCATCGAGCTCATCAACCGGGTGCGGCTCCGGGCCGGGGCGGTGCTCCGCGACGGCCCCGAGGGGCTGCCGGTCGCGCGGGTGAAGGCGGAGATCACCTTCTACGCCGAGGAGCCCGAGCCGGGCGGCTGGGTGCAGATCTACTACCACGGCGCCTGGGGCGAGCTCCGCCTGTGGGCCGGGCCCGACGCGCTCGCGCCCAAGGCGGATCTGTTCGCCCCGGCCCGGGAGCAGGGCGCCCTCTTCTGGCTGGCGCAGGAGGCCGGCCGGCTCACCTGCCAGCCCTGGAAGGTGCGGCCCGCGGCCGACGACCCGCGCCGGGGCGCGCTCGAGCGGGTGGTGCGTGGGCCCGCGGGGGTGCACACCGTGGGCTACCTCTACCAGGACCACCTCGGGCTCCTCACCCTGACCGGCCCGGCCGTGCAGCCCGGCGAGCCCGGGGAGGAGGGCGCGGACTGGTCCGAGGCCCGCGGCGGCTTCCAGAACCTGGAGCTGAAGAACTGCGGCCAGGGCTGCCTGGACGCGGGGCCGCATCGGTGGTTCCTGAAGCGGGAGGATTGCGAGCGGGCGAGGGAATAGTAGCGAGTGGCGAGGTTCGAGGGACTCGCGACTCGAACCTCGCTACTTCCGGCGGAGCCGGAGCACGAACGCCAAACCGAGCAGCGGGAGCAGCAGTCCGAGGGAGCCGGCCTCGCCGCCGGTGGCGCAGCTGACCACCACCACCACCTCGGAGCCCATGTCGTCCAGCCCCTCGTCGTCCGGCAGGCCGCCCTCGGGCTCCTTCACGATGTGGACGCAGCAGGTGACCTCGCCGTTCTCGAGCACCGTGCACTCGGCCGCGCCGGTGATGTAGCCCTCGGCCTCGGCGCCCAGCACCCGGTCGCCCGCCAGGACCGTGAACTCGAAGTACCCGTCGCCGTCCGCGAGCGTGGTCTCGCCGGTCTCCGCGGACACCTTGGCGCCCGGGACGCGCGGGCCGTCGCAGGCCTCGAGGTCGTCGAACTCCTCGTTCAGCTCGACCACGTACCCCTTGACCACCCCGCGGGGGAGGTCCGGGTCGTACACCCCGCCACCGCCGCCACCGGTGTCGCCGCCCGTGTCGCCGCCGGTGTCGCCGCCGCCCGTGTCCCCGCCGTCGTCCGGGTCGCTCGGGGTCGAGCCCATGTCGTCCATCCCGCCGGTGTCGTCCCCGCCGCCGGTGTCCCCGCCGCCCGTGTCCCCGCCGGAGGGCACCAGGCCGATGGAGCACCAGACCTCGCCGCCGGCCGACACGCTGCAGGAGCGGCTGCTCGAGGCATAGCCGGCAGCCGAGGCGGTCACGCTGTAGGTCCCGGCCGGGACCGAGGCCGCCCAGAAGGCGTCGGCGCCGGCGGCCGTCACCGAGCCCGCGCCTTCGATGGAGACCGTGGCGCCCGGGATGCGCACGCTCATGTCGCCCGTGCCCTGGCCGCGGTCCTCGAACACCACGCCCTGGATGACCCCGTCGCCGCCGCCGCCGCCCCCGCCGCCGGGCAGGGCCTCGCCGTTGGCCAGCGCGGCGAGCGCGCTCAGGTCGCCGTTGAACAGGTCCAGGTCCACGTTGCCCGCGATGCCCGACACCCGGCCCTGGCTCGAGGTCTGGAAGAAGGCCCAGCGGGTCCAGGGGGCGGGGATGTCCGGGCAGGTCGGCCCGTACTGGGGGATCCACAGGGGGTGGTCGACGAAGGCGTTCGAGGAGCGGAACGCATCCTGCCAGAAGTACTTGCCGGCGTAGATCATCACCTGCCGGCCGGTGCCCGCCTCGACCCGGTTGATGAAGCGGGCCACCTTGTCGATGTTCTGGGCCAGGGTGTAGGCGGTGTACAGGCTCTCGTCCTCGAGGTCGATGACCGGCGGGAGGTCGCCCGCGGAGAGCTGGCCGATCTTGCGAACGACGATGTCCGCCTGCGCCTCGGGATCCTTGGCCGGCCTGAAGTAGTGGTACACCCCGCGGTACAGCCCCACCCTCCGGGCCTCGGTCCAGTTGCGCTCGAACTGGGGATCCTCGAAGTAGCCGTCGCTCGTGCGGATGATGGCGAACTTCACGCTGGTCGCGGCGACCTGGTCCCAGTTGATGGTCCCCTGCCAGTAGCTCACGTCGATGCCGTCCACGGTCGGGCCGTCGGCGCACACCCGGACCTCCTGGAGCACCTCGGCGAAGTCCCTGGCCTCCTCGCCGCAGCCCGCGAGGGCCAGCGCCGCCGCCACCAGGGCCAGGCTCACCAGGTTCGCGTGGTTCCGGATCATGGGTGCGTCCTCCTCGCCTCGGGGAAGAGCAAGGGCTGTGCCCGATCCTCTCGACTTCAAAAAACACATTCCATATCAGGCATATAAAACACAGCGAGGGACCCATCCTGCGGCTGCATGTGACATCCCGTCGCATCCGCCACTTGTCGTATGCATGCATGAAAACACTTTTATTTCTAGCAGTTGGGAGCCGATGGCGGGTTCGAATGTTTTTCCACAGGATGGTCACCTGGATGACCACTCGGTTTCTCGAGGTGCGCTCGGGGCTGGACAACCGGGGCGAGCCGGGCTAGATTGTGCCCCGTTCACGACCATCCCAACCAGAGAGGGGACGGAAACATGAGATTCAACGGAATGATGCTGGGAAGTGCCGCGCTGGCCCTGGGCATGGCGTTCGGCGGCTGCGTGACGTCGGGCACCCACGAGAAGGTCCTCATGGAGCTCGACGCCACGAAGAAGGAGCTGGCCAACACCAAGGACGCGCTCACGAAGGAGCAGCAGGCGCTCGCGGGCGAGAAGGACGCCCGGGCCGCGGAGAAGGCCGAGCTGGACGGCAAGCTGCTCGCGGCGCTCAACCAGGGCCGCCAGCTCGAGGAGAACCTGGCCTCCATGAGCATGAAGGTCGGGGAGCTCAAGGGCGACAAGGACAAGCTCACCGACGAGCAGAAGGCGCTGGTGGCCCAGGTGGAGGAGCTGCGCAAGCTGCGCGCGGCGGCCGAGGCCCGCATGGCCGACTACCGGCGGCTGCTCGAGAAGCTGAAGAAGATGATGGACGCCGGCACCCTCCAGGTGAAGGTGCGCAACGGCATGATGCTGGTGCAGATGAGCTCCGACGTGGTGTTCGCCCCGGCCGCGACCGGGATCAAGGACGAGGCCAAGGCGGCGCTCGTCGAGCTGGCCCAGACGCTGGCCAGCTTCACCGACCGGCGCTTCCTGGTGATCGGCCACTCCGACTCCACCCCCATCCGCTCGGCCCGCTTCCCCTCGAACTGGGAGCTCTCGACCCAGCGCGCGGTCGAGGTGGTCAAGCTGCTGGTCGACAGCGGGGTGAGGCCGGAGAGCATCAGCGCGGCCGGCTGGGCCGAGTTCGACCCGCTGGTGGACAACGAGACCCCGGAGAACCGCACCGTCAACCGCCGGGTGGAGATCATCTTCATGCCCAAGATCGACGAGCTGCCCGGCTTCGAGGAGGTCCTGAAGAAGGGCCCCTGACGCGCGGAGCATGCCCCCCGCCCGCGCCCCCCTGCCCATCGACCAGGCGCTGCCCGCGCTGCAGGACGCCCTGACACGCGCGGGCGCCGCCGTGCTCACCGCCCCGCCCGGGGCGGGCAAGTCCACCCGGGTGCCCCTGGCGCTGCTCGCGTCCGGGCTGCTGCCCGCGGGCCAGGAGCTCGTGCTGCTGCAGCCCCGCCGGCTGGCGGCCCGGGCGGTGGCGCGCCGCCTGGCCGAGGAGCTCGGGGAGCCGGTGGGCGAGACCGTGGGCCACCAGGTGCGGCACGAGCGCCGGGTGGGCCCGCGCACCCGCATCCGGGTGGTCACCGAGGGCATCCTGCAGGCCCGGCTCGTGGACGATCCCCTGCTGTCCGGGGTGGGCGCCGTGCTGCTCGACGAGTTCCACGAGCGCTCGGCGCACGCCGACCTGGCGCTCGCCTGCCTGCGGGAGGTGCGCGAGGCCCGGCCCGAGCTCAGGCTCGTGATCATGTCCGCCACCTTGGAGGTCGAGCCGCTGCGCCGCTTCCTGGGCGGCTGCCCGTGGGTGGACTGCCCGGCCCGGCCCCACCCGCTCGTCCTCGAGCACCTGCCCCAGCCCGAGGGACGACCGCTCCCCGAGGCCGTGCGCGCGGGCCTGCGCCACCTGCTCGGCCGGCCGGACGATCCGGGCGGGGACGTGCTCGTGTTCCTGCCCGGCGCCGGCGAGATCCGCGCCTGCCTCGAGGCCCTCGCCGCGGACCCGCTCCCGGGCGCGCCGGCGCTCGTCCCGCTCCACGGGTCGCTCCCCGCGGCCGAGCAGGACCGGGCCGTGCGCCCCGGGCCGCGAGGCGGACCGCGGCGGATCGTCCTGGCCACCAACCTGGCGGAGACCTCGCTCACGGTGCCCGGGGTGCGGGCCGTGGTGGACACGGGCTGGGTCAAGCGCCTGGCGGCCGACCCGCGCCTCGGCCTCGACCGGCTGGAGCGCGGCCGGGTGAGCCGGGCCAGCGCCGATCAGCGCGCCGGCCGGGCCGCCCGGCTGGGCCCGGGCCGCGCGGTGCGCCTGTGGAGCCGCGCGGAGGAGGCCGGCCTGGCCGCGCGCGAGACGCCCGAGCTCCTGCGCGCCGATCTCGCCGGGCCGCTGCTCGCCCTGCTGGCCTTCCACCCGGGCGATCCGGCCGCCTTCCCCCTGCTGGACGCGCCCCCGGCCGCGGCCCGCGAGGCCGCGCTCGCGCTCCTGCGCGCGCTCGGCGCGCTCCCGCCCGCGGGCTTCGCCCTCACCCCGCTGGGCGCGCGGCTCGCCCGCCTGCCGCTCCACCCCCGGCTGGGGGCCATGCTCGTCCGGGCCGCGGACGAGGGCCTGGGCCGGGAGGCCGCGCTGCTGGCCGCGTGCCTCGGGGAGCGCGACGTGCTCGCCCGGCCCTTCGGGCGCGCCGCGCCCGCGCCCACCTGCCGATCGGATCTCGCCTGGCGCGCGGAGCTCCTGCGCGAATTCGAGGCCGAGGGCGGCGCGCCACGCGCGGCCGAGCGCCTGGGGCTGCAGCCGGCCGCGGCCCGCGAGGCGCTGCGCGCCCGGGACCAGCTCCTCGACCTCCTCGGGCCCCACGGCCGCCGGGACGCGCCGCGCGCACCGCAGGAGCGCAAGCTCGAGCGGCTGCTGCTGTGCGCCTTCCCCGACCGGGTCTGCCGGCGGCGGGCGCCGGGCGCGGCCGAGGCGCGCATGGCCGGCGGGCGCGGGGTGCGCCTGGCCGAGGAGAGCGGGGTGCGCGAGGCCGGGCTCTTCCTGGCGCTGGTCGCGGACGCGGGCGCGCGCGGCACGCACGCGGTGAGCCTGGTGCGCCAGGCCAGCGCGCTGGAGCCGGAGGACCTCGAGGCGATCTTCCCCGGGGAGCTCTGCGACGAGGTGACCGCGCGCTTCGACCCGGCCCGCGAGGCGGTGGTCGGGGTGGCCACCCGGCGGTACCGCGACCTGCCGCTCGAGGAGCGGGAGGGCGCGCCGGTGGACGACGCACTCTCGGCCGCGGCGCTCGCGGAGGCGGCCGACGGGCGCTTCGCCGAGCTCTTCCGTCCCTCCACGCGGGACGCGCAGCTGCTCGCACGCCTCCGGCTGGCGGCCGCGCACCTGCCCGGGGAGGGCTGGCCCGCGGCGGACGAGGGGGCCCTGCGGGCGCTGCTGCGCGGGGCCTGCCAGGGGCGGCGCTCGTTCGCCGAGCTCCGCCGGCTGTCCTGGGGGGACCTGCTGCGCGCGGGGCTCCGCGGCGACCTCCGGCGGGCGCTCGACGAGGCGCTGCCCGAGCGGCTCACGGTGCCCTCGGGCCGGGCGCTGGCGCTCGACTACGCCCCGGCGCTCGAGCCGGGCGGGGCCCCGCGGCTGGCGGTCAAGCTGCAGGAGGTGTTCGGGCTGGCGGACACCCCGCGGGTGGCGCGCGGCCGGCTGCCCGTGGTGCTCGAGCTCCTCGGGCCGCACGGCCGGCCGGTCCAGGTCACCGCCGACCTGCGCTCGTTCTGGACCGAGGGGTACCCGGCCGTGCGGCGGGAGCTCCGCGGGCGATACCCGCGCCACCCATGGCCCGAGGATCCCTGGAGCGCCCAGCCCACCGCCCGGGCCAGGCCGCGCGGGCGCTGAGCCCGCTGGCCCGCCCCCCGGGGGTCGTGCTACCCTGCGACCACCCCGAGGAGGTCCCATGAAGCCGAAGTTCATCCTGGTGATCCTGCTGCTCGCCGGCGCCGTCGGCGGCGGGCTGTGGTGGAGCAAGCAGCTCCCGGTGCTGCCCGACCTGGTGCTCAAGGACGCGGGCGGCGTTCAGTTCAGCCTGGACTCTCTGCGCGGGGCCAACATCGACCTGGTCATCGGGCTGCTCGGCCCGAGCGATCCCGCCTCCAAGATCGCGGCCACGGCGCTCCAGGCCGCCCACCAGAAGTACGGGCGGAACGTCTCCTTCGCCGGCCTGGTGTTCGGCGCCACGCCCGAGCAGATGGCCCGGTTCGCCCAGGAGGCGGGGCTCTCCTTCCCGCTCTACCCGCTCGACACCGCCACGGCGCCGAACCCGCAGGCGGTGGTCGACTTCTTCGAGCTGGCCGGCAAGGCGCACGGCATCAGCGGCGCGATCATCCAGAGCGGCACGGTGCTGGTGGTCGACAACCAGCGCCGGCTGCGCGCCCTGCTCATGTTCCAGGAGGTCGGCAAGCTCGACGAGAGCCTGCGGAAGCTCGGCTACTGAGCGGACTCGACGGGCCGCCCCGCGCGCAGCTCGAGCACCCGATCGCCCAGGCGGGCCGCGAGCTCGTGGTCGTGGGTGGCCAGCACCACGCCCGCCCCGCGCCCGCGGGCCTCGCGCACCCAGGCCTCGACGCGCGGCAACCGCTCCCGGTCCACCCCGGCGCTGGGCTCGTCGAGCAGGAGGAGCGACGCCTCGAGCGCGCCCACCTGGGCGAGGGACAGGAGCTTGCGCTCTCCGCCCGAGAGGGTCGGGGCCGCGCGGCCGGCCAGGGCCTCGAGGCCGAGCGCGGCGAGCGCCTCCCGGGCCCGGGCGAGCCGCGCCGGCCGGGGGAACCCGCGGGCCGCGAGCCCGAAGGCCGCCAGCTCGAGCGCGTTCGCGGCGAACGGGTAGGGCTCCTGGAGGGCGAGCGCGAGCGCGCGCCGGTAGGCGAGCGGCGCCGGGGCCCGGCCGCGATGCGCGGGCCCGCCGTCCACCCGCGCCTCGCCCGCGGCCAGGTCGAGCAGCCCGGCCGCGGCCAGCAACAGGCTCGACTTGCCCGCGCCGTTCTCGCCCACCACGGCCAGCACCTCCCCCGGCCGGAGCGCGAGCGCCGGGAGCCGGAGCACCAGCCGGCCGCCCCGGTGCACCTCGAGACCGCTGAGCTCGAGCCGCGGGGCGCTCATCGCACGCCTCCGGCGCGCGCCTCGAGGGCGGCGGACAGCCCGTTGATCGCCAGGGCCACGGCCAGCAACACCACCCCCAGGGCGACGCCCAGGGCGAACTCACCGCGCCCGGTCTCGAAGGCGATCCCGGTCGGGATGTTCCGGGTGACGCCGCGGATGTTGCCGCCCAGCATGAAGGAGATGCCCACCTCGGAGAACACCCGTCCGAAGGCCACGGCCAGGGCGGCGAAGAGCGCCGGCCGCCGCTCGCCGGCGAGCACCCACAGGGTGCGCGCGCGTCCCGCGCCCAGCCCGAGCGCGGTCTGGGCGATGCGCGGGTCGGCCCGCTCCACGGCCGCGGCCGCCAGGCCCACCACCAGCGGCAGGGCGAGCGCCGCCTGGCCGAGCGCCATGGCGGTCGGGGTGTACAGCAGCCCGAGCCCGCCGAGCGGTCCGGCCCGGGAGAGGAGCGCGTAGCCCACCAGCCCGATCAGCACGGTGGGCGTGGCCATGAGCGTGTTCACCACGGCGCGCGCAGCGCCCCGGCCGCGGAAACGCGCCTGGCCGAGGGCGAGCCCGAGCGGCAGGCCGAGCGCCGCGGCCGCGAGCACGGCCGCGGCCGACACCCCCAGGGAGACCCGCACCGCGCTCCACACCTCGGGATCGCCCGTGACGAGCCGCGCCAGCCCCTCGCCCGCGCCCTCCAGGATCACCGCGCGTCCCCGGCCGCGGGCAGCAGGTCCGGGTGGAAGAGCTGCGCGCCCTTGACCCGGAAGGCGCCGATGCGGCGCTGGCAATCGGGGGATGCCAGGTGCCCGAGGAGCGCCATGGCCTCGCCGTGCTTCGCGTGCGCGAAGCGGGTGGGCGGCACGGCCATGAAGCTGTAGACGTTGAGCAGGCCGGGATCGCCCTCGACCACGACGCGCAGCGCGAGCTGGTCCTGGAGGAACAGGTAGGTGGCCCGGTCGGTGAGCGCGTAGGCGCCCTTCTCGTCCGCGATGCGCAGCGTGGGCGCCTGGCCCTGACCCGCCTCGACGTACCACGGCGGCTCGGCTCCGGCGGCGGGCGGCTCGATGCCGGCCACCTTCCACAGGCGCAGCTCGGCCATGTGGGTCCCGGAGCGGTCGCCCCGCGAGACGAACGGCGCGGCCCGCGCCGCGATCCGCCCGAAGGCCTCGGCCGCCGTGGCCGCGCCCCGGACCCCGGCCGGATCCGCGGCCGGGCCGACCACCACGAAGTCGTTGTGCATCAGCCGCTGGGGGTGCACCCCGAAGCCGGCCGCCAGGAAGGCCGCCTCGGCCTCGGGGTCGTGCACCAGGACCGCGTCCACGTCCCCGTTCTCCGCGAGCTTGAGGGCCTGGCCCGTTCCCACGGCCAGCACCTGGACCTCGATGCCGGTCCTCGCCCGGAAGTCCGGGAGCAGGTCGGCGAGCAGCCCGGTGTGGTCGACCGAGGTGGTGGTGGCGAGCCTCATCGTCCGCCCGGCGCAGGCGCAGCCCTCGCCGGCCCCGGGCGCCGGCCTGCAGCCCGCGCCCGCCATCACGACCAGCGCAGCCAGCGCAGCGAACCAGGACATCGCAGAACAGGCATTCCGCATGCACCGCCCTCCGTCTGGCCGCACCATGGCAAACAACCCGGGGGAGAGCAAGCCCCCGCGCAACCTGACCCTCCACCTTGACTCCTCCACCTTGGCCTCTTCGCCCGAGCTGGCGCTGTGCTCTGGCGACCCGCCTCGGGGCGCTTCGCGGGGGTCCTCTCGCTCGGTCGCAGAGCCTCCCTCGCGACCCGCACCCCCGCTCCGCCCACGGCCCCGCCCGGGCAAGGCTGACCGCTCCACGCTCCGTCCATCGCCCTGGCCAGCCCCGTGCGCCGGCGACCCGCCTCGGGGCGCTTCGC
>Ga0116143_10002765_pt1 | contig 18510 bp, 10 predicted proteins | sample AD_UKC034_MetaG_FD_89745 | JGI IMG/M metagenome (GOLD analysis project Ga0116143, IMG submission 89745) | Active sludge microbial communities of municipal wastewater-treating anaerobic digesters from USA - AD_UKC034_MetaG | ecosystem: Engineered > Bioreactor > Anaerobic > Digestate | place: USA...
AGAATATGATGGAAACGGAAATTACGTTAGATCAAGTCAGGTACCAACCACAACAGGTGGCGATAATGCAGAATTAAGGCGAACAATTTGTGATGTTAATGACAATATACTTATTGCAGGTGCATTTGATGGAAATCTGACCGTGAATGGCAATTTGGTTGTCTATCATGGTGGTTACACAGATGGCTTTATCATTAAATGGGGTAATGGCTTGTGTAGTGTTGGGATAGCTGATGATTTTAGTATCACTCGAGGAGAACTCAGGGTGTATCCTAATCCTGCCAGGGAATATATACATTTCAGATTTAATCAGAATCCCGTTTCAAAGGCGACAGTCGATGTATATGATGTGATGGGTAAAGTGGTGAGGAGTGTCAGTACAACCCTTCACACAGAAGAAGTGACTCTGGATGTACGAGGGTTAAGCCCGGGAATTTATTCTTGTTCGATCCGGACCAGTGAAATGAATTATTCAGGGAAGTTTATTGTGATGGATTAGGACTACAAGTTGATGAAGATTTAATTTCTAGTAATATTTTATATCTTAATTAAGATGCAAGCTCATATTATGAATGTTCCGGTCGCAGTATAGAATGCCTAATTACTAGATTTGACGTTTCCAGCGCAATGAATACCGTTCCGGAATTAAGATTTTCCGAACCTAATTTACTAATTTTTCCTATAACATCCGATGATAAAAAAATATTCTCTACACAGACATTCAAAATGGGAAGGTTGAAGTTGAAGTCATTGATAATCTTGATAGCGAAATAATTCATTTTGATAAGGAGAAAAATTCGGAATATATTAACTTTGAACTCAGCTTAAATCATCTTGCTCCAGCAATTTATACGGTAAGGTTAAAATTGAAAGATGTTATTGTTGCAAAACGATTTGTAAAACTATGACAAGATGGAGTTTATTATGCCTTTTGATATTTTCTAGTATTACAAATGCTCAGAACTGGAATCCCTTAAATGGTAGTATAGGCTTTCATTGCAGGGCACTTTACGCAGATTCAAGTTCAAATTATTTATATGCATCTGGAAATTTCCAGATTGTTGATGGGTTGCAAATCAAATGTATTGCCAAATGGGACGGTAATGACTGGGATTCAGTAGGTAATGGATTGACTGATTTCGCATCAAATTTAGTTACATTCAAATCAGATCTGTATGCATGTGGTGCATTTTCTGTAATAAACAAAATTGAGATTAAAACAATTGCACGTTGGGATGGATTCACTTGGGATTCACTTTCCATTCAGCCTGACATACTAAGTTCAGATTTTGTTGCATCCGTTACTGCAGATGATTCATTTCTTTATGTAGCTGGTGGTTTCAGATCAATTGGAGGTATATCTGCAAACAGCATTGCAACATGGGATGGAGCACAGTGGAGAAGTTTGAATTTTCCGGACCTTTTTCCTGGCTCTGTTTCAAATACTTCAACAATTGTTTCAGCTTGTAAATTTATGAATAAATTATATGTTGGAGGTGTCTTTCGCTCAAGTCCTGTGGATACAATCGGTCATATATTGTGTTACGATGGTGTCAATTGGACCAAGTTAGAGAATGGGATAAGAGGAAATTTATCAGGTATAGCAGATATGTGTGTGTACAAGGGGGAACTCTATGTTGCAGGACTTTTTACCAAAGCTTCAGGGAATTATGGAAATAATATTCAAAAATGGAACGGATACCAGTGGTCAGATGTAAATGGCGGAACATTTGGTATGGGAGGAGGAAATGGGCAAATTCACCGTTTGATAGTTTTCCATGATCAGCTGTATGCTTGTGGCGTCTTTACTACAGCAGGCGGTATTGTTGCAGATAAGATTGCTAAATATGATGGTGAGAAGTGGTGCTCGCTTGGTTCTTTTTTTGACAATGGAATTGGTAATTTAGCTATATACAAAGATTCCTTATATGTAGGTGGAGGATTTAACACGATTGATGGAGATAGTATTAAGTACATTGCTTCTTGGAACGGAGGAACATATGTCGATACATGTAATGGTTTGGACTGGGTAGAAAATGAAGAATTACAAAGATCAATTTCAATTTTTCCTCTGCCTGCAGAAACTAATATTTTTGTTATTTCTACTTCACTAAAAATTACCCAAATTACAATTTACAACTCTGTTGGAGAAAAGTTGAAAATTAAAATCGTTAATTCTGGAAACTCAATGATTAATCTTCAGGATTTAGTTTCAGGTGTTTATTTATTTGTAATAGAAACTGATTTTGGAATAATATCTAGGCGCTTCTTAAAACTATAAGAGAATTGAACGTGACTACTTTTTTCGACAAGTTGTAAGTGTGATTTAGAGGTAGATATTTTGTTTTGAATCGAAACGTAAGTAAGCTCTGCAGAGTTGCAACTTGCCAGGGATAGGTTCGTCCGATGAAATGTCGAATCCTGAGCTGTTACAATTTTTGTAATTGCTCAAGATATTTCAGAGGGTGGAGATTCCAGTACATGTGATCACAAATTTCTCGGCAACGTAATCCATTTGGTCAGGAATTCACTCGTCAGGTAAACCGGAATTTCCAGTCTTGGTCTTAGTGCCTGAAACAGTGGGATTGAACCTTCGAAAAACTGAGTGAGAGTGTCAGTCCATGCGAAATAAAAAACATAGGCAGTGAACAGTCAAAAGGAAGTGAAAGTATCAGAAACAGACTAAGTGAACAGTCAAAAGATGTGGTCCCGACGGGAATCGAACCCATAACCTACTGCTTAGAAGTCAGTTTTATATTATTTTTAGTTCTTTCCTGTAGTTTACTGATACTAGTAAATGCTTAATAAACAGTGTAATATAATTTGAGTATCTCCGGGTAGTTCTTGTATTTAACATAAAATGTGTGCAAATTGTGTGCAAATAATTTTTATGTCATATAAAAGACCAGAAGCAATCGTATCTCTCTTTGTAGATAAGAGACATCAGAATAAGAACGGTGTCTATCCCATCAAACTTCGAATTTGTTATAAACGGCAGTCAAAGCTATTTAGCCTTGGAAAACATGTAAATGAAAAGGATGTTGAAAAATTGTTCAGTCAAAAACCCGGGATAAAGCTTAAAGATACGCAATTGTCAATTATGGCTATGGAGGCAAAGGCAAAAGAAATAGTTGAACGGATGTCTTCTTTCTCCTGGGCTGAATTTGAAAAACAACTTTTTGAAAAGTCAGCAGATCCCGGTTCTCTTTTTAGCAATTATGAATCGTTGATACATAAGATTGAATCCGAAGGAAGGATTTCTACTGCAAACACGTATCGGAATAGTATGGACTCAATAAAAAAATTTGTGAAAGGGCAGGAACTCTATTTCAATGACATCACCTCTGAGTTTTTGGCAAGATATGAAAATTGGGCCAGAGACCTTGGCAGGTCCTCAACCACCATAAGCATTTACCTGCGATGTCTTAAAAGAATTTTAAATGAAGCGATTGAAAAGGGGAGCTTTGACAGAAATGCCTATCCTTTCGGTAGATATCGTTACAAGATTCCTGCTTCAAAGAATGTGAAAAAGGCATTAACTAAAGCCGACATAGCCAAATTATTTCAACATAAACTTATTGATGGTAGCAAGGAACAGAAAGCAAGAGACTTTTGGATCTTTAGTTATTTGTGCAATGGGGCAAATATTAAAGACATTCTTAAACTCAGAGTTCAGGACATCCAACAAAACAGGATAACTTTTGTGCGTTCAAAATCAGCATCCACGAGCCATTCGCTTAAGCCAATTGTAGTGATGATGAACGAGTATATGAGAGATATTATTGATAGGCAGGGGAATCTTATTGGTGATGATGAAGATTATGTATTTCCTTTGCTCAAACGGGAAATGACACCAAAACAACAATTGTTTAAGGTTAGAGATCACATTAAATTTATTAATAAGAACATGGCAGGATTGATGGTTCAAATTGGAATAAAGGAGAAGGTGACAACATATACAGCTCGCCACTCCTTTGCAACAATTTTAAAACGAGGTGGGGCTTCCATAGAATTTATAGCCGAATCTCTTGGCCATTCGAATGTGCGGACAACAGAAAATTATCTGGATAGCTTTGAAGATCATGAGAAAACGAAATGGGCTGAGTTGTTAGTGGATTTCAAACAATAATATTGAGTGAATTTATATTGCTAAAGGTTGATGCACTAACTATCCTTAAGCAAGGGATAGCTAGCCAATAAATGCATTAGATCAGTTTAAATCAGATATAATAAAGATCCAAACCGGCTAAAGATTAAAATCAATCCTTCAATTGCTCCTGCCTGATCTTCCATGTATAGTCAATGAAATTTAGGAACCTTGATAAAGGAAATATGCATTGAGAAATAGCTATATTTGCAAGTATATAAGATAATGCGTTAGTTTAGTTCAGCCTCTCAAAACGACCAAATCAGAGAAACTTGGCATGAATAAACTTAATGCTCACGCAATGCGTGGGCTTGGTTTATTTTGTCAAGTGGGCGCTTGGTCGTGCCTGAGAGGCAATTATTCTAAGTCCCACGTATTTTTTTTGCACCGGTTAGTTAGGGACGGCGACCATTAATAAACTAAACAAATGCAAAGGGCAATTTTATTTTCTATATCCATCATCTTACTAGGTGGGTGCATGAGTACAAAGCAAATTGGGAAGGTAAACATGATCTCAAACAGGAACAATGATTCAAATGCAGAATATGAATCGATCCAGAACTATGTAGGTGGATCAAATCAAGAATTACGGAGGTTCAAAGCCCCAACTTTAGAGCAGGCAATTGATAATGTTGTGAGAAATGTTCCGGGTGGAGAGTACTTGAAAAATGTCAAAATTTACGTCTTAAATGGTAAGTACTTTGCAGTTGAAGGTGACGTTTGGGGATTTAGACGAGGAGCCAATTTTAAAGGGTTCAAAGTAGGGGACAAGGTCCAATGGAAGGAATATTTACGAACCGAATCAGGAATAATTGTCGACCTTAAAGATGATTTAACCTGTACCGTTAAAATTGATGGTAATGGAAAATTCAAGGTTATTAAATATACTGAGCTGTTAAGATCAGATGAATAGCTTATGAATTAGCCATACGGATCCTGTGGTGACCTCGAGTCCATATTCTTGTCAGATTTACTTTAGTTTTTTTTTCGTGTTTTTTATAGATTATTTGCAATACAAACTATGTATACATGGATTTAATTGCATTAGCTGCAATTAATCCAGAGCTAAATCAAATTAATCCGGATTAATTTAGATTACAATCAGTTAGATTTATTTTTAAATTGTACACTTGGTTCTGAAACGGGAGTGTTTGATAGAATGGAGGGATTAAGCTTCAGTTTCAAATCGTAGCCCAAAAACGTTATGAGTTCTTCTTGCGAACGCGTAAGAATCGCAGAAGAATTTAAATTGCAGGTTATGGAAAGATATAGAGGTTGAGTTCAAACACAATTATTTTAAAATCCGAGTTTCCTTTTCTGATATTTTTAAGACTGTATTTTTGATGATGTCATAATAATAGGCTAATTATTTCGAAGATGAAGTTTGCTCTACAGCCATGGGGATGGTGGTTTAGTAAAAGTACTAATGTTAAGTTTTTAAGGTTTTAGTATATTTACCTTGGTTATAGATTAGAGTAGGAGTTAATAGAAGCAGACTCGTTAAGAATTTATGTACCTAATGTTCAATACAAACACTAATATTTGGTATGTGTAAGTATTGTGTATTTCTGATATCTATTGTTGGGGGCAATTTAAAACCACAGAATGAGATTACACAGATTAAAGATTCAAGGCTTCCGAAGATTAAAAGAAATAGAACTTTATTTCGGAGATGCAACATTTCTAATTGGACAAAACAACTGCGGAAAGAGTACAATTCTCAAAGCAATAGAGACTTTACTTTCTGCAAAAAAAACTCTAGCTTGTGGTGATTATCATTCCATCATTGACGAAGAGACCAAAGAAACCAAGCCCGACACTACCATAGTGCAGCTTGAAGGAGAATTTAGAAACCTACCTTCAGAAGCTCGAGAATGGCGTGGATTTAAAGGGCGGATATTTAATTACGAAACTGAAACTGAATCAGGCCTTTCTGTTACATATAGAAAAACATATGAACTCGGGAAAGATGTAGTGATTGAATTTAAGTCTAAAAATAGAACTATCAAGGAAGTTTTCAAGGATTGCAAAGCACCTAACGACTTTATTGAAGCAGGACTTGACAGGAACATTATCGAACCTTTCTTTCCCGAACTTGATAAATACATTGGAAAAAGTAAAAGTGCATTAGAAAGCCTTGAGCAACTAGATGAAATATTTGACCTGACCGAAGAAGATGTATGGTTTCAAAACCCTGGCGGAATACCAGGCAATGTATTAAAAATGCTACCACGTTATTTATTGATACCTGTAGATTCTAACTTATCAGAAATACAGGGAAATAATAGTGGTGTACTAGGCAAAACATTAAATGAACTGTTTGATATGGTTCGTGAATCTTCTTCAAATTTTAAAGAAGCACAGAAATACTTAGATGAGCTTTCAAAAGAGCTGGATCCTAAAGACTCGGATTCTGAGTTTGGAAAAATGATGGCTGACTTAAACACAATTCTAGCCAGTGTATTTCCAAATTCCGAACTTCACGCAACAACAAATCTTAGTGACGCATCTAAAGTTTTAAAACCAACATTTGATATTGAGATGTCCTCTAATATCAAAACAAACGTTGAAAATCAAGGAACGGGAATGGTTCGGGCTGCTGTCTTTGGAATGCTAAGATTCAGGCAAAAATGGCTTTCTCGAAAAGAAGATGACCATGCAAGGTCATTGATAATATGCTTCGAAGAACCAGAAATTTATCTACATCCAAGTGCAGCAAATCAAATGAGAGATGCAATTTATGAACTTAGCACTTCATCATCCCAGATAATTGCTTCAACGCATTCTCCTTTTATTATTGACATTTCCCGCAAACCAAGACAAGTACTAAATAGACTTACAGAGAACGGGAACGCTATAGATAATTTGTCCTTTTCAGTTACAGACTCTTTTAACATATTGCAAGACGATGATAAAAGCTATGTGAAAATGTTACTTAAAATTGACGACTACATCGCAAGAGCATTCTTCACAAATAATGTGATTATTGTCGAAGGAGATACAGAAGATATTTTACTGAGAGAATCAATAAGCAGATTACCAAAAAAGAATTATTTATCTATAATCTCAAACTTTGAAGTAATCAAAGCGCGTGGGAAAGCTGCAATTATTGGACTTGTTAAATACCTCACTGCAATGGGTATAAAGCCAGTTGTAGTTCACGACAAAGACTCTCAAACACCACATGCCGAAAAATTTAATGAACCAATCCAAAATGCTCTTAACGGTAATGGAAGAATAGTGTTGATGAATGAGAATGTGGAAGATGAAATTGGGTATCAGGCAAATTCTGAAAAGCCATTTAAAGCGTACCAACAGACTCAAACGTGGACTGACGAATGGGAAAGTATTCCTGAAAATTGGCGAAATAAATTGAAAGAAATCTATGGTGACTACATTGAAAAATAAAAAAAACTGCCCCCAACATTGGTAGCCGTTGCACAACCCCCATCAAAAAAGTTTATGAATTCTATTCCTCGGAATAGACCAGGGTATTTTGTTCCAAAACAGCTTTAGGCGATGGAAAAAATCTATTTAATGTGTTTCAGAATTTATGGTGCTTCCTGAAGCTTGAAGAAAAATAACCCGGTACAAGCTTATATTTTTACTGAGTTCTGATCGCATTGCCAGTATCTTTACTTTTTTGCATGAGTAGTTCATCCATTTCTTGAGGTTGTAAGCAATAGCAGCTCCAAGCATAAACTTTCTTGCATTTTCAATGCCTCTTGTCCAGATCCTGCGCATGGAAAGAAAGTTGATCAGTGTCCCCAGCACCGGCTCAACAGTAGAGCTTCTTTGCTTTTTCAAACGCTTTGCCTTTTGAGTCTGTAATCGAGCATGCATTTCATCATAAAGCGGTTTGTCGATTGAATCGTCAATTTTTTTGAATTTTGTTTTTTCACCGATGCAACTAGTTCGAAGCGGACAATTTTTACAAACCGTTTCACTGCTGCGGTATACTTTCATGATATAGCCCTTGCTGGTTGGTCCGGTTTTCTTCAGAGGAAGAATGGCCTTGTTTCCACGCAGACATTCATATTGATCTTTTTCTTTATTGTAAATGAATCCTTCTCTTACAGGTTTATATTGACCGAAGTTTGGAATATAGCCGGTAATATTTTTTTCTTTCAGGTAACGCAATGCAGAACCACTGCTGAAACCTGTATCAGCAAGAAGTTCCTCCATATGGAGGCCTACTTCTTCAAGATTAGCGATGGTCTGATCCAGTGCTGCAGGCAAAGACTGACTATCACGTTTGTCACTATAATCGGCCATGATATTGGTGATAACATGGGATCGGGTATCGACACTGGTTTGAGCGGAATAGTTAAGCTGACGAGGTTTTCCCGGTTTGACACTGATGCGGGCGTCTGGATCGGTCTTACTATAGTGTGTGTGATTGCTCAGGAATTTAGGCCGGATTTCATTTCCGAAATCATCCTTTCTTTCCGTTGTTTTGGTGTTTCCTCCCGGTTGATCTTTATATTCTTTTTCTTTCCATCGGTGATGTTGATCTACTTCCTTCTTTTTGCGTGCAGACACTGATTTAGATGTGTCATCATTTTGATCCAATTCATCAGCGAAATCATCACCATCATCCAGAATTTCCTTTTCTGCCAATGAATCCATACTGGCATTAGCTTTTACAAATGCACTGTCAATGGCCTGCCGTTTTCCTGCCACCATGTTTTTACTGACACATAAGGCGAGTACTTTTTTAAAAAGTGATCTGAAAACCTCTTCACCATATAAAGCCCGGGTACGAGACAGTGTGCTGTGCCAGGGCAATTCTTCATCAATGTCGTAACCGATGAACAACAGAATATCTAGTCGCATTGCGCAATGAGAAATAATTTTTCGGTCGCTGTTTAAATTTTCCAGATAACCCACTAAAATGAGCTTAAAAAAGACAACCGGATCGATGCTTTGTTGTCCTTCCTCACCGTAATAGCTTTTAGTTTCGCGGTAAAGGAACTTCAAATCCAGTGCATCATTAAGTCTTCTGTAAAAATTGTCTTTGGGGACCCTTTCGGAAAGCTGGAAACTGGCAAACAGCTTTTCGGAGTATAGTTTTTTTCCTTGCATGCTTAAATCTCCGAAAAGAAAATTAATTTTCGATAACTGGCAAAGTGAATTAATTAACAATGTATCTTAGTTGTGCAACAAGCACATTGGCTATACGTAATGCGGGTGAAGTGCTGATATGAAAGCAATTACATTAAATAAACTTTACGGCAGGCGGACAGTGAAGTGCCTTGAAATCCCGCACTACGCATAGCCGAAACCGTTACCTGCAAGGCTAAAAAATCCGACAGAAAAATCAAAATATGAAAATTGGAATATTACATTTGAGTGATTTACATATTCAAGATAACGATTTAATAAGCAGATTAGACAATCTTGTTAAATCAATAGAATATGATGTAAAGCAGACAGCTCATCTATACATAGTTTTATCAGGCGACATTGCGAATTTTGGTAGAAAATCTGAATTCGAAAATGCAAAAATCTTTATTACTAAGCTGACAGAAAAACTTAAAGAGAAATGGAAGATGTTAAATATAAATTTAGTTTCGGTTCCAGGTAATCACGACTGTTGTTTTGACAATGAAAAGAAGACTCGCAAATCAATATTAAACGATTGCAAAACTGATGTAATTGATGAAGAAGATTATTTTATTGACGCAATGGTTGTTCAATCAGATTTTTGGGATTTCACAAATGAAATGACTGATTGTAAGGAAAGAAATAAAGTTTCATATGAATACAAGTTCAGACCTCACCTCGATTTTAAGGTAACTTTTCATTGTTACAATACAAGTTGGCTGACAGAAATTAATGAAAAACAAGGTTCGCTTATAGTACCAGAAAATAAGTTTATAGAAAACGAAAATGGTGAATACATAATATCTGTCTTTCATCACCCAATTGATTGGCTCTCCGCAAATACAAAAAGAAACAATAAGCAGCGATTTGAAGAGCATTTAATAAATAGCTCTAATCTTGTAATTTATGGACACGAACACGATAAAGGTAATCCTAAAGCAATTATACGGAAAAACAACAATGTAGTTTTCTGCGGAGGAAAAGCTTTTGACAAAAATGCTTTGAATGAAACAGGTTTTTCTTTATATGAAATAGACCTAACTGACAAGTCAATAAATATTAAGACATTCAATTTTGATGGAGATAAATATTCTGTTGAAACAGAAGATAGACATCAAATTATTGAAAAGGTTAAGCGGGAATTTATTTTAAACCAAGAGTTTGAAACAAAAATTACCGATTTAAGCATTCCACTAAAGCACTCTAGAAAACATAAATTGGTTTTATCAGATGTTTTTGTTTATCCCGACTTAGAACCATTACTTGAAGATGATAGTAATGTTGTTCAATATCCAAATTCATATGATTTAATTGATAAGGTCAAAAATGAAGAAAAAGTCAATGTGCTTATAGAGGGTGCTGACCAATCAGGTAAAACGGCTTTGCTTTATGTTCTTTACAAAAGGTATTATGAAATGGGTCTGACTCCTATTTACTTGAGAGGAAAATATTGTAGTGAAACAGATGTAAAGAAATTAGTCAAAAAAGCATTAAAAGAGCAATACAAAAATGAAAATGTAGATTTATTCTTCCAAAATAACAAAAAAGTCCTTTTGCTTGATAATTTTCATAAATCAAGTCTCAATTCAAAATATAAAAAGCGATTAGTTGAGTCCTTCAACGATAATTTTGAAGTAAAAATTGTTACATCTGACAACACCTACTGTTCAAAGAATGTAACAGAAGAAGCTACTAGTTTTAAAGAGTACTTTAAGTATAAACTTTTGCCACTTGGACACGAAAAAAGAAGTGAACTAATCGAGCAATGGCTTTTAATAGGCGAGAATAAACTAACTGTTCAAGAAGAGGAAATATTAAATAATGTCAAATTGAGATTCAATGAGATAGACTCATTGATTGGTAATAGATTAATGCCATCGTATCCAATTTTCATTTTGACACTTTTACAAAGCTTAGATGAAAATCTCCAAAACTTTTCAAAAACATCATATGCTAACATCTACTTAGCTTTAATTAAAGCAGGTCTAGTCAAAGAAGGTATAAAAGACTCTGTTTTAACAAGCTTACTTAACATCCTTAAAGAACTTGCCTTTTACATTTATGATAAGAAGAAAGGCCCTTTTAACAGAGATGATTTTGATAACTTTATATTAGAATATTCGGGTAAATATTTTAGACATAAATCATTAACTCATGATAAAATCCTTAGTGTGTTGTGTAATTCAAATATTTTAAAATTTGATGATGAATATTATGCTTTTTCATACAAGTACATTTACTACTTTCTTATTGCTCAAAAAATTTCAACTGACATAGAAAGCTATCAAGAATTAATTTATGATTTATGTAATAACATACATTTGGAGATTAATGCCAATATTTTGATTTTCCTTTCTCATCATTCAAAAGCACAGGTTTTAATCGATAATATAGTTTTCACCAGTGAGATACCTTTTGAGAAAGCTTCTCCATTAACATTGCAAAAGGATGACGAATTTGTAAAGTTTATTACAGAGTTTACTAATGAGATTAAAGATGAAATTATCGAAGATAGAAACCCAAAAGAAGAAGTAAAAAAGGAACTAAAGAAAAAAGATGCCATAGAAAGAAATAATCGAGATGATGAAGATAGGGAGGAGGGTATTTTGCCTGCCGAAGCCATAGAAATGAATCAAGCCTTTAGAACTGTAAAAATCATTGGTCAGATTGTTAAAAATCAAAGTGGTGATTTTGAAAAGGAAAAACTTATTAAACTTGTGGAAGCGGCCTACAATACAATATTCCGCTTCCTTGGTTTTTATTCAGGAATGCTTGAAAAAGACAAAGCATTACTTATCGAAACAATAGTTGAAGATATTAAGAAAAAGGAAGAAGAAAAGAAAAGCAGACACGAAAATGTAGATGTTAAGTTTATAGAAAAGTCCGTTAGAAATATTCTTCAATTTATTTCTTGGCGAATATGTGTGGACAGTATGACTAATTTAATGTTTGCAGTTGGAACTAAAGGACAAAATGAATTATTTGATAAAGTAAACTCAAACATAGACTCACCTGCATCCAAAATAGTAACATTCGCCATTAAAACATTTTACGACAAGATTGACACAAAAGAATTAGAAAAACTATTTGATGATGTCAAAGATAACTACTTAGCACAATGTATTTTGAGAGAATACATTAAGAGATATTTATACACTAACTTTATTGAAAGAAATAAGCGAGACAGAATAATTCAATTAGCAGGATTTAACAAACAAATACTGATTGGTAAAATGAAAATGAAATAAAGCCCAGCAGTTAACAGCAGCTACCCAAAAGTGGCGGTTCAGTGGTTAATTCAAGCTTTGTGCTTCTATCAAAGTTTGTGTTTGGTTGACAGTGAAGGGCTTCGTAATCGCCACCCCGGGTAGCTGCATACCGCTATGTGTAAGTGTGGGACATAGTTTTTAATCAAATAACTAACGATTGAATATTTAATCAATGAAAGAAGATAAACTTAATGAAGAGGATCACAAAGCACGCTCTCGTTTTATACGGAAACTTATTCAAAATCCCAATATATCTCATACCGATTCTTCTGTTTACGTAAAAAAAATTCCATTGCAAATTGTACAATTTTGGGACAGGCTAGATAGTCTACCAAATGATGTGAAGGATTGTATGCAAACTTGGGCGAACCTAAGCCAACAAGGGATTGAGAGATTATTTTTCGATAATCAAAGCGCAAAGGATTTTATTTTAAAAAATTTAGGAGTAAGACATTTAGCAGCATTTAACAAATGTTATCATCCAGCAATGCAAGCAGACTACTTCAGACTCTGCTACATCCTAATAGAAGGTGGTTGCTACATAGACTCAGATGATGTTTACAATGGTGGTGAAATTAAAAGTCTTTTTAATGATGGTCGGTTGAAAATACAACCTCTGTGCTATGACATAATTAGCAACACGATGATCCCACCTAATATTTTTACTAAAAGTGGAACAGACGCTTTGAGTTGGATTTTTTACTTTAACAATAATCCACTAATTGCCTGTAGCGGGCATCCTGTAGTCAAGCGTGCGCTTATTCAAGCGACTTTACTGCTTGAAAATGAGGAAACGAATGGTTTACAGGAAATACAATCGACAACTGGTCCAGGGAATCTGAGTAAAACCATATTTGATACCGTGGCCGAAAATGCCGAAATGGAGCATACACTTCTTGTTCTATCTAATTGGGAAGATGTAGCCAAGTGCAAATGGGAACTTAGCTATAGAAATGACGCAAGAAACTGGAGGCATTCGAACTGTTTAAGATTTAAAGAATAGTAAACCCATAAGGTAATCAATAATATTTGTGAATCTAACATCTCCAATCTCTGAACTCTCGCAATTCATATTTCGAATTATGTTTAAATATCGGAGATTACTACAGAAGAAAAAGTCATCTTCATTCGGGGCTTTTAGCACAAAAGAAAAACCAAAAATTGAACATATCTATGTTATCAATCTAGATCGTCAAAAAGATCGTCTTGTTAATATGGAGCAAGAGCTAAGGCATGTAATGGATTGCTCTGGTGCTGAACTTTGGAATTTAACTGAGAGATTCCCTGCAATCGATGCGATACACTTTTTGAAAGACCCGATAAAAGACGATGATGTCGACCCAGTGTATACACTTGGAGATCAACTTTTCGTTGAACCCCAACCTTTAACATTACCCACAAAGGTTGAACTCGATTCTCCGATACGTATGAGTAGACAGGAGGTTGCAGTAGCTCGTTCGCATATTGAGGTTTGGAAACAAGTAATAGAAAATAACTACGAATATGTCCTTGTTCTTGAAGACGATGTTTGGTTTCAACCTAGGTTTGCCAAAAATTTAGATCAAACATGGTCAGAGATTAAAATCGCATTCAATAAGGCAAGCAATTTTGATATTCTGTATTTGTCTTTTAATGAGGTAAAACACGGTGCACCGAAAATCTTCATTTCAAAAAATTTGTTTCGCCCCGAGCGTGGTCTTTGGTATCTCTCCGGTTACGTTATTTCAATAGAGGGTGCCAAGAGATTAATTCAGTTGTTACCCTGTAGAGGACCAGTGGATCTTTGGATAAATCACCAATTCAAGTCACTTGATGTAATTGCCATCCGGAAATCAATAATTTCCCAACGAAGTGATACTGGCTCAACAAATTCATATTCAATACTTCCTACCCTCACAAAAATTGGAGCTATCAATAGTGAGGGTGCTGCAATGTTTCACGTTCGTCCAAATGAACGACCAGTGTTTGCATTTGGAACAGATAGTTCTGGACTTACATCACTTGCAATGGCACTCTCAATGCTTGGGTACAGATGCTGTAGTGACCTCAAAACACTTCCAGACATGGAACTAAAGATGCTCCTGGAAGGAAGTACTGATAAAATTTTTGATGCATATGTAAACATTGGATCGTTAATTGAAAAAATTCCTACTATCATAGAGCGATTCCCAAGGGCAAAGTTCATCATAACAAAAGGAAAGCCTAAAATCATAGACAATATAGACTTAAGAATTATTGAAGCTTTAAAGGATATGGATGTAACCTTTCTCCATTTAGATACAGCCAACAAATGGCAAGTTGTTTGTGAACATCTAAGATGTGCACCACCACCCTGTTCATTTCCTGAATTAGCTGATGAAGGACAACGGGAACTCTCTACTAATAATTTAGAACAAGAACCTGTTCCAAGATGTGTGCCTGCAAAACGGGATGAGTCTCCGTGGGTTGTTGAACAAAATAGTTGGTGGAAAGGTGTTCGCACTATCTCTGAGAAATGTGCATCATCGATTGAAAAAGACCGTATTTCTTTCAAAGACAACTTGAAATTACTTGACAAAACACGCTGGTTCATGCGTGATGATACCTTCACGGATAATATGGCTTTATTTCGTCCATCAAACATTGAACTTCATGCTGAGAACGGAGCTGTTCTAACAGTTAAAAGTGAATCGTTGGGTGTTAGAAAATATAGTGCTGCTGCATTAACTAGTTCTGTTCAATACCTATATGGTAAATTTGAGGCTATAATTAAAGTATCAAAGACACCTGGTGTGGTTTCTGGTATTTTCCTCCATCGTGATTCACCAAGACAGGAAATTGATATTGAAATTACTGGGAATCGACCAGATCGTCTATTAGTTAATGTATTTTATAACCCCGGCAGTGAGGGGGCCAAGTATGATTATGGTTATAGAGGAGCAGCAAGTTATATAGACCTCGGTTTTGACGCATCAGAATCATACCATTTGTACACAATTGAATGGAGACCAAATGAGATACGTTGGTTCGTAGATAATCGATTGGTTCATAGCCGGGTTGTCTGGGATCCTACTCCTATACCACATCTTCCAATGTCCTTCCATATAAACATATGGCCAACTCGTTCCAAAGAACTGGCCGGACGATTGGCAAGTCATCGGTTGCCCGCGAGAACTTTCATACAGTCGATAGCGCTGAATGCATATCAACCCCATACTAACCATATCTATGAAAATACTTTCTCTTAATCCAGGACATGACGGTGCCTTAGCCTACCTGAAAGATGGTCAATTGAAGTTTTCAATTGAGGCAGAGAAAAATTCTAACTATAGGTACTCACCTGTTTCCAGTCATGATGTAATTAGTGTTCTCGGTGAACTTGACGAAATGCCGGACATCATTTGCAATGGTGGTTGGTGGCCTCGAGAAAACAACCTATTAGGTTCACATCCTTATGTTGGATATCGTGGAATAGATAAAAGTGATATTTTCACAGGGGTCCAGAAATTTTTAGGAAAATCAATTCAATATTTCTCTTCATCCCACGAGCGATCTCATTTGCTTAGCGCTTTTGGAATGTCAAATTTGCCTAAGGGCACTCCGTGTTATGCTTTAATATGGGAAGGGGCGATCGGGGCTTTTTATGAAATTGATTCCGAACTTAACATAGCCCTTTTGGCGAATGTTCTAAATGAGCCAGGGAATCGGTATACTGCTATCTATGGTCTAGCCGATCCTACTTTTCCAAAGAACGCTCCCTTTTCTCGTTTTTCAGATGCAGGAAAACTTATGGCTTTAGCGTCCTTCTCAAATCATAGGGCCCCTTCATTGGAGGATAAAGACCTTATGGATTTTCTACTGGGATCACCTCATGTTCAACTGAGTTTATATAATGACCTCGAGAAATCACGGTATTATAACGTTGGTATAGATGACCCCGAGTTTCGCAACTTCGCAGGTATCTTTAGTGATAAGATTTTTGATATCTTTTATAAGTTTGCGAAAATTAATATGAAGAAAGGAATGCCACTTATTATTGGAGGTGGCTGTGGATTGAATTGCGACTGGAATAGTAAATGGAGAGAGAGTGGTATTTTCTCAGAAGTCTTTGTAACTCCTGTCGCTAATGATTCAGGCTCTGCAATCGGAACCGGAATTGATGCGCAGTTTCACTATACTGGAAATCCAAAACTAAGCTGGGATGTTTATTCAGGGCTTAGTTTTGATTCTAGCTCTTCCTTTGATCAGACACCGTACGATATTTATAACGACATTGAAATATTTGCCGACATGTTGGCCAATAATCTAATATTAGCCTGGGTTAATGGCAAATATGAAATCGGTCCAAGGGCACTAGGTAATAGATCAATTCTTGCAGCGCCATTTAGCGATGATACCAGAAAAAGGTTAAATAGGATTAAACAGAGAGAAGAGTTCCGTCCAATTGCTCCAGTTTGTTTAGAGGAAGATGCAGCGAAATGGTTTGACTGTAAACATCCTAGTCCACATATGTTGTATACTTACATCGCGCAAACTGACTCATTGGCAGCAGTTACTCATGTAAACAAAACTGCTCGCTTACAAACAGTATCATTTAACACCAACAGAAATCTAACCAACTTGCTAATTGCCTTTAAAAAGCGTACTGGTTATGGTGTCTTATGTAATACCTCTTTGAATTTCAATAGGAGAGGTTTTATAAATCAAATCAATGATCTTTCATCATTTGTTATTAAGCACCATTTAGATGGATTTATTGTTGAAGGACGAGGTTATATCTTGAAATCATCAAAAAATTATCAGATATTTAAAGAAAAGGAAAATCACCTGCATGATCAAAAACAAAAATAACACTTTCAAATCAGGAAGCATGTGCACATAAAAGCACATCCCAAAATGTGGCGGCTCATTCCTGAAATCAAAGTACGTACTTACATCAAAGTATTAGGTTGGAAGACAATAAAGATACTGGAAATTGTCGCTTTCTTGTGATTGAAAACAATTTTCGATCCACATAGTTAGCAACAATACAAACAAATAAGACACATATTAATCAGAAAAATCAGAACCTGAACATCAGACAAGTAAAAGCGGACTGACAATCACTTGTTTTATTACATTTAAAGACAAATGGCAACTATGTATTCGACCATAAAAAAGCGGATTTTTATTTTACTCGATCCAGCAGAAGGAGGAAGTCTTTGGGATAAGTTTATCGACAGTTTTATTGTCACTTTAATCGTGCTTAATGTATTGGCTGTTATGCTTGAAACAGTAGACAGCTTGTTTATTGAATATGGATTAATATTCAGACAATTTGAGGTTTTCTCGGTTGGAGTTTTTACACTTGAATATGCTTTAAGAGTTTGGACTTGCACTTTCCTTGAAAATTATAAGCACCCTATTGTCGGTAGGGTCAAATATATTATGTCAATCGGTTCGCTCATTGACTTGATTGCAATAGCTCCTTTCTTTATGCCTTTTACCAAGATATATGATTTTCGTTTTGTTAGAATTTTTCGCCTGTTACGATTTCTAAGAGTTTTTAAACTTGGCAGGTATCTTAATGCTACCAAAGTTGTATCAAATGTTTTAAAGGAAAAGAAAGAGGAGCTTGTTTTATGTTTAATAATCACAATTACTTTAATTGTAGTGGCATCGAGCTTTATGTATTTCGTAGAACACGATGCACAGCCGATTAAATTCTCAAGCATACCGGAAACCATGTGGTGGAGTGTAACAACCCTTACAACTGTTGGTTATGGTGACGTTATTCCAATTACCGGACTTGGAAGAGTTTTGACTTCTTGTATTTCAATTTTAGGTATTGGAATGTTTGCCCTCCCTGCCGGAATTTTAGCATCAGGATTTTCTGCAGAATTTCAAAAATTGAAAAAGCATAAAAATGTTTGCCCACATTGTGGTAAGGTATTAAATGACAACAATTAATTTCCTTTTATATGAATGAAATAATTTGCCCTCATTGTAAGAAAGCCTTTAAAGTTGATG
>Ga0116143_10002772_pt1 | contig 18490 bp, 16 predicted proteins | sample AD_UKC034_MetaG_FD_89745 | JGI IMG/M metagenome (GOLD analysis project Ga0116143, IMG submission 89745) | Active sludge microbial communities of municipal wastewater-treating anaerobic digesters from USA - AD_UKC034_MetaG | ecosystem: Engineered > Bioreactor > Anaerobic > Digestate | place: USA...
AGGCTTATGGCGATGCACGGATTCCGCAGCAGCAGATGGCGGACACAACGGCCATGATGGGACTCACTGAGTTTGTTGAGTTCCCGTCGCGCGACGGATTCCAGATCAGCCTCGACATGACCGTTGAGGTGGAACTGCTGCCGGAAAACATTGCCTTCATCTACAGCCGCTACGGCGACCTGCCGGCGGTGGTGGACAAGATCATCCTCCCGCAGATCACTTCCATCTCGCGCAACAAGGGGTCTGAATACGGCGCGAAGGATTTCATTGTGGGCGAGGGCCGCCAGAAGTTCCAGGACGACCTGACCGCCGCGCTGGCAAAGACGCTGAAGGCCAAGAACCTGATTGTCCACAACGCCCTCATCCGGCACGTGGAGGTCCCCATGCAGATTCTTGAGCCGATCCAGCTCGCCAGCATTGCCGTGCAGCAGGATCTGACCAACAAGGAAAAGCAGAACACGGCCAAAAAACAGGCCGAGCTGAACACGGAACTGACGCTGATTGAGCAGCGCCGCGAGCAGGTGGCCCGCGAAACCGAAAAGATCAAGGCGGAGATCAAGGCCGACCAGCAGAAGCAGGTGGCTACCATACGCGCCGAGGCGTCAAAATCAGTGGCCGAAATTGACAAGCAGACGGCGCTGGTCCGCGCCGATATCGTCCGCAAGATCGGCACCGCCGAGGCCGAAGCCATCAAAATGGTCGATGGGGAAAAAGCAAAGGGACTTCAGCTCAAGGCGAAGGCCTGCGGCGATCCTGTGGCCTTCACCATGCTGAACATGGCCGCCAGCCTGAACCCGGATGTCAAAATCAACATCCTGCATTCGGGCGAAGGCACGCTCTGGACCGACCTGGAGAAGGCAACCCTCGGGGATTTGGGCGGAGCCAAAATCATCAAACCCGAAAAATGAAAACCCCCGCGACCTTGTGTCGCGGGTGCATGAGAGCGGGCGGATGAGGGGAAACGGCCGGCTGGAATTTCCAGTCATTGGACCTTTTCGTCAAAATACTTCCAATGGTTGAAACTGTTTCCTGAGAAACTTCCAGGGATTGGAACTTTCAGTTCTGCGGATTCCCGGCGCACAGAGTGAGCGTCGCGAGGACGGTGGAATAGATTTGTCCGCCGGCCGACAGGCATCCATCAGATGCAGGATTCTCTTTCATCAGTTCCAGCATGCGAACGGCGTTTGACCGGTCCGCGCCGGCGAACTCGGTACTCAGAAGATACCATGGATAAAGGTCGATTCTGCTTGCCGGCTGTGAGGGCAGGCGGGCGGGCGGGCCGCTGCACGGCCAGCCCTGCGCCGCGGCGCGTTTAAGGGCCAGAAGCGCCCAGGCCGAACCGGTCGGATGGACGGATTTCCCGCTGCTGGTCTGGTATGCCCATCCTCCTGATGCGGCATGACTGGTCTGCAGATGGCGTATGGCTCCATCCAGTACGCGTTTCAGCCCGCCGGAGGGGTTGTGCCGGTACACCTCGAGCAGGGCGCACGTAGCAATGGCATGTCCGTAGCCCGAACAAATGCCGCCTTCTCCGATGATTCCCTCCCGGTCCTGATGCGCAGCCAGATAGGCGGCGGCCCGGCGGATCTGCTCGTCATAATCCGAATTCATGCCTGCCGATTTTCCCGAAGCCAGGGTCAGCAGCGCCAGACTGGTCAGTTCGATGGTGTGTTTTCCGCTTCCGCCCCACCTGGCCCCGTCCCATGCGCCGGAGGTTTCCTGCGCGGCGGCGATCCATTTGAAACCCTGCGCGGCGGCGGGGTCTTCCCTTCCGCCCGTCATGGACTGAATCACAAGCCACGCCCCGGCCAGCACAGCCAGGCAGGCGGCCGCTTTCAGCAAGCGGGGAAGCCAGGACGGGTTTCCCTGTTTTTTCTCAGATTTGATGGCCTCCAGGATTTCAGCGCTCAGGTCGCGGCTGACAGTGTCCTGCGGGAGCTCCCGCAGCTTTTTCAGCATTTCCCGTGTCTCATAGACGCGAACCCTGAGGAGAGAATTGCATTCCATCTCCTTTTCGAAAGCCTGCCGTTTTTCGGGAGGCAGTTCCTCCAGAACGTAGGGCAGAATTAATTCTTCAAAGGGCTGCTTCATTTTCAGACTTTCTTCTCCCCGGCGTCCGCATACATATAATCTCTCAGCAGGTCAAAGGCGATGGACATCCGGGATTTCACTGTCCCAACCGGGATGTCGAGTGCCTCCGCAATCTCCGCATACTTCATTCCCTGATAAATGCTCATGACCACCACCAGCCGGAGTTTTTCGGGCAGCGATTCCAGCGCGATCTGCGCATCCATTCCGCTTCCCGCCGGGCGTTCGCAATATTCGTTCAGTTCCGGCATTCCGTCTTCGTATTCGGTCAGGAAACTGCTTCGCCGCGCCTGCCGCCGGACCCAGTCTATCCAGACGCTCCTTCCAACCCTGTACAGGAACGTCGTGAACTTGGCCGTTTCCCGGTAGTTCATCCGGTTCCGGAATATCCGCAGGAAACATTCCTGCACCAGATCTTCCGCATCTGTATAAACGCCCAGCCGCCGGAAAAAGTTCAGCAGAGAATTCTGATATCTGAGGATGATGACTGAAAAGGCCTCTGTATGGCCTGCGCGGACACGCTTCATCACTTCCGCGTCTGCAAGCAGGGCGGGATCGGGTTTTTTCTGTTTTCGAATCATGGATATCCTGTATAGCAGATATCCCGTCCCTCAAAAAACAGAATTTCCAGTGAACCAAATGTTCCTCCGGTGCGTTAACAGAGAAGAACCGGAAATTTAGAAGGATTAATAACCAATGAGACTGAGGAGTATGATCATGACAAGGAATATCCTGATTGCGATGCTGCTGGCTGCCGGGGCAGTCCAGGCGGAGGAAAAGGCTGCACTTCCCGTCGAGCTTCCCGATGTGATGGTGACTGCCACTCGGTCGGAGAAGGAGGCGGCAGCTCTTCCTTTCACGACCTGTCTGGTCAGTGCCGAAGTCATGCAGATGGAGAAACTCTCACGCACGAGCCCTGAGGCGCTCAGGGAGATTCCGTCTGTCATGGTGCAGAAAACGGGTCATGGTCAGGGTTCGCCTTTCATTCGCGGATTCACCGGCTTCCACACACTGTTCCTGATTGATGGAATCCGGCTGAACAATTCCACATTCCGTGACGGGCCCAATCAGTACTGGAACACCGTGGATCCGTTCGGCATTGAATCCATGGAAATCGTGAAGGGCCCCGGATCGGTCTTGTATGGAAGCGATGCGGTGGGCGGAACCGTGAACGCGCTGACGCGCAGTGTATTTGATGATGAAGCGGACCGCGCCGTTTCCGGCCGCGCATACTACCGCTACAGCACGGCGGAAGATTCTCACACCGTGCGCGCAGAAGGACGAGGAACGGCTGGCGGCAAGGCCGGTCTTCGGGCTGGAGCCACTGTGAGGGATTTTGGGGACCTCCGCTCCGGCGGGGGGGATCAGCCCAAGACGGGTTATGATGAGGTTGACTTCGACATCAGGGCGGAATACCTGATCAATCCCAACCTGCGGCTTTCCGCGGCTCATCAGACAGTGGAGCAGGATGATGCCTGGCGCACGCACAAAACGATTTACGGGGAAAGCTTCCACGGCACCACTGTTGGCGATGAGAAAAAGCGCGTTCTGGACCAGGAACGGCACCTCTCATACATCGCATTCGATGCCGCGGATTTGTCCGGTTTCATCCGCGATCTGAACCTCACCGTTTCGCATCAGCGCCAGGAGGAGGATCAGTTCCGCATTAAGAAGGACGATACGAGCGATATTCAGGGCTATGATGTTGACACATTCGGCGTTTCGCTTCAGGCGATCAGTCCGACAAAGGCGGGTGAGTGGACTTATGGCGCGGAGTACTACCGCGACAGCGTGGATTCGTATCTCAAAAAATTCAAGGCGGACGGCTCTCTCAAGAGCATTGGCATTCAGGGCCCGGTGGGGGACGATGCCGTGTACGAAACGGTCGGCGCCTATGTTCAGGATGTTGTGCCGCTGTCGGATCGTCTGGATCTGATTGCCGGGGCGCGCTACAACTATGCGCAGGCGGATGTGGGCCGCTACGAGGATACTGCCGCAGACGGCCCCGGCTCGCTGAAAGAAGACTGGGACGAGGCGGTGGGCAGCGTGCGGCTGCTCTACAGGCTTCTTCCGGATGGCGGACTGAATCTGTTCGCGGGCGTTTCGCAAGGATTCCGTGCGCCGAATCTTTCCGACCTCACGCGGCTGGACACAGCCCGGACCGATGAACTGGAAGTCCCTTCTCCGGGGCTTGATCCCGAAACATATCTGGCGTACGAAGCCGGCATCAGGGGCGGAAGCGACAAAGCCTCCTTTGAACTGGTTTACTACTACACGGACATGAAGGACATGATCGTCCGAACACCCACCGGCCGCGTCATAGATGAATACAGCGAAGTGGTGAAGAAAAACGCCGGCGACGGTTTCATTCACGGCATCGAGCTCAGCGCACGCAGGACCTTTGCGGAAGTCTGGACCCTGTGGGGCAACTGCGCATGGATGGAAGGCGAAGTGGACACGTATCCGACATCATTGCCCGAAAAGAAGAGGGAGCCGGTCAGCCGCCTCATGCCCCTGACGGCCAACGCGGGGATTCGCTTTCAGCCTTCGGGAAAATACTGGCTTGAAGCCGTGGTCACGGCGGCTGACCGGCAGGATAAACTTTCAACCAGCGATGTCGCCGACACGCAGAGGATTCCGCCCGGCGGGACGCCGGGCTATGGTGTGTTCACCGTCCGCGGCGGATGGCATTTCACAAAGAACCTGACAATGTCCGCGGCGCTGGAAAACATCGCCGACAAGGACTATCGCATTCACGGGTCAGGCCTGAATGAACCGGGCCGGAACTTGGTTGTGGCGCTGGACTGCAAATTCTGATTCGCGCGCCTGTGCATCGGCTGCGCTTTCAGGGCCAGCGTGTTTTGCTCCGGTGCGGACATCCGGACCAGCAGCACGGCCGGCGCTTGCCTGCTTTGAGTTCTGTTTGCACCCTCTCTATTCGTTTGAGGCGTGTTCGGTTTTTCCTGGCGTCCTCGACCCAGCAGATCCACTCATTGCGGGCGAGTGGAGTGATATTCTCCCACAAGGATAAAGCATCGCTGTCCGCAAGGAGCGCCGCGCCCAGGTCCGCAGGGACATCATGAACCACTCCGGCGGATATTTTTCTCTTATGCATGTTCAGGCCTCCATCAGGGCGCGGATACGCTCGAGGACCGGCGGATGGCTGTAGCTGAGCCAGACCATGAACGGGTGCGGAGTGAGGTTGGAAAGATTGTCCGCGCTGAGCTTTTTCAGCCCCGAGATCATGGCGTCGGCCTTGCCGGTGGTTTCGGCCGCATAGCGGTCGGCGGCGTATTCATGTTTCCGGGAGATGGCGTTTTCGATGATGCTGATCAGGATTCCGATGGGCGTGTACAGGAATCCGAAGAAGATCAGGCTCCCGTAGACAGTCGGGGGCAGGGGCATTTTGAAGGCGAGGAAAAGCTGTTCGCTGCCGATGAACAGCGACAGAAGCCAGAACATAAACGCCGTTTGCAGGAACTTCCGGAACATGGCGGAGAGGATGTGCTTCTTTTTGTAGTGTCCCATCTCATGCGCGACGATGGCCACCAGTTCGTCAACGGAGTGCTTTGCGATCAGCGTGTCGTAGAGGACAATTCTCCGGCTTTTCCCGAAGCCGGTGAAGAAGGCGTTCGTTTTGGCCGACCGCTTTGAGCCGTCCATTTTGAAAACGCCCTTCATCTTGAAATTCTGCCCGCGCGCATAATTTTCGATGGCGGTTTTGAGTTCACCGTCCTCCAGCGGCTCAAACTTGTTGAACAGCGGCATAATCACGACCGGCGCGATGAACATCAGGAGCGCCTGGATCAGCATGACCGCCAGCCAGCACCAGAGCCAGGCCCATTCGCCGGCAGCGTCAAAGAACCAGAGGATCAGCGCGAAAACCGGCGCGCCGATGATGATGGTCAGCGCCAGCGATTTGACGATGTCGAGGACGAAGGTCTTCGGAGTGGTTTTGTTGAAGTCGTATTTCGCCTCGAGGACGAAGGTGCTGTAGATGGAGGAGGGGAGATGCAGGAGCTGCGAAAGAATCATCAGGATGCCGCCGAACAGGAGTCCGGTTCCGATCATGTCCCAGCCGGCTTTGCGGGCGGCAAGCTCCACGAGCCGGAATCCGCCGAGGAGGATGAACGCGAGGATGATCAGCGTATGGGCTGAATTCACGACCGTGTCCATCCGCGTGTGGTCCTTCAGATACTGCTGGGAACGGGCATATTTTCCGGCGTCATAGACATCGCGGAATTCCTCCGGAAGCTGCTCCGAGCAATTGCGGACATTCAGGACGTCGGCCAGCAGATCCAGCAGATAATGTGCGACAAGAATTCCAACAATGAAAACCAGATAAAAATTCATGCGCGCAGTCTATCAAAAGAAAACCGGTCTGCAACACTGCCGTGCCCCGCCGAAGCTTTATGGATTGTGCGGCATGCGGCAGTTTATGTAAAATGGGCGCACTCAGACAGACACAAGGAGTGACGATGCAGAAACTGGTGGACAAGTATAAGCTGCTCCCTCATCCGGAGGGCGGGTATTACCGCGAGGTGTTCAGGTCGGGGCTGAAGGTGTCATCCGCTGCCGCCGGCGCGGAGCGCGACGCGGCCACGCACATCTATTATCTGCTGACCAGGGGCGATATCAGCAGATTCCACCGGGTGCTTCATGACGAAATCTGGAACTTCTATGAAGGGGACCCGCTGCGGCTCATCAAGTATGACGGCGAAACCATCCGCGAAGAGCGGATCAGCGGGGCTGGCGACGGTTTCGTCTGCATCATGGGGGCCGGCATATATCAGGCCGCGGAGACGTCAGGGGAGTTCAGCCTGATCGGATGCACGGTCGCCCCGGGCTTTGATTTCAGGGATTTCTCGTTCCTGAGCGACGATAAAAGCGCGAGTGAAAGAATCAAAACCCGCCATCCGGAATACGCGCGATTTATCGGCTGACTTCCTATTTCCGGTTTTTCCTGGCTTTGCGGGCCGGCTTCGGATTCTGAATTCCGAACAGGAATTTCAGCCATGAGGGGGTGTGCCGGGACCAGGATTCCTCGTTGTGCGCCGCCGGCTCATCTTCCTCCACGAGCAGATTGACTCCGTCCTTGTAACCTGCGAGGCGCAGCTGGCGGGCCATGTCGCGCATGCCGGGCATCAGCTCGCGCTCGAGCGGGTCTCCGCTGCCGCAGTAGAGATAGCATTTGATGTCGGGAACGGTCAGCGCGTTGCGCACGGCGTCCAGACAGGGTTCGCGCCCCTCGAAGCGGAAGGCCGGGGAAAGGCAGGCCGCGCCGAAAAACACATCCGGTCGCGTCCACGCCAGGTGGAACGAAATGTCGCCCCCGCGCGAAGCGCCGGCCACGGCCGTGCTTTCGCGGCCGGGCTTTGTCCGGTAGGTTTTGTCCATGAAGGGCTTGAGTTCCTCCACAATGAACTTCGCGTAGTCGCCGCCTTTTGCAGCCGGATCATATTCCACCGCCCGGTCGCCGGTGGAATAAACGGCAACGACGATGATTTCCTGCATCTCGCCGGCCTTCATGAGCTCCGTGCAGTAATCATCCACATCCAGCGCATGATTCCATGTGGAGGTGTTCGGGTCGAAGACCTGCTGCCCGTCGTGCATGTAGAGCACGGGATAAGAGGCGGCGCCCTTTTTGCTCCAGGAGGGCGGGAGCCACACGATCACATCACGGGGCTCTGCGAGAAATTTCGATTTCACATTCCTGTGGATTTCATAGTTGCCTGTGATCTGCGGCGCCGGGGGGAGATGGCTGTCGCGCCAGCGGAGGACTTTGTTTTCAATGACGGAGTCGGCTCCGGGCCGGAGCGTTTTGTTGGGCGAGAAAGCCCCGGAGGGGAGCGCTTCTTCGGCCTGCCAGCTCCCGCGGGTGATTTTATACTCAATGGTGCGCCCGGCGGGCAGCACGGCTGTTCCGGTCCAGAGGCAGTCCTGCACGCGCGTCAGCGGCAGGCCGTCCGGCGCCCAGCTCCCGAGGGCCGGGTCGTTTCCGGAAATGAAAACCTGCTCGCCCGCCGGGAGCGGCGTTTCCGTGCTGATCCGAAAGGTGCATCTTCTGGTCTGGTCTGCTGATTTCCTGTTCATGGAACTGCCCCGCAACCCTTTCTGTTGATACGTCTCTCTGCGGACAGTATATCGCAAAGCCTTCGGGAGCCAAACAAAAAGAATCCGCTGTTTAATTGTTTGATTTTGGGGGTCCTCCTCTCCAATATGCCGGTAAAACACGCTGGCCGCAGGCCGGTTTCTGAAATGGGGTTGATGATGATTGATGTTTCAGTGGTGGTTCCGGTTTACAACGAGGAAGAATGCGTGGACGCGCTCTGCACGAAGCTGCACGAGTCGCTTTCGAATCTGGGCCGAAGCTATGAAATCATTCTGGTGGACGACGGCAGCCGCGACGGCACGTGGGCCCGGCTGAAAGAATGGACCGGGAAAATCCCCAATCTGCGGATCATCCGCTTCCGCCGGAATTTCGGGCAGACGGCCGCCATGAGCGCCGGCTTTCACAAATCGCGCGGCAGGATCGTGATAACGCTGGATGCGGATCTCCAGAACGATCCCGCCGACATCCCCAAACTGCTTGAGAACATGGATGACAATGTGGACGTGGTGAGCGGCTGGCGCAAGGACCGCAAGGATCCGTTCATCAACCGCCGCCTTCCGTCCATGCTGGCCAACTCGCTCATCAGCCGCATCACGGGCGTGGCGCTGCACGATTACGGGTGCACGCTGAAGGCCTACCGCCGGGAGGTGATCGAAAAGGTTCATCTTTACGGGGAAATGCACCGGTTTATCCCTGCGCTGGCCAGCTGGGTGGGCGGGGACATCAAGGAGGTGGTGGTCAATCATCACGCCCGCCAGTTTGGGAAATCTAAGTACGGGATTTCGCGGACGTTCCGCGTTGTTCTTGACCTGATCACCGTCAAGTTTCTGCTCCGCTACAGCATGGGGCCGATGCAGATCTTCGGGAAAATCGGCGGCCTGTTCGCCGTCCCGGCGCTGCTGATGATGGCCGTCGTCGCCGCCGACCGCATCTTCGGGTGGAACGATCCCTATCTGCTCAAGCGTCCATTCTGGCTGCTGACACCACTGATGCTGCTGACGTTCTGCATTCAGTTCATTGGTCTGGGGCTGCTGGCCGAAATGCAGATCCGCACCTACCATGAATCGCAGGACAAGCCTATTTATGTGATTCGTGAAGCGGCGGAATCTGCCGTGTAGGATTCCGTCTCATGGGTTGTTTTCTCATGCTGTTTCTCGCGGAAATCCCGCTCGAACTCAATCCGGAGGCACTGGCCCAGCTTCCGCATGCATGGATGGCCGGTATTTTCTATTTCTTCCTGCTTCTGGCCGGACTGGGAGCTGACGCGCTGCTGCTTTCGAATTTCCGCGGCGCTTCCTTTTCGTGGGCGGCCTGCGCCGAACGGCTCAAGGCCCGCGCCTGGCCTTCAGAGGATTTCCGGCGACTGGTGCTCTGGCTGGTTTTCCTGCATCTGGCGGGCATGATGATGGTGCAGTCCCTTTACGCGCATGACGCCGTCAGCGGCGACGGATCGCCGATGATCGTTTTGGTGCAGAGCCTTATTTTCCACTGGGCGGGCCTGGCACTCGCCGCCGCGATGCTGCTGCAGCGCGGGGCGACCGGAAAGACCGCCTTCGGCCTGGACTGGCCCGGGGCCGCCCGTTCGGCGGCGCGGGGGTTCTACTATTACCTCGCCTCGCTTCCCGTGCTGCTGACCGGAGCCGTGCTGGCCGAGTTTGTGCTGGTGCGCCTCGGGCTTGAGCCGCAGCTGCAGGACATCGCCGGGATCGTCGCCGGGGCCCATGTCTGGTGGATACGGATTTATCTGATCCTGCTGGCGGTGGTGCTGGCGCCTGTATTCGAGGAGGTGCTCTTCCGCGGGATTGCCCTGCCATGGCTCGCGCGCCGTACAGGCATGCCGGCGGCGGTGGTGCTGGTCTCGCTGGTTTTCGCCGCCATGCACGGCTATCTTTTCCAGACCATCCCGCTGTTTCTCATCGCCGCGGCATTCTCGCTGGCCTATATTCGCACGGGCAACCTGCTGGTGCCCGTTGTCATGCACGCGGTGTTCAACGGGGTCAACACCGCCATGCTGGTGGTGCTGCAGAGCGGAGCCGGGAAATAAACATGAAGGTGCTTTCCATAGAATGGATTTCCGAATCTGCCGAAGGCATGATGCCCGGATTTATCCGCATGATTGATCAGACGCGGCTTCCCGAAGAACTGGCCTATCTGAACACGACGGATATAGAGATCGTATGGGAGGCTATCAAAATGCTTCGTGTGCGCGGCGCCCCGGCCATCGGCATTGCCGCCGCCATGGGGGTGGCGGCCGCGCTGCAGGGCTCTGAAGCCTCCGGGGAGCGGCTTCTGGCCGAGGCGGAAAAGCATGCCGACTATCTGGCCACCTCGCGCCCGACCGCCGTGAATCTTTTCCAGGCGCTGGAAAGAATGAAGAGCGTCGCGCGGGCCAGCGCTTCGCTGCCGCCCGCCGCGTTCAAGGAGCGGCTGGTTCGCGAAGCGGTGGCCATACGCGACGAGGATGCGGCCATGTGCAGAGCCATCGGCGAGCATGGCCTCAAGCTGATCCGGGACGGACAGACGGTGCTGACGCACTGCAACGCGGGCGCGCTGGCTGTGTCCGAATACGGTTCGGCCCTGGCTCCCATCTATGCCGCGCAGGCGCACGGCATGAGGGTGCGTGTGTTCGCGGATGAAACCCGCCCGCTGCTGCAGGGTGCGCGGCTGACCGCATGGGAGCTGATGCAGGCCGGGATTGATGTCACGCTCATCTGTGACAACACCGCGGCCGTGGTAATGAAGGAGGGGAAGATCGACATGGTGATGGTCGGCTCGGACCGCATAGCGGCCAACGGCGACGCGGCCAACAAGATCGGGACCTACGGTGTGGCGCGACTGGCGCGCGCCCACGGCATCCCCGTGTATTTTCTCGCTCCGACCACCACGATTGACATGTCCCTGCCTTCCGGAGACTGCATTCCCATTGAAGAGCGGTCCGCAGAAGAGGTGACCTGCGGTTTCGGCCGCCGGACGGCGCCGGAGGGGGTCAAGGTGTATGCTCCGGCATTTGATGTGACACCGGCCGAATACATCACGGCCATCGTGACGGAGAAGGGTGCGGCCTATCCGCCCTTTGGCGAGACACTGCGGGAGTGGATGAAGTGAAAACACTGCGCGACATTGGTGAGTGCGAGGCGATCCGCCGACTGGCGGGAAAGCTTTTCCCGGCCGTTGCAGAGGTGGTGGGCATCGGGGATGATGCGGCCGTCATGCATGACGAGGGGTTCAATGCGGATCTCGTGCTCACATCCGATCCGGTCATCGAGGGCACGCATTTCACGATAGACGCGCCGCCGAAGGGGATCGGGAACAAGGCCGTGGGCCGGGTGCTGAGTGATATCGCCGCCATGGGGGCCGAGCCGCTCTGGCTGCTGATCAACATCGTGGCGCCGCCGGAAATGCCTTTTGACAAGCTCCAGCAGATCTACGCCGGCGCTTCGGCGCTGGCGCTCAAGTTCGGGGTGGCCATCATCGGCGGCGATCTGGCCAGCGGCGCCACGCTGGCGCTGCATGTGTTCGGGGTTGGGAAACTTCCACGGGGCACCGCCGTCTGCCGGGGCGGGGCGTCCGAGGGCGATATTCTGTATGTCACCGGGGAACTGGGCGGCAGTATCAGGAAGAAGCATCTCTTCTTTGAGCCGCGCGTGGCTGAAGGCATCTGGCTGCGGGAAAACCGCTGGGCCACCGCCATGATTGATCTGAGCGACGGACTCGCGACGGATCTGCGGCATTTGGTTGAGATGAGCCGCGCCGGAGCGGAACTGGAGCCGGACGCGCTTCCGGTTTCCCGCGCCGCGCGCGAGATGAACGACGGCATGTCTCCGCTTGATCATGCGCTGACGGACGGGGAGGACTTTGAGCTGCTTTTCACTGTTGCGCCCGGGAATGCGGACAGCTTTGAGCAGGCCTGGCGCGCGGAATTTGAATTATCGTGCGCCAGGATCGGGAGGATCACCGGCAGAACGGGGTCCATAGTATGCCGCACGGAACGGGGCGGCAAGCTGCTGACGGGTAAACGGGGCTACGAGCATTATTCCGGCCGCGGATCCCGCGCCTAAGGGCTTTTCCCCTGTGGCGCAGTGCCGGACCGGGCGTCTTTCAGGTCCTGAAGTGAGCGGCGCACAGGCTCAAGAAAGGGGTTTACCGCAAGGGCGCGGCGGTAGTATCCGGCCGCCGCCTGAACATCGCCCCGTTCCTCATGAATGTCCCCAAGATGCTCCAGGCTGGCCGCATGGCCCCATGAGGGGAAGTTGAAGGCTCTTGCGCCGGGCGGTTCCCTCTCAAAAAGCCCGGCGGCCTTCAGAAACAGTTCTTCCGCCCTGTCCGGATTTCTGAGGCGGCCGCGGCTCAGATAATATCTGAGCCCGAGGAGATAATGCACCCGCGGATTGTTCCCGCCCAGCATCAGTGCAAGTTTTTCATAGCGCCTGACCGCCGCGGTTTGCCCGCGCTGCGGGGGCCGCAGCGCGGTTACCGCCGCCAGCATGGCATAGGCTTCGGGAAATGTGCTTTGCAGCGCCGTGACTTTCATCGCGGAGTGTTCCGCCGCCCTGCTGAATACGGCCTCACCCTCCGTGTCGCGGACATCCCTGCTGTGGAGAAGCAGATGCAGTTCCGTCAGGCTTTTCATATGCCAGGCCTCATAGGAACCGGGCTCCTTCATGCAGGTATCTTCAAAGAGGCGGAGGGCCTTTTCCATGACGGCCGCATCTCTGCTGCTCTGCCCGTTCCGGAAAATTTCCATTCCTGCGGCGAGGCGGGGCACATTCTTCGGCGCGGGTCGCGGCATAAAAAGATATGCGCAGTACACGGCCACAGCCGCGAACAGCATGGCTCCCAAAATCCACTTTAATCTTCCGGGCTTCATGATCACCCCGTTAAAGATACTCGAGCAGCCGGAAAAAACACGAAAATTCACCGGCGGCACATGCGGCTGGAAGCCAGTCGAATGCGGTTGTAACGCTGTGCCAGTAGGCATGGAAAATTCGCCAGAAGAAGAAAGCTCGCAACGGCCCATCCCGCCCAGGCCGGATTCCAGAGGAAAAACAGCGGGGCGCAGGCGATCTGCAGCCAGTGGGCCAGTTCTCCGCGGCAGGTTTCCATCCCGAACCGGCGATAGTATTCGGCACTGCGTTCATTCAGCCTCTTTTTCGCGAATCCTTTCTTGAACCAGGCGGCTCCGTCCGGAAGAAGAGTTTTCCATTTGCGGATGAGAAAAAGATCCTCGTAAAGGTGTCCATTCCGTTCCCATTCCCGCTTGCGGTAAAGCCATGCGTCTGGACGAAATCTGTTCGCTCTGATCTGTGTGACGCCCCAGGCGATGCCCGTTTGCAGAACAAGGCAGGCGATTACGTTTAAACCGGCAATCCAGAATGGCGGCAGATGGATGATCATGATTCATTCCCCGCGGCCCCGACAGTGCGGCCTTTCCAGTTTGCCTGCTGCGGGAGGGCGCTGATCCAGAAAAAGAAAAAAAGGAAAACGGGATAGAACAGGGCGGCGGCAAACGGGAAGTTCCCAATCCGCCGGAAGTGCCACCGCATCTGGATGACAAACAGCAGATAAAGCAGAAGCCATGCAATGCCTGTTCCCGCCGTGCGCAGGGGCGCGAGCAGCAGCATCAGGGCTGTTCCCGCTGCCGCCGCAAGCCAGGCAACCATCAGGAGAAGGAGCGGTCGCGGAGTGCAGGCGGCTCCGGAACCGAACGCTTTGCGCCATCCGCCCGCGAGGCTTGCAAAACCGTCGGGATACATCCGGATCCCGAGGCTTCTCTCCCCCCCAACGCAGCGGACGGGAATTCCTTCCGCCCGGAAGAGGGGTGCCAGATGCAGGTTTTCAAGAATGTGCTGCCGCACACTTTCGTGCCCGCCGATTTTGAAGTAATCCTCTTTTGAAACCATCAGGAACTGGCCGTAAAGTCCCGCGCTGCGGTCAGTGCGCGACCAGATGGAAAACGCATTCATGGAGGCCGCCATGATGACGTTGAAGAAGACCGAAAACCATTCATAGGGTTTGCGGGTAAAATGGAAAGGAATCACGGACAGCGCGCCTTTTTTCTCTTCCCATGTGGAGGTGATTCCGGCAAGCCCGCCGTCTTCCAGCCAGGTGTCCGCATCCATGAAGATCAGTATTTTGCTCTGTGCCGCCTGCGCCCCCTGATGACAGGCCCAGGTTTTCCCGGTCCAGCCTGCCGGGAGCGGTGCGGAACCTGTCACGCGCGCCCCGGCCTGCCGGGCAATTTCAGCGGTCCGGTCAGTGGAGTGATCGTCCACGACGATAATTTCAAGCGGGCCGGGAATCTGGCGCTTCAGCGATTCCAGCAGGCGCGGGAGGTTGCGCTCTTCGTCCCGCGCGGGGATGATGACGGACGGGGCCGGCGCGGATGACGGGCGTTTGCGGCAGAGAGGGATGCGCCAGAGCATCAGAATGCCGGCAAACCAGATGCCCAGATCAAGAAGCCACAATGTTAGTTCCGGTCCCATTCGATGATTTTCTTGCAGACGTTCTGGCCGCAGAGCACCACCATCGGCATGCCGCCGCCGGGATTGACCGACCCGCCGGTGAAGAAGAGATTGTCATATCGCGTGCTCTGCTTCGGGGCCTTGAACGCGAGGTTCTTCGTCATGCTGGATACCACGCCGTAGATGGAGCCCTTGTTGGAATAGTACTGCCTTTGAATATCCAGCGGGGTCCAGACATGCTCAAAGACCGTGTGTTTTCGAAGGTCCTTCAGCCCCATGCTTTCCAGGCGGTCGATGATATGCTCCTTGAACTGGAGATAATCCTCCTGCGAGAGCGGATTGCTGTCGCTGATGTACGGGATGTGGGGGAGTATCTTCAGGCATTCGCAGCCCGGCGGAGCCACCGTCGGGTCCGTGCGGGATGCCGCCACGAGATAGATCGTCGGATTATGGGGCAGCACCTTGTCGCGGAAAACGCTTTTGAAGTGCTTCTTCTGGTTGCTGGAGAAGAAGAAATTATGATGCGCCAGCTGGTCGTATTTGCAGTCGAGGCCGAGATCAAGCACAAGTCCCGAGCACGCCGGCTCAAAGCGCTCAAGTTTCTTCATGAATGCCGCGTCCTCGTGAAGCAGTCTCTGGCAGGCCGGAATCACCTCCATATTGGAGACGATGATGCCGGCATCCACAGCCGTCCCGTCGGCCAGTGTCAGGCCTGTGACCCTGTTCCCGCTTTTCCGGATGGCGGTTACCTCGGAATTGAGGTGCACCCTGATGCCCAGCTCGTCCATCAGGCGGCCAAGCCCCCGGGCGATGCCGTAGAGTCCGCCGTCCACATACCACAGGTCATAGCGGAACTGAATGACCGGCAGGCAGTTCATAAACCCCGGCGCATCATAGGCGGATGAGCCGACATACTTGATGAAGAAATCAAAAATGTCCTGCAGATAACGGTTTGAAATCCGCTTGGCGACCCCCTGATGCATGGTGTGCCACAGGTCGAACTTGAAGAACGTCGAGCCGGTGTAGAACTTCATGAAATCGCGAATGGTGTCCAGGCCGTGCTCGAAGTAGCCCTTTTCCACAAGATCATATTGTTCAGCGGCATAGTTCAGGAACGCCTCCACCTGTTTGGCCGCACCGGGTTCAAGCTGCTCGGCTTCAGCCGCCATCCTGTCCTTTTCCATGAAGAGATTCACGACGGTCCCGTCGTCAAAGAAGTTTCTCCAATGCGGCGTCAGGGGGCGAATGGGAAAGTAATCGGACATTTTCCGTCCCGACCGGGTGAACAGGCGCTCAAAGATATGGGGCAGGGTCAGAATGGACGGCCCCATGTCAAACGTGTAGCCCTGTTTGCTTAATACGTTGAGCTTGCCTCCGATGCGGTCGTTTTTCTCGTAAATGCTGACCGGATAACCCTCCTGCGCGAGGGAGATGGCAGCGGAAATTCCCCCCAGCCCGGAACCGATGACGGCGACTTTTTTATGCCTGTTCATTTTTGTATCTCCTTCAGCAGTTTCCTGATCCCGTCCAGATGAGGGTTGACGGCGAGCGCTTCGCGATAGAACTCGGCCGCCTCCCGGTTGTTGTTCTCTTCGCGGCTGATTTCTCCAAGAAACATCAGGCAGTGCGCGTGTCCCCATGCGGGATATCTGAAAACGCGTCGGCCGGGCTGGTCGTGTTCGAAAAGTTCTGCGGCTCGAAGCAGATATTCGCGGGCTTTCTTCCGGCTGCCGAACGGACGGGGCGCAAAATGGCGGCTCATTCCCATCAGGTACCAGATGCGGGGGTTTTCGGGGTCGAGCGCAAGCGCCTCCTTCTGGAGATGCTGCAGCCGGGGCCCGCGCCAGATTGCGGTGGCCGGATGCTCCGCGATGGCCATGCCCATCAGCACCGCCTTCAGTGCGCTGGCTTCGCCGAAATCCTGCTTGAGCGCCCGGGTTCTGTCCATCGAATGCTCCGCGTCCTTTCGCAGTTTCGCCGTCAGGGCCTTGTCGGCTTCAGCCGCCCTGCTTTCATGGACAAGCATCAGATGGAACTCCGCGAGTCCCTTCAGATACCAGGGTTCAAACTGTTCAGGATTTGATGCGGTGGAGCGGCGGAAATGCTCCAGCGCCTGTTCCAGCCGGACGGGATCCCACCGGGACATGCCCTCTTCAAGAAGGGCCATTCCCTGAAGCACATGTGCCGGCGTGCGCGCGGGGGCGAACAGGGGGCAAAGCAGGGCGGCCAGCATTGCCGCCGCAAATGTCATGTTTCCTCTTTGTCGCAAGACGTGCATTTCCTCTTGCGGGAAAATAACCGCTTTTTGCGCACATGGATATTAAAAAATCTGACAACCTGCCGGATAAGCGCTATAAGTGCGACATGACAGAAAGCTTTTGCGATCTGAAAATGCGCGAATATTTCGCGGCCGGCCGCACCCGCGACCTTGCGTTTCGCCTGCAGAGCCTGTCCAGGCTCGCCCGCGCTGTTGAACAGTCCGAGGCCGAAATTCTTGATGCGCTTAAGAAAGATATGGGAAAACCGGCCATAGAAGCCTATGCGTCGGAACCAGGTTTTGTCCTGCGCGACATCCGTTATACCATGAAACACCTGCGCCGCTGGGCGCGGCCCCGCCGCGAGTCCGTGCCTCCGATGCTGTGGCCGGGTCGGGCGCGACTGATTCCCGAACCGCGCGGGGTGGTTCTCATCATGGGACCGTGGAACTATCCATTCCAGCTGGTGCTTTCTCCGCTTGTCGCGGCCGTGGCCGCTGGAAACTGTGCGGTGATCAAGCCGTCGGAATACGCCCCGCACACTTCTGCCGTGATCAGGCATGTCCTGTCGGCCGCGTTTCCCGACGACCATGTGCGTGTTGTTGAGGGCGATTACACCGCCGCGGAAACTCTTCTGCAAAACAGATTTGATTATATATTTTTCACGGGGGGCACGGAGACCGGCCGCAGGGTGATGGCGGCCGCTGCAAGGCATCTGACGCCGGTGACGCTGGAACTCGGCGGCAAGAGTCCCGCCATCGTCTGCGCCGACGCAGATATCCCGGTGGCGGCCCGCAGGATTGCGCGGGGAAAATTCATGAACGCGGGCCAGACCTGCGTGGCTCCAGATCATGTGTGGGTGGACCGGTCGGCGGCAGGGGGCTTTGTTGAGGAGATCGCAAAGGCCGTTACGGAGTTTTATGGTCCGGACCCGGAAACCAGCCCCGATTACGGCCGCATTGTGAGCGCGAAGCATGTTCAGCGGCTGGCGCGGTATCTTGAGGGTCAGACGATTGTGCATGGCGGACAGCATAATTCGGCATCGAAATATTTTGCGCCCGCCATTCTGCTGAATCCCCGGCTCGACGCTCCAGTCATGCGCGAGGAAATCTTCGGGCCGGTGCTGCCGGTCATTGAGTACAGTTCACTGGATACCGCGGTTGCGGAAATTCAGAAAATGCCCTCGCCGCTTGCGCTCTATGTCTTCTCGTCATCAAATGAGCTGGCCGAAGACCTGCTGGCGCGCATTCCCTCAGGCGGGGCGTGTGTCAACGATACAATCAGTCATCTTCTTGTTGAGGGACTCCCGTTCGGAGGCATCGGCGAAAGCGGGATAGGGGCGTATCACGGCCGTGCCGGGTTCGACGCGTTCACGCACTGGCGCGGGACAGTGAGGCGCGGAGCCCGGCCGGACATGCCGCAGGCGTACCCGCCCTATGGGATGACGCTAACCTGAATTATTCATCAAGATTCAGGAAAAAATGAGTGAGCTTTCTCTACCCATTCTGATAGAATGGGTTGTGTAAAAAGAAGAAAGACTCACTCATGAAAGAAGATTACACGATTCAGTTGGA
>Ga0116143_10002774_pt1 | contig 18485 bp, 11 predicted proteins | sample AD_UKC034_MetaG_FD_89745 | JGI IMG/M metagenome (GOLD analysis project Ga0116143, IMG submission 89745) | Active sludge microbial communities of municipal wastewater-treating anaerobic digesters from USA - AD_UKC034_MetaG | ecosystem: Engineered > Bioreactor > Anaerobic > Digestate | place: USA...
ATTTGTATTTAGTCTAGCAATACGGTTTCGTGCTGTTCCATTATAGGAAGTAAAACTACCACTAATAATTATTTTTCCATCACTTTGTATTGCAGTCGCATTAACTGTGTTGTTTGCACCAGTACCAGGGGCAAAAGTACCGTCAAGAGTACCATCTGTATTAAGGCGAGCAATACGATTTCGTGCTGTTCCATTGTAAGAAGTAAATTCACCTCCAATAATGATTTTTCCGTCATTTTGAATAGCTATTGTCAGAACATTATTATTTGCTCCTGCACCAACATTAAATGTAGGATCTAAACTTCCATCGCTATTTAGTCGGGCTATACGATTAATTGGCGTTCCATTATATGTAGTAAAACTACCGCCAATAATTATTTTTCCATCGTTTTGTATATAAATTGCATAGACTAAATCGTTAGAACCTAATTCTGAATCAAAAGTATCGTCAAGGCTACCATCAATATTTAGACGTGCAACTCTACTACGTGCAACTCCATTGTATGAAGTAAATCCGCCTCCAATAATGATTTTTTGATCGTTTTGTATAGCTGTAGAGATGATGTAACTATTTGCCCCTGTTCCAATATTAAAAGGAGCATCTAAACTGCCATCACTATTCAGGCGTGCTATACGGTTAATTGCTGTTTCTCCGTAAACTGTAAAGCTTCCTCCAATAATTATTTTTCCATCAACCTGTATAGCTAATGTTAAAATTCTATCATTTGCTCCTGCATCTATGCTTAATGATGCATCTATACTACCATCTGAATTTAGGCGTGCAATACGGTTTCGTTCTACTCCGTTATATGATGTAAACCAACCTCCAATAATTATTTTTCCATCGCTTTGTATAGTGGTTGTAGTGACAAAACTGCTTGCTCCTGTTCCAACATTAAAGGTGTTATCTAAACTACCGTCACTATTTAGACGTCCAATATAGTTTAGTGCTACTCCATTGTAAGAAGTAAAAAAACCTCCTATAACTATTTTATCATCATTTTGTATGGAAAGTGCTGATACAGAACTATTCGCACCTGTTCCGATAATGAATGTTTCATCTAAACTTCCATCGCTATTGAGTCGTGCAATATTGTTACGTGCTGTTCCATTATAAGATGAAAAATTTCCTCCAATAATTATTTTATCATCATTTTGAATTACTGAAGATCTAACGGACGGTGTGAAACCGGACATATTTGCTCCCGTGCCTACATTAAATGTTACATCTAAACTGCCATCACTATTTAGGCGAGCTAAACGATTACGTGCTGTTCCATTATATGATGTGAACTCGCCACCTATAAATATTTTGCCATCACTTTGTAAAGCTATTGTATAAACATTATTATTCGCTCCAGTTCCAATATTAAATGTATTATCTATACTCCCGTCAATATTTAGACGAGCTACACGGTTAATTGATGTGCCATTGTAAACAGTAAAGGCACCTCCAATAATTATTTTTCCATCGTCTTGTATAACTATAGACATGACGGTACCTGTTCCTGTTCCAACATTAAATGTTGCATCTAAACTACCATCGGTATTTAGGCGAGCAATACGAACATAGTTGATTCCATTGAAAGAAGTAAAATTTCCTCCGATTATTATTTTTCCATCACTTTGTATGGCTGATGCAAAGACATTATCATTTGCTCCATCACCATAACCATAGCCATAGTCTGTGGGGTTAAAAGTAGGGTCATTGCTCCCCCATTGTGCATTTACAATTAAAGTTATTGCAATAAATAAGATTGTAGTAAAAATTCTTTTCATAATTGATGATTTAAATTTATTATCAAATTTTAAGTGATTTATTAGGGTAATTTGGCTCTTTGACTTTTGCGAAGCGTTGGCTTGTGTGTCGGGCAAAAGGCAATGTGCCAAATGTGGGTCGGCTTCCCGCTTTTCTTTCTTGCGGGTGGGCAAAAAAACTAAATCTTTTTTCTTTCATTGTCATTTCATTTTTCATTCTCAAACCATTTTCTCTGTCATTTTCAGTGTCGCTGTCTTTTTCTTCGCCTTGTTGGTAACGCCCCGCAGCTAAGTGTTGTGCGGGATTTCAATGAACCATCACTGTCAAAGTTCCCACGAGCCAAATTTACTAATTGTATTTTAATTAAAAAGGATAATTTTTACAAATTTAAACACAATAACAAATCTAAATTTGGCGATTGTTATTATTGGCGATACCGTTTCGGCTACCGATGTACCCCGCATGACATTTAGGTGCTGTTAGCTGCTGGCGATTTTAGTCATATCAAGAGTTTTCTCATTTTATAATACGTAATATTAAACTTTTTTATTTCTTTTCAACGTCTTCTTTCATTTCACACTCTCCTTCCAAATCGACCTTAAAGGGTTGAGAAACCTTTCTAAAAGACGAACATCATCAGTTATTATTTCGGCTATTCCCGTCATGTTTTGCGAAAATGGAATAGATTTGTTGTAGTTGGTTGTGAGAATAGAATCGTTAAGCTCAATTTCGGCTGTGTAAAATATTCCTTGTTCAGTTGTTATAGGCACTAAACTAATGTTCTTAATTTTAGCTTTTATCATTCCAAACTCCATGTAAGGATAATTGTCAAGTTTAATGTTTACTGTTTGACCAGACTTTACTTTGCCAATTCCAGTTGATGGAATATCTGCTTTTCCAATTATTCGCATTTCTTCTTTTGGAATGATTGTAACAACAAGGTCGCCTGCAGAAATAGACTGATTCTCAAACCAGATTTTATTGAAACTGACCTTCCCATCAATAGGGGAAACTATCAGGTATGACTGTTTCCATTTTGCAAGTTGGCTTTTAAACCCTTGCAAAGCTTCTTCAATCTGAATTTCATAAGTCTTTAGCTCATTTGCTTTTTGGATATTGTTGTCAAGTATTTGTTGCCTTAATTGATTTATTTGCATTTGCGTACTGATTATTGAAGTCTTTGAACTTTCATAACTGCGCTTCTGCTGCAAATATGTCTGTTCGGATTTTTCAAAATCTACCTTGGCAATTACACCGTCCTGATATAAAGACTTATCTCTTTCAAATTGAATAAGACTAAGATCATTTTCTTTTTCCATTATTTTTATTTGGACGAGCAAACCTGAATAATACTTGTTGTGATAGTTAATTTGACTTGCTAAGGATTCGTTTTTCTGTTCATAAAAATCGAGTTCTGTAAAATTTCTGTACGAAGAAATAATTCTTACTAATCCAGACCATGATTGCTGAAGCTCTCCAAGATTTACACCGATACTCTCGGGGAAATATTTCACCTCAGATAATGTATCAAGAATTGAACTAATCAGAAAAATGTCGTTTAAATTGGCTGTGTTTTCAATAACGGCGACAATAGAATCTTTCTGTACACTTTGATTTTCTGAATAAAATATGTGTGTGAGCTTGCCGCTCGAATAGGCTTTTAGTTGTACAGGTGGATTTTCGGTTAAAATTACAATCTGAGAATTAAGCACATCGGGATATTTGAAAAACCAAGAACCAATTAACAATATAACAATCACAAGTAAAATTACTGTTATGCCTGCACGCAATAACCAACTAGGAGATGCCCCAAGTACCTCTTGATATTCTTCGCTACGAATTTCTATTTTATTTATTTCTTCGGATTCTATCATATACTTTGTCTGACAGCTTACACTAATTCCCTAGTTCCAATTGATTTTTAACTAATTCAAAATATACTCCCCGTAAATTTGTCAATTGTTCGTGAGTTCCAGTTTCTACAATTTCACCTTTTTCGACAACAACAATTTGATCGGCATTCTTTACTGTACTAAGTCTGTGAGCAACAATAACAACTGTTCTACCTTTGAAAAATTTATTAAGGTTGTCCATAATTATTCTTTCGTTGTTGGCATCGAGGGCATTTGTAGCTTCGTCGAAAAACAAATATTGAGGGTTTTTATAAACGGCTCTGGCAATAAGTATTCGTTGCTTTTGTCCTTGACTTAATCCGTTTCCTTCGCTTCCGATTTTTGTATTGTAACCAAGAGGTAACGTTTCGATAAATTCTCGAATATTTGCTACTTTAACGGCTTCTACAAGTCTTTGATTATCAATGCTTTCCTGACCAACTGCAATATTTTTTGCAATAGTGTCATTAAAAATAAAACTATCTTGCATCACTGCACCAACTTGGCTTCGCCACCACTCCTGCGAATAGTTTTTAAGTTGATTTTCGCCAAGCAAAATATCGCCTTTGTAATGTCCGTAAAATCCCAACAATAACTTTACAAGAGTTGTTTTTCCGCTTCCGCTTGTTCCAACAATTGCAGTTATTTTATTTTCAGGAATTTTGAGACTAACATCTTTTAAAACAATTTCGCTATGAGGCGGTGTATATTGAAATTCGATATTCTCTATTTTTAATGACTTATCTGTTGGTAATATATTGATTTTTTGTTCGTTAGGATTTTCTTCATCTTCCTTATTGTGAATTTCGCCTAAACGCTCCATACTTATTTTTGCATCTTGCCAAGACTGTACAAAGCCAATAATTTGCGAAACAGGAGAATTTAACTGCCCAATAATATATTGAATTGCCAACATCATACCCAAAGTTAAATTACCTTTTACAACAAAATATGCTGACAGAAAGGTAATTATAAGATTTTTGCTTTCGTTGATAAAAACTGTTCCTAAACTTTGATATTGACTTAAAGCAAGCCCTTTTATACTTACTTTGAACAAACGCACTTGTATTCTTTCCCATTCCCAACGCATTTGTTTTTCGGCATTTTGCAACTTAATTTCTTGCATGGCTTGTATTAGCTGTATTTTGTTACTTTGCTCAGCAGATGCTTCTCTAAATCGCTTATGATCAAGTTCACGCCGTTTTTTCATAAAAAGATATATCCAACCAATGTAAAGAGCTGAACCAATTAAAAATACTAAAAATATTGTGAGCGAATAATAAGCCAAAACAGCTCCAAAAATTATTAGATTTACAAACGAAAACAATGTGTTGAGGCTTTGTCCGGTTAGAAAATTTTCGATACGATTATGATCTCCAATGCGTTGCAATAAATCACCTGTCATTTTTGTATCGAAAAAACCTATTGGCAGTTTCATTAGTTTAATAAGGAAATCGGAAATGAGCGAGATGTTTATTCTTGTGCTGATATGCAACATTATCCATGAACGAATAAAATCAACCGACATTCGACTTACAAACAAAACCATTTGAGCTACAAGCACAAGGGTAATAAAGGATAGATTGTTGTTAGTAATACCAAAATCGACAATGCTTTGAGTTAAGAATGGAAATATTAATTGTATAAGAGAACCAAAAATCAAACTTAAAATCAATTGCCCAATAAGCTTTTTATGAGGCTTTAAATAATTGAGTAAGAATTTAAAACTTGTGCGACTTTGCTTCTCATCTTGATTTTCGTAAAAAGCAGGTGTAGGTTCGAGCAATAATGCAATACCTTGTTTATTGCCATCTTTTTCTGTACTTGCCCAATGTTTTATAAATTCTTGTTTTGTGTAAGTAATTTTTGAAGCACCTGGATCTGCAACATAAACTTTATTTTTATCAATCTTATAAACAACAACAAAATGGTTTTGGTTCCAGTGTGCGATAAATGGTGTAACTTTCTCTTTTTCTAAATTTTCTAGTGTAGTTTTTACTCCCATTGTTCGCATACCAATACTTTCGGCAGCATCACTTATCCCCAAAAGCGAAACGCCCTCACGAGTAATATAAGAACGCTGTCTAAGTGTTTGTGATGAGTAAGATTTGCCGTAATATTTTGCAATCATACGCAAGCAAGTAGCCCCGCAATCCATGGCGTCGAGTTGTTGGTAGTGGGGAAATGACACGTTGCCCATTACAATTTATTACTTCAGTCGACTTGCTTTTGATCAAGGGAAACCATAAAGAAATTTGCAATTTCTTTAAATACAGAGAGTCTTAAATTTACCTCAATACTGCAATGATCTTCTTGAGGGTAAACTACAAGAACTTTTTTTGACTGAATTTTTGAAAACACCATTTCTGACATCCAAACTGGTGTCCTTTCATCGTTTTCCCCGACAATAATAAATATTGGTACAGTTAGTTCAGTTGCACAATTTAAAGGATAAAGATTTTCTGGATAATTGCTTGGTATAATAATTTGAGTAGTGTCTTTAACAGTACTAAGGCAATCCTTCAGATCTTTAGCAGTAGTTATCAATCCTCTACCTGCGATACACTTTACATTTTTATTCGTAACTGCCATCGCAAATGATAAATAAAAACCCGTTGAAAACCCATAAAGACAAATTCTGTCTGAATCGACTTCTGGTAACAATGTAACAAAATTAATTGCTGCCTGATAATCTTTTAAAAATTCAGGAAGGACTAATAATCTTTCGTCGATTTCCCAACCCTGACTTTTCCCAAAACCACGCCAGTCAAACATAAATACGTTAAACCCATAACCCACGAATTCATTTGCCATCCAAATTGTGTAACTCATATTGCCCCCATCTCCATCACAAATAATAATAGTCGGCTTAGGTAAATAGTCACAAATATTATACTGGTTATTAATTGGATTATTATAAAACGCAGGTAGTTGCATACTATCTAATTCAACCTTTTTCTGTGCAGGGATTAACCATCCAACAAGCCGCACGCTATCTTCAGTGTAAAAATAACATTCACGGTATTTGAGTCCATAATGATTTGGAGTAACATGATACGTACTATCAGGCCTTATTGCAAATAAGTGACAACTTATTATAACCATTACTAATAAAAAATTAATCTTTTTCATATGCTAAAACTATGCGATTATCAATTCTTTCTCTAATTACTTCACATTGGCTTTCATCACTATTTAGAGGGCATCCACCCATACAAATGGGCAAGTAGCTACAAACTTTACAGTTTTCCTTGAACTTTATAGAATAATTATGCCAGAATTCCGACTCATTATTCAGAATGTATACCACCTCCCCGTTGTCAAGTATTGTGCCAATATTCTTGCCGTCATTATGTTGTAGTAGACATTTATAAATACAAGAATCTTGCCCTATTATAAATCCATTTTGCATTTCACAAAAACACCCAATATACTGGTATTCTGAAGGAAGATATTCCACGTTACATAAAAACCCCATTTTTGAAATTTTAGAATAAAAACTCTTTTGTAGCGACAAAAATTTCTTTAATGGAATTTCCTTGTTAGAAGATTTGTAGCATGTTCTCGAGATACTTATATTAATATATTTCTTATAAATTAACAGATCGTCTATCAATTCAAAATAGGAATCAATATTCAAATAATCAAGATTTGTATTTATTGTTAGTTTAATTTTATTGCCATATTTACGAATAATTTTGTCAATGTTTGTTTTAATAATAGAATATGAGTCAATCGGTTTTTTGCAATTTCTCCTTTTATTATGTATGTTTGAGAATCCGTCAAGAGTTATTTGAATTTCAAGAATCTTATAGTCACTCAATTCATTAATAATATCATCAGTAAATCCATAGCCGTTTGTAATTAATAATGCTTGGTAATCGGATATTTCCAACAGAGGTTCAGATAGTAATTTTATTTCATCCCATGATAGCAAAGGCTCGCCTCCCATCCATGTAACTCGAGCAGCTTCAACTTGAAGAGCCTTTTTTCTGAGAAAACGTTCTACTTTTATTAAATCCTGCCCTCGAAGATACTCGCTTCTCTTATTTTCAAAACAATAGTTACAACAAAAATTGCAGTCAAGATTAGGAATAATCTGTAATGCTAGGAATTTATTTGAGACCTTTACTTTATCATGTTGAGTGTATATCAGATTAAGTTCTTCAATTGTTTTGTCTATAATAAACCCATTATCCTTCAAAATTTTGAAATATTCTTCTTTATCATAAAGATTTGGATTAATTAAAATTTCTGAAACTCTTTCATAAATTGTCTGTTTCAAGAATAACATTGCGCATGTAAATGTATTATATGCCAAATAACCATTCGAATATGGCAATAAAATATTGTAGATAGACGATTTAAACATTATATAGATATTTTATTTTTTCAATAATTGTTCCTTTTTCAGGAATGCATCCTTCATTATCCATGTACTCAGAATTCTTCCATAAAATTGGGCATTTGCCATAACATAAAGGCAGGATCGAACACTCTTTGCATTCTACAATATTAATTGGACTAAGGTTAACGGCTTTATAGTATTTATCAACTTCGCAAATGGTAATTTGCTTATCTTCAGTAACTCTTCCAATTGACTCATCTTTTTCCCCCACTAATAACGAACACTTGTAAACATATAGTTCTGCATCAATCATAAATGAATTAATATGATAAAATGGGCATCTTATGCCAGCTCTTAGATTTGGATGAAATGAATATTTGAAACCAAACTCTTTAGCTACCTTTATAAACTCTTTTTCTATTTCAAAAAAGCTTATCATATCGAACATACTTGAGGCTTTAACACAGTCCCAGCATGGTATAATAGGCTTACAAAATAGCTCAACTTCTCTATTAGCTATTTTATATTTGCTTAGTTGTTTTAATAGAGATTCAAAACAATCCTTATTCCTAATGTCAATGTTAATTCTAATAGTTGTAGGAAGATAATTGCATAAATATTCAATGTTACTCACAATTCTGCTAAATGTTGGCTTGCCATTAATTGTTTTACGACTTAAATCATGAATTTCTTTTGGGCCATCTAAAGTCACTGTTACATTCTGGAAATCATAATTGACCATGTCGTGTATTGTGTTTTTATTCAGCAGATACCCATTAGTAGCAATTGTATTAAGAATCTTTACATCACTAGAAATCCCAACTTTTACATTATCCAAAATCAATTTTATCTTTTCCCAGGCTAACAAAGGTTCTCCGCCACTCCATCTTAACGACATCTTAGATAGTCTAGAACGTTCTGCGAATTTTACTAAAAAATTACTAAATAGAATTGCGTTCCCAGTTGTCATAACAGAATTCTTGTTTTTTTCAAAGCAATAATAACAATTAAAATTGCATTTCAAGGACGGATAAATAATTAAGCTTGCATGATTTGTATTGAATTTTTCTTTATTATGAATATATTCTACAGCTCCTAGCTCATCAAACTCGTCTGTAACAATAAAACCATTATTAAAAAGAACTTGTTTGACATTATCATCAAGTTTTTCTCCTTTACCAGCAGAAATAGAATCTAATGTTCGTTTTGCATCTTCTATAATTGTGTCATGTAGAGAATTGTAGAAGCAATTATTGCCTAAGGCTATATTGTATTTTGAAAGTTTAACCATTTTTTATTATTTAAAGAAAACACCTTTAATTACTAAAATTTAAGTAATGTCCAGGTGTTTCGTTTTTTAATTAAGAAGCATTGTCGCAGTATGTTGCAATTGCTGGAGGGATACAAGCACATCCAGGCTTTTTAATCGGAGGGGGTGTTGTACCACCGCCTTCGTCACCACCTTTTAACAAAGCAAGACCTTTCTTTACAATGATAATTTCTTCAGAAATTTCACTTTTTTTTCTTTCTTTTTTCATAACCAATAGTTTTTAATTAAACAAAATAAGAATAAATCACAATACAAAAATAAAAATAGAACTGCAAAATTAATGCGTAAGAAGTGTTTGTTTTGTGAATATCAGTATTTATTTTGTGAAACCTGCAGTTTGAAGCATGAAATGCTATTTTTGTTCTTTTAAAATTCCATAATTTACTAATAATTTTAATAAGTTTTTCTAAATAATTCAGCTTTCAATATTAAAAATGTTTTTCAGCTTAGTCAAATTCATTGTAATGGGTTTTATAACTGCGTTGTTGATTAATTTAATTTCAGGGCACGCACAGTCTTTTAATTCCACACATTTTTTTGTATTTACTATGCAACTACGATTAATCCGAACCAATTCTGTATCTTTTAATTCTTCCTCCAATTTTTCGAAAGTTTTGCCAGATACTGTAAATTTGTCTTTGCTGCAAAAAACGTCAAAATATGCTCCATTAGCTTTGATAATCAATATGTCATCAAAGTCAATTTTTCTATATGTATTCCTCCCAGTTTTTAATGTAATGAACTTCCTTTTCTCCATAATTCTCAAAATTTAAAGTTTAATATTACGTATCCTCATTCAATAAAAATGTTATATTCTGTAGTCTTTTTTTTCGCTTGCAGCTAACGGTTTGGCGGTATGTTTTTGTTGCCGATTTCGAAGCACTGTCCTGTCAAGTTACACGAAAGTTTATTAGATGCAGAAACGCTGAAACCCGCACTATCTCGGCAATAAAATATACCGCCTGTTATGCACTGGCGGTTCTTGTCTGTCCGTAGGTTCCTGTCAAATTGCACTTTCATATTAAACTTGTCAAATTACTACTACATTTTCCTTTTCTGTCTGTGTCGCCTGTGTGTTGGAGTGTTTTAATTTTTTCTTTAAAGAGGGGGAGAAAAATTTTGAAATTCTCTCTGGGTTGGGGCAGACACACTCTTTGGCAAGCTTCGGTTTGAGCTTGGGCTTGTGGGGCTTGACAATGTGTGTGGCTGCTGCGATGGCTCATTTTGTTTTTGTTAAATCATAACCACTAGCATCATTTTCACTCTTATCAAAGGCATTATCAATGTATTTGTCGGGATTCGCCAAGAATGTTTCTTCTTCTACATATGAGATGTAAGAACCTGTTAGTCCGTTTATAGTTTTGCAAGTATTACATGTATATACTTTTGGATTTTGGTTATAGCGATTGTTTTTAATAATATCATAAACAAGATGTTCAGAGTAGGAACTGGACGAGCAGCCGTCTGTATTTTGACCATTTGATTTAAACCAACTGTACCCACCATTTACTTTTTTTATTACTGCAACAACTCCGTTTGTTTGTGAGGTTCTATCCTTTCTGGTATTTTTTTGAAGACAGTATTCAATTTCCCAATCAATCCACTTGCTTTGCTTTATATTTGGTGAAATAACTACAATCAAAACAGAAGTATTGAACATCATATCAGTTAAATTCTTTTTAATTGTAGATGTTTTTAAGTCCGTCATATCTGGCGAATCACTTGTTTCACCCTGATAATAAGTTGCATCTTCACCTAATGCTTCAATGATAGCATTTCGGGTGTCTTGTGCTTCACTGTATTTGTAAGAAATAAAAGTTTTATGTGCCATTATTTTTGTTTTTGAATTGTATCGGGTTGCTGAATAGAATCACTTAAAATCATTTGCGGTTTAACAGTCTTATTAATGATGCTGTCCGATTCCATTTTAACGGTAACTTTCAAGGGTTCTATGGTTTTTGGGCAGGTAATAAATAGTAAACCAACAAAAAGTGCGATTGAAAAGCCAGTAAGCATAAGGTAAAACCAAATTATTGTCCTCGATTTTATAACATTAAACCAATTATTACGCTTGATAATCCGGAATGGCATAAAATTCATAGAGTATTCACTTGTTTCAACCTCAATTTCTTTTTCCGGGTCAATTATGAATTTTCCTTTTTCCAATTCTGTTTTGACCTGCTTATTTTTCAGGAGTTTTTCATTTTTAACTTTTAGTTTATACCCATTTATAGCAGCATTGTAAAAACTCACAAAACACCTTTCATTTGCCAGATAGAAGGAATCAAGAACCCAAAAAACAATAATGGGAACTAAAGCAATTAAAGAAAGTAAAGGTTCTTTCCATGTTCCAGCTATTGCCAATATTGCAGTGCAAATAGTTATTGTCCAACCCTTAATCATAAAGGAATTGCTGTTATGTCGGGTAATAACTGCCTGAATATGGTCCAAATATTTCTCGTTTACTTTTGGTTTTTCACTCATTGCCTTCAATTATTTTTATTTCTTCTTCAGTTAAATTGTACAGACTGTAAATAATAAAATCAAGTTTTTTGTAAAGTTGAGTATCAAATGAAATTAGCAGTCCATCAACAATATTTTCAATTTCGGTTTTTAATTCTGTTTTTGTTGGGAGTATAATTGGCAAATTTCTTAGTCTCTCAATCTTAACTTGAGGAAACAACCTCCCTGATTCGAGGGATTCTGTTCTATAATACCAATCGATAATTGATGAATTGAGTATAGCTAATATAATTTTTAAACTTGTTTTATCCTTAAATTCGGCTCTTAGTAATGTTGAATGTACAGAATTCTTTGCATAGAATTTATTTAAGTCCAGTGTGCCAATAATCGAATCAGCAGTTTGTCTTGTAACAATTTTCTGATGAATGAAAAAATTGGTTCTTTTAATAATTCTTGCAGTAAATGATTCGCCATTCGATTCAATTTTTCTTCTAAGTTTTTCTACATAATCTTCATTGTAATAAATGTAAAAACCATCCCATTCAATAGAAGAATATCTAGTAAAGCATTTACCATCAATAATTTTTTTTGAATCCTTATCAATTTTATTCTGAGTAATTAATGTGTCTTTTATTAATTCACTACCAGGGTTTATGCCATCAAAGATTTCACAAAATGTATTTAATTTTGATTCAACATTTTTCAATTTGTCCAAAAGGGTGTCTGCACCAGAATGATTAGATTTATATACAAATTTTAAATCAATATCATTTTTGATTCTTTGAATGTCAATCTCATTTTCAATACATTTATGAATTGATTCAAAAGAGCGAAATAAAAATGATTTACAAGTAGCATTCTTCTCGTATTGCAGTATTACTGATTTACCAACTGCTGCTGTTTCGAATACATCTTCATTAAAATGCGAAATGTACTTCAATGATGTATAAGTTAGAATGTATTCTCTTAGTTTTTTAAATGCCGGTAGATTTAATGAAGAGTCTGGTATAATAAAAGAATTTGACGAACCTGATTTTGATAGTAAAATACTTTTCTCTAGAAACAAGGCAAAAAGATTTATTTTGAAATCAGCAGTTTTGTACAACTGATATTTTTTTAATATTTCTTTTTCAGTATTTGAAGATTTTACTATGCCGTATGGAGGATTACCAATAATAACATCAAAACCATCACCAAATCCAAACATTGTTTCAGGGTCAAAAAACTTCGCTGATTGCATTGGGTCAAAAGGATTCCACCCTGCAATTTGCCCTGCTACATTTTTACTGAAGCCGCTTTGTGTTAGGGCGGTTTGCAATTCTTCACGTTTTTCTTTTTCCTTTTTCTTTAATGCTTTTTTAGCTGAGTATTTTCGGGTAAAGAAAATTTTATGACGAATAGAAGCAAGTTCTTTTTCTAAGTGTTCCACATCGCCAGCCATTAAGGTCATTTGCTGTGGTTTATCTAAAGCAATTAACGTATTGGCTGCCACAAACTTGGTTTCGAGGTTTGGCATGCTCAATACGTTGCGGTTGGGCTTGCTGTCGTTTACTTTTTGGTCAACGATAAGCGAAATAAAGAAACGAAGTTTTGAAATTTGTATGGCAATTTGCTGTATATCCACACCATAAATACAATTTTCAATTAAAAATAGTTTACGTGCATAGTCGGGATAGTTCATACTAAGGTCGAACGCCTTGTTAATTTCATCGAGGCGTATTTTGCGTTCTTCGGTATCGCCACTGTCAAACACTTCGGCGGTTTCAGCAATGGCTCGTTGCTTTTGTAATTCGTTCCAGTGTTTATTTTCGGGGTCGAGTTTGTTCAGCAAGTCAACCAACCTGTGCAACACACCCATTGGGAATGCACCTGAGCCACAAGCGGGGTCTAATATTTTGGCTTCGCTGATTGCTTTTATTAATGCTGCTTTTTCTGCTTTAGAAAATTCGGGTAAGTCGGTAGTATGTGCAAATAAATCCCGCAAACGTGTTTCAACTTCTTCACTGCTATCCAACTTCTGTTTGAAGTATGCAATCAAACTTTCGTCCACCATGTAGTTCACAATCTCACGAGGAGTATAAAAACTACCTGTTTGTTTACGTGCTGTGGTTTGTGTTTCGGGATTGTAACTTGCCAAAAGGTTTTCAAAAACTTTACCCAGCAATTCAGGGTCAAGGGCAATTTCTTCTTCAAGCGGTGTATTTTCTGCAATGGTAAATTTGTAACTGTCTAGAATATTTATCAATCCTTCCACTTTGTACTTTTTGCCTTTGGTACCATATTCGGTATTCAGGTCTAAAACAAATTCATTTGCAAAAAACAATTTATCAGGAACAAAAGCTTGTCGTTTTTCGGTACTGCTAAATCCATCAAAACGGATTTCCTTGTTTCCTTCCTTAAAATCGAGACACTCAAATAAACCGCCATTCAAAAAAGGTATGGTTGCAAATAGTTCAAGGGCTTTGTCAGGATTAACAAAATATTCATGATAACGATACTTGGTTTGGTCAAGATACTGGTCGTTTCCTGTTTTGGGCAAAGTATTAATAAAACGGCGTTTCTCGTCTTTGTTTTCGTCTGTAATATCTTTATCCATTGGTGTATTGAGCGTTGCAAAAAACAGGTTTTGCAAAATAGCACGATAATACACCGAAGTTTTTTCCGATTCAGGTTTTAAATCTTTAAGAATGGTTTTTAGTTTTTTTACATTGAACAATGTTTCAGGAACCAGATTCTTTTCTTTGATAAACCATACAAAAATCAAGCGTGTAAGCAAACGAATTACACTCTCGGCATTGTACACATTGTCATCTTTATCATTGTTTATATCATTCGGGAAACGAACCGATTGAACAGCCCACAAATACCAATTAAACAATTCGCTGTAAAATCGCTTGTTCAGTTCTTTGGTGTCGAGCGTTTTTTGCCAGGCATTGTGCAGTTCAACAAAATTGGTAAACTGATGTTTGTTCAATAATTCCTGAAACGATAAATCAAAAAGAATTTCGATATGAGCTCGCAAAGGACTTTCGATGGAAATATCTTTAATCAGTGTTACTTTTTCAAGTACATCCTTGCTTTCGTCACGTTTATGTAAACGGCGATTAATAACGGATAAGGTAAGTTTGTTTCCATACTTAAAAAGAACCATTACAGGCATTGGAAACAAGCGGTTAATCTCTCTTGTTACGTTGGATAAATCAGTACGGTTGTATTCTTCGCCGGCTAATTCAAGAGCAAAAAACAAATAGGTTTCAATGATGGTTTTGTCAACTTGTTTTGTGTCAAACAAACTTGCTTGCTGTGATACTTCTTCTCTTGATAATTGGAAAAGCAAATCAACATATTTCCATTCCTTAACTCGTGCTTTAGCTTCATCAAAGCGTTGGTCGGAAATATATGTATCCTGAAATTCTTCAAAGGTAGGCTTATCAAGCGGCGCACGGCGTTCGGTAACATAACCGAGTTTCCCGAATAATTCCAGACTGTTTTTTGTCAGGTTGCCTTTTGCAAATACTTGTATTGCCTCTTGTATGTTTGTTTTAAATTCTTCGGTAGTCATAAAACCTATTTTATTATTAGCCATGTAACCAGTTCAAAATTGTTTGTTTCGCTAATTCTTTTTGATTTCGGAATTAACAATGCCCCTCTGTCGTTTCCAGTAATTTTTTGATTGCTTCGCTTATTGAAAATTCTGCTTATTTCATCAATTGCCTTTGCCAAAAGTTCTGAATACTTCTGCATGTCTTCACCTTGATTGGTTTCGTAATTAAATATTTCGCATAATTCTTCAAATGCCTGTGATTTGCCCGAACACATCAAGCGATATATTTCAAGAATTTGTTTTGCGTTTGTGTAATTAAATCTTACTTGTCCGTCATCTCTTATGTAAACAAGAAAATAGGGTTGTAAAGGATTTACTTCTTCGTTGCCATCGGTATCGCCTTTTTGCTTTAAACAATAAACAACTCCGGGTTTAATAATTTCTTTTTCAGCCGTTGAAAGTTTTTCAGTATCAAGGAAATTTGAATAATTGCCCGATGGCGAAGGAACAACTGCATATAAACCAAATGGGGCATCTTCGAGTTTTTTCCTGTTATTTTCAATAAAATTGAGCAATTCAATTCTAAAGTCATCGAGTGTAAAGTCAGTAAGTGAGATGCTTTCGTTCATATCTTCAAGGTCAAGCACTTCATCACGCAATTTTTTTAATTGCTGATTACGATACTTCAAATCGTCTTCAATTAATTCTTCAATCTGGTCGGTGGCAAGAACATTATCATCGGCAGTTGCAGTAACATCAACCAAAGCCATTCGGGCTTCAACCCGCTCTTTTAGGTTTATGTAATTATCAAGGTCTTTGGTCGGCCAGAAATTTACCAATTGAATTTTATCATTTTTACTGCCCAAACGGTCAATACGCCCAAAACGCTGAATGATGCGAACAGGATTCCAATGAATGTCGTAATTTATCAGGAAATCGCAGTCTTGCAGGTTTTGACCTTCACTGATACAGTCGGTTGCAATTAGAATGTCAATAGTTCCTTCTTTTGGCATTGACTTCATTTTGTCTCTGTTCTTTGAAATCGGAGAAAAATTTGTCAGGATATTGTTGTATTCGTTTTTACCGAAAGTGGTTTTCGTTTGTGAGCCAGCAACCAAAGCAATATTTAGTTTTAATTCATTCTTTACCCAATCGTGCAAACAATCGTATAAATAATTGGCTGTGTCGGCAAAGGCAGTAAAAACAACAACTTTATTGTTTCCACTATTTAGATTTTTTTGAATTTTATCATTAATAAGCTTTTTCAGGTCTTTCAGTTTTGCATCTCTGTCAGGCGTTACAGCAACTGCAAAATTGTAAAGTTTGTTTAATGCTTCGCGGTCTCTTTCCAAATCTGCAAGCCACTTATCTAAATCCAAATCAGCTAAATCAAATTTTAGTTTTTTACCAACTTGCCATTGTTCCAGTTCTTCTTCATTTTCTTCTATTTCATCTTCATCGGGCTGGTAAGTTTCCAGTTCTTCTTCCTGTGATTTAACTTTGGACTTTTGAAAATCCCTTATTTTAGTTTCCAGTTTTTCAATTTTCTGAATAGTTCTATCCATCGAAATCTCAAAAGATTCAATTGAACTTTCAAGACGTTTCAGAAAATTTACTTTCATCATTCCAATCAAGAAATGCTCACGGTCGCTTTGCTTAAATCCCAAAACACCCTTTGTTGCTGCAAGTTCTTCGTATTTGCTGGTTTTATCAGGTTCAATATATGCCGATGGATTAAACAGGGCTAATTTGTACTGTAAAATTATTCTGTTTAGTTCGTCATAAGTATAAAACCTGTCTTTTGTGTCAATGTTAGGATAGATTGCAATTGGTTTAATCCTTTCAGGAAACTTGCCAATTTCTGCCTCTGCTTTGTAAAAACTCTTGATATGCTTTCTGCTTCGGGCAATGGTTAATTCATCCAGCAATTTGATAAAATCCGAACCTAATTTTTGGATTAACTCATTTTGTTTCTTGTTTGGATTTTTTTTCTTGTCGGCCCAATTGGTAAATTGTGTCTGGGCATTTTTCATCGTCAACGCAATATTTTTCACTCCTGTGCTTTCAAACATTGCATCGTTTCTGCCTTCTGTAATTAATGATATTTGGTTTCTAAGGTCTTTTAAGTTATTGTTTACTGGTGTTGCCGAAAGCATTAAAACCTTTGTTTTTACGCCACTTTTGATGATTTTTTCCATTAACCATTTAGCACGGTTCATTCGTGTTGTTCCATCATCTTTGATTTTTTCCATTGGATTGCCCCTGAAATTGTGGCTTTCGTCAATAACCACCAAATCATAAGCACTCCAATTGAAATTTTCTAAATCAATTCCGTTTGCATCCGACTTTCCTGTTATTCTTCCAAGGTCGGTATGATAAAGCACATTGTAACTGAATTTATCTTTTGAGAATGGATTTAAAGAGTTGTTTTGACTTGCTTGATAGATTGTCCAGTTACTTGAAAGTTTCTTTGGGCACAAAACCAAAACACGATAATTGAGCAATTCAAAATATCTAATTACCGCCAACGCCTCAAATGTTTTACCAAGTCCGACACTGTCAGCAATAATACAGCCATTATGTCTGAGGATTTTATTTATTGCACCTTTAACACCATCTTTCTGAAATTCATAAAGCATTGCCCATACTTCGCTTTCAAAAAACCCTGTCTGTCCTGTGAGCAATCCGCCTTTTTGTTGCTCGTCAAGATAGTTTTCGAAAATGTGAAAAAGGGTTTTGAAATAAATAAATTCAGGTTCGTTCTCAATGTAAAGTTGTTCAAGATATTTAAGAACTTGTTCTTTTACATCTTCCACCAATCCTGTATTGTCTTCCCATAATTCCTGAAACCAAGCTTTTAAATCTGCTCTGTCACGGTCATTGTCAACCACCAAATTTAATTCAATATTTGGGCTTCCACCTAGTCCAAGTCCATTAACCGTAAAATTTGAACTTCCTACAATTGCTTTCTCAACGCCGCTTTGCTGTGTAACATGGTACATTTTCCCATGCAGGAAATTTGGTTTTACCATTGATTTGATTTCAACTTTTTGTTGAATCCATTCTGAACATTCCTTTGCAATGGCTTTTTGAGTTAAACGGCTTTCAATAGGAATTACAATTTTATCGTCTTCAATTTTAAAGTCTCG
>Ga0116143_10002778_pt1 | contig 18474 bp, 16 predicted proteins | sample AD_UKC034_MetaG_FD_89745 | JGI IMG/M metagenome (GOLD analysis project Ga0116143, IMG submission 89745) | Active sludge microbial communities of municipal wastewater-treating anaerobic digesters from USA - AD_UKC034_MetaG | ecosystem: Engineered > Bioreactor > Anaerobic > Digestate | place: USA...
GCTTGGGCCTGCCGACATGGCCGAAGCCGCGCGGCTCGGCTTTCGCGCGGTCGTCAACAACCGGCCCGACTTCGAGCACGGGCCCGACCAGCCGGCGAACGCCGACATCGAGGCCGCGGCGCTCGCTGCGGGACTCGAGTACCGCTTCCTGCCGGTGTCGGGCGCCTATCAGTCGCCCGAGGAGGCCGCGGCACTGGCGCAGCTGCTGGTCGAGCTGCCGCGACCGCTGCTGCTGTTCTGCCGCTCGGGCGCGCGCTCGACGCGCCTCTACCATCTGTCGCTGCAGATCTGAAGCCTGAAGCGCCGCGGCGCCGACGCCGCGGGTTCGGCTACGCGCCCGCGAGCTTCATGCGCTCGATGAGCACCGAGCCGATCGTGCGCGTACCCGCCGTATAGGCGTCGGCACCGACGGCGACGATGTCTCGCAGCATCTGGCGCAGGTTGCCGGCGATCGTGATCTCCTGCACCGGGTAGGCGATGCGGCCGTCCTCGACCCAGAAGCCGGCAGCGCCGCGCGAATAGTCGCCGGTGACCGGATTGACTCCCTGCCCCATCAGCTCGGTCACGAAAAGGCCGCGGCCAAGGCGCCGGACCATCGCGTCGAGATCGTCGCCGGCGGCGGTGAGCCGGCTCGTCAGCGCCAGGTTGTGCGCGCCTCCGGCGTGCCCGGTCGTCTTCAGCCCGAGCTTGCGCGCCGAATAGCTGGAGAGGAAATAGCCCTCGAGCAGGCCGGCGTCGACGACGCGGCGCGCGCGCGTGCGCACGCCCTCGTCGTCGAACATCGAGCTGCCCTTGCCTTTCTTCACGTGCGGGTCCTCGAAGACGTCGACATGCTCGGGCAGGACGCGCGTGCCCAGGCTGTCCAGCAGGAAGCTCGCCTTGCGGTAGAGCGCGCCGCCCGAGACCGCGGCGACCAGCGCACCCAGCAGCCCCGCAGCCACCGGCGCCTCGAACAGCACCGGCACCTCGGCGGTCGGCACCCGTCGCGGCCGCAGCCTCGACAGCGCACGCTCGGCGGCGTAGCGACCGATCGCCTCGGGGGAGGCGAGCTCGGCCGGATCGCGCATCGAGCTTGCCCAGGCGTCGCGCTGCATGTGCTCGCCGCGACCGGCGATCGGCGACACCGAGATCGAGTGCCGCGAGCTCGCGTATCCGCCGCGAAATCCGCGCGTGTTGCCCGCCCAGAAGTGCGACTGCTGCGCCGAGACGCTCGCGCCCTCGCTGTTGCTGATCTGCCGGCTCGTCGCGCGTGCAGCGTCCTCGCAGCACAGCGCGATCGCCGCGGCGTCCCCGGCGTCGATCGGCCAGGGGTGGAAGAGCTCGAGGTCGTGCGCAACTTCGTCGGGCCGCGCCAGATCGTCGGCGTCGGGCAGGCCGGCGGCCGGATCCTCGGCAGTGAAGCATGCGATGTCGTACGCCGCCTGCACGGTGCGCGCGATCGCCTGCGGCGAGAAATCCGAGGTGCTCGCGTTTCCTCGCCGTTGCCCGAGGTAGACACTGACGCCGAGCGACTTGTCGCGGTTGCGCTCGACGTTCTCGAGCTCGCCCATGCGCACCGAGACCGACAGGCCGACGCCTTCGGAGACGTCGACGCCGGCGTCGGTCGCGCCGAGCTGGCGTGCCGTCGCCAGCGTGTCCTCGACCATCTGCTGGAACTGCTCGCGGCGATAGGCAAAGCCGGGCTCGGGCTGGGAAGAGCTCATGAAGTGCGTGGTGTGGCGTGGAGCCGGCCAAGGCAGCGCGGGCGGCTCGACCGTACCGAAATGCCTGCGAGAGCCAGCCGCCCGAACGAAAGGCCGCGACTATGATACCGAGCGCCTCCCCACCCCTGCCCTCCCCAGCCGATGAACCGACGCGCCGCACCGCACCGCGGCATCGACGCCCACTATGGCGACGCCGCCGACGGGCGGCCGAGCAAGACGCAGCGCAAGCAGCAGTCGCACGAACTCCAGGCGCTCGGCCAGGCGCTGGCGGCGCTTTCGCCCGAGCAGCTGCAGGCCGTCGAGATGCCCGAGCCGCTGCGCGAGGCGATCGACGAATACCGGCGCACGCGCTCGCACGAAGGTCGGCGACGCCAGATGCAGTACATCGGCAAGCTGATGCGCAGCGCCGACGAGGCGCCGCTGCGCGAGGCGGTGGCTGCCGCGGCACTCGGCCCGGCGCGCGTGGCGATGCAGCTGCACGAGACCGAGCGCTGGCGCGCCGAGCTGATCGGCGACGACGGCGCGCTCACGCGCTGGCTCGAGCTGCACCCCGAGACCGACGCGCAGCGGCTGCGCAGCCTCGTGCGCGCCGCGCGGCACGACGCGGCCGGCGCCGACCCGCAGGGCCGCCAGCCGAGGTCGGCGCGCGAGCTCTTCCAGTTCCTCAAACCCTACATCCCGCTGCCCTGAACCCTGCCCATGCGCGGCCGGGCGGCAAGCCTTCCGCGATGCCTCAACCCAGGTGTGTGACCCATGAGTGCGACCCATGAGTGAAAGCGATTTCGACCCGGTGACCATCGGCGTGGTCTCGGTCAGCGACCGCGCAAGCAGCGGCGTCTACGAGGACAAGGGCATCCCGGCGCTCAAGGACTGGCTCGGGCGCGCGCTGAAGAACCCGATCCGCTGGCACGAACGCCTCGTGCCCGACGAGGAGGAGCTGATCAGCGCCGCGCTGCGCGAGCTCGCCGATGCCGCCGGCTGCAGCCTCGTGCTGACCACCGGCGGCACGGGGCCGGCGCCGCGCGACGTGACGCCGGAGGCGACGCTGGCCGTTGCCGACAAGACGATGCCGGGCTTCGGCGAACAGATGCGCCAGATCAGCCTGGCCTTCGTTCCCACCGCGATCCTCTCGCGCCAGGTCGCGGTGATCCGCGGCCGTGCGCTGATCATCAACCTGCCCGGTCAGCCCAAGGCGATCGCCGAAACGCTGCAAGGCCTGCCCGAGCGCGGCGTGCACGGCATCTTCGCCGCAGTGCCGTACTGCGTGGACCTGATCGGCGGCCCCTACCTCGAAACCGACGACACGGTCTGCAAGGCCTTCCGCCCGAAGAACGCGATCCGGCCGCCGAATCGGGCGTGAGCGCTCCGATCACTTGACGAGGCGGTTCAGGCTCTCGGCGTCGAAGCGCTCGGTCGTGTGCGCGTCCTCGGGCACACAGTCGGCCGCGGGCAGCTCGCGTGAGCGGCTGGAGAGTTTTTCCACCGCGGCCCAGAGCAGCGCGATCTGGTGCTCGTGCCCCGCGGTGCTGTCGATCAGCCCCTTCATCGCCTGCGACAGCGGATCATCACCCTGGGTCACACCGTAGGCCGAGAAGCCCATGCGCGCCGCGGCGGCCTCGCGCGTGGCGTCGGCATCGGCCTGGATGATGCGCGCGGGGTTGCCGACCGCGGTGGCACCTGCAGGCACCGGCTTCACGACGACAGCGTTGGAGCCCACCCGCGCACCATCGCCGACCGTGAAGCTGCCCAGCACCTGCGCGTTGGCGCCGACGATCACGCCCCGGCCCAGCGTCGGATGCCGCTTGGTGCCGCGCCCAAGCGTCGTGCCCCCGAGCGTCACGCCCTGGTAGATCGTGCAGTCGTCACCAACCTCGGCGGTCTCGCCGATCACGACGCCCATGCCGTGATCGATGAAGACGCGCCGGCCGATCGTGGCCCCGGGGTGAATTTCGATGCCGGTGAAGAAGCGCCCCAGGTGCGAGACGAAGCGCCCGAGCCACAGCCAGCCGCGCTGCCAGGCCGCGTGCGAGAGGCGGTGGAACAGCACCGCGTGCAGGCCGGGGTAGCAGGTCAGCACCTCCCACGACGAGCGTGCCGCCGGGTCGCGCTCGCGGATGCAGGCGATGTCTTCGCGCAGTCGGCTGAACATGGGGGAGCTCGCTCGGGGACGCAGGAAGTGTAGTCCCCTGCTAGCGCGGCCGCTGCAGCCTGTCCCTGCGGGCTTCGTGGCGGCTGCGTCCGGCCGCGGCGGCCGCCTCGTCCACCGCGCGGGCGATGCCTCGCAGGATGTGCACCTCCTGCGTGTTCAGCCCGGCTCGCAGCAGCAGCTGCTGCAGGCGCGGCATCAGCTTCTTGGGCGCTGCCGGATCGAGGAAGCCGATCTTCACGAGCACCTGCTCCCAGTGCGCGAGCGTGCCCTGGACGGCGGCGAGATCGGCAGCGACCACCGGCGCCGTGCGCGGCTGCACCGGGAAGCCGCCCAGCGCCTGGCGCCACTCGTAGGCCAGCAGCTGCACCGCCTGCGCGAGGTTGAGCGACCCGTAGGCGGGGTCGGTCGGGATCGAGAGGCAGGCGTGGCAGCGGTAGACGTCCTCGTTGGCCAGGCCCGTGCGCTCCGGCCCGAAGACGAGCGCCAGCCGCGTGCCGTGGCTCGCCAGCTCGCCGAAATAAGGCCGCGGCGCGTGCGTCGGCGGTCCGAAGTCGCGCGGCGTCATCGCCGTCGCGCAGGCATGCGTGCAGCCGGCAAGCGCCTCGTCGAGCGTGTCGACGACGCGCGCGGCATCGAGCACGTCGGTCGCGCCGCTGGCCATCGCCCGCGCCTCGGCGCGGCCGGCGATGTCGGCAAAGCGCGGGCGCACGAGCACGAGCTCGGAGAAGCCCATCACCTTGATCGCGCGCGCCGCCGCGCCGACGTTGCCGGCGTGGCTGGTGTGCACGAGCACGAAACGTGTCGGATCCGACATCGCGGCAGGGCCTTGCCACCAGGGGCGGCGGATAGAATTGCGCGTTTGCCGCGCATTGTCGTCGCAGCGCTCTTTCATCACCGCCACGCCCTTCCTCACGCCTGCGGCCACCGGCTGCGGGCCCGCCGCCATGTCGCAGACCCTTCATCCGATGCTCAACATCGCCGTCAAGGCGGCCCGTGCAGCGGGGGCGATCATCAACCGGGCCTCGCTCGACCTGGACCTGCTCAAGGTCACGAGCAAGGGCCCGAACGACTTCGTCAGCGAGGTCGATCGCGCCGCCGAGCAGGCCGTGATCGAAACCCTGCTCGACGCCTACCCGACGCACGGCATCCTGGCCGAGGAATCGGGGCGCACGCACGGCGCGAAGGACAGCGAGTTCACCTGGATCATCGATCCGCTGGACGGCACGACCAACTTCCTGCACGGCTTCCCGGTGTATGCGGTGTCGATCGCGCTCGCGCACCGCAATCAGGTGCAGCAGGCCGTCGTCTACGACCCGACGCGCAACGACCTCTTCTACGCCTCGCGCGGGCGCGGCGCCTACCTCAACGACCGGCGGCTGCGCGTCTCCAAGCGCACGCGCATGGCCGAGGCCCTGATCGGCACCGGCTTTCCCTTCCGCAAGGGCGACAACTTCAAGCGCTACGTGAAGATGTTCGAGGAGGTCATGCAGAACTGCGCCGGGCTGCGCCGCCCCGGTGCGGCGGCGCTCGACCTCTGCTATGTCGCCGCCGGCTACTACGATGGCTTCTTCGAGACGGGACTCAGCCCCTGGGACGTCGCCGCGGGCTCGCTGATGATCACCGAGGCCGGCGGCCTGATCGGCAACTTCACCGGCGAGGCCGACTACCTCTACCAGCGCGAGGTCGTCGCGGGCACGCCCAAGGTCTACGGGCAGCTGGTGCAGATCCTCACGCCCTACTCGCGCGTGATCCCGCAGCCCGAGGCGGGCGAAGTGCCTCGCTGAGCGGAGCGAATCGAACTGCGTCATGCCCATCACGCTGCAAGAGCTCGAGCAGGATCTGGCCGCCGGCCGCACGAGCGCGCTGGCGCTTGCCGAAGCGGCGCTGGCGCGCGCCGAAGATCCGGCCGGCGAAGGCGCGCGCGTCTTCACGCGGCTTTACCGTGAGCGGGCGCTGGCGATGGCGCGCGCCTCCGACACGCTACGCGCCGCGGGCATCGTGCGCTCGCCGCTCGAAGGCATTCCGGTCTCGATCAAGGACCTCTTCGACGTGGCCGGTGAGGTCACGCTCGCGGGCTCCGTCGTGCGGCGCAAGCAGCCGCCGGCCACGCGCAACGCGACCATCGTCGATCGCCTGATCGCCGCCGGCGCGGTCATCGTCGGCCGCACGAACATGGTCGAGCTGGCGTTCTCGGGCCTGGGCCTGAACCCGCACTACGGCACGCCGCGCAACCCCTGGGGCCGCGGCAGCGACGGCAGCGGCCGCATCCCGGGCGGCTCGTCCTCGGGCTCGGCCGTCTCGGTCAGCGACGGCATGTGCGCGGTGGCGATCGGTACCGACACCGGCGGCTCGGTGCGCATCCCGTCGGCGCTGTGCGGCCTCACCGGCTTCAAGCCGACCGCGCGCCGCGTGCCGATGGAAGGGACGCTGCCGCTGTCGCGCGCGCTCGATTCGATCGGCCCGCTGGCTGCCTCGGTGCGCTGCTGCACACTCGTCGACGCGATCCTCGCGGGCGAGACGCCGCAGCCCCTCGTGCCCGCCGAGCTCGACGGCGCCCGCCTGGCGATCCCCGAGGACGTGGTGCTCGACGCGATGGACGAGCACGTCGCGCGCAGCTTCGACGCCGCCTGCGCGCGGCTGTCGCAGCAGGGCGCGCGCATCGGGCGCGTTCGCATCCCGGCCCTGGCGCAGCTGCCGCAGCTGCACGCACGCGGAACGCTTGCCACCGCCGAGGCCTGGGCGGCCAACCGCGCGCTCGTCGAGACGAACGCCGGCGACTACGACCCGCGCGTGCTCTCGCGCATGCGCCCGGGCGCGACGATGGGTGCAGCCGACCTGCTGGACCTGCAGGCCGCGCGCCAGCGCTGGATCGCCGAGGTCAGCGCCTGCATCGAGGGCGTCGACGCGCTGCTGATGCCGACCGTGCCGATCGTCGCGCCGCCGATCGCGCCGCTGCAGGCCGACGACGCGCTCTACGCACAGACCAACGCCCTGGTGCTGCGCAACCCGACCTTCATCAACTTCCTCGACGGCTGCGCGATCTCGCTGCCCTGCCACGAGCCCGGCAGCGCACCGGTGGGCCTGATGCTGGCCGCAGCCGGCGGCCACGACGCGCGCATCCTCGCGCTCGGCCTCGCGGTGGAGACGGCGCTGGCCGCCGCACGCTGAAAGCCGGCGCCGCCTCAAGCGACGACCGCGCGCGCCAGCAGCTTGTCGATCTCCGCGGGGGAACAGCCCAGCTCCAGCAGCAGGGCGCGCGTGTGCTCGCCGCGATGCGGCGGCTGCAGCCGCACCGGCAGGCGCTGGCCATCGAGCGCCAGCGGCAGCAGCGTCGTCTTCACCGTCTGCCCGGCGCGCTGCCCATCGGGGAGCACGATGTCGGCAAGACCGCCGGTCGCGAGCAGGTGCGGGTCGTCGAGCAGGTCCTGCGGCCGGCTGATCGGCGCGAAAGGCAGGCCCGCGTCCTCGAACACGCGCGCGAGCTCCGCGGCCGAGTGTCCGGCCAGGCGCTGCGCCAGCAGCGGCAGCAGCCGCGCCCGCTCGCGCACGCGGTCGTTGTTGGTCGCGAAGGACCGATCGGCCATCAGGTCCTTGAAGCCCAGCGCCTTGCACATCGTCTGCCACTGCGAGTCGCTGACCGCCGCGAGGAAGATCTGCTCGCCGTCCTTCACCGTGAAGACGTCGTAGATCGCCCAGGGCATCTCGCGCGCGGGCATCGGCGGCGGCGCGCGGCCGGTCACCGCGTACTGCAGCATGTGCTGGCCGACGAGGAAGACGTTGTTCTCGAAGAGCGCGCTCTGCACGTGCATGCCTCGCCCGCTGATGCCACGCCGCACCAGCGCACCGAGCACGCCGACGGCGCCGAAGATGCCGCCCATGATGTCGTTGACGCTGCTGCCCGCGCGCAGCGGGTCGCCTGGCCGGCCGGTCATATAGGCGAGGCCTCCCATCATCTGCACGACTTCGTCGAGCGCCGTGCGCTGCTCGTAGGGCCCGGGCAGGAAGCCCTTGAGGCTGACGTAGACGAGCCGCTCGTTGCCCGTCGAGAGCGTCTCGTAGTCGAGCCCGTACTTCGCGAGCGTCCCGGGGCGGAAGTTCTCGGCGACGACGTCAGCGGTGGCGGCCAGCCGCCGCGCCAGCGCCGCGCCCTCGGGCTGGCGCAGGTCGATCGCGATGCTCTTCTTGTTGCGGTTGAACATCGGGAAGAAGCCGGCACCCGCGCCGAGCAGCGTGCGCGTCGCCTCGCCCTCGATCGGCTCGACCTTGATCACCTCGGCCCCGAGGTCGCCGAGCACGAGGCCGCAGGTCGGCCCCATCACCATGTGCGTGAACTCGACGACCCGCAGGCCGGCCAGCGGCAGCGCGGGGTCGGGGGCGGAAGCGGAAGTGGCCGAAGCGGGCACGGCAGGGTCGGAGATCGTCATGGTTCGGCAACTCTACGCGGGATGGAAACACGATCGGAGCATCCTCGACGCGCGAACGGACCTGCTTCCGATATCCCCCGCCAGGCGTATCAACGGCCTCACCGGTCTCGCACGTCGCCTGTCATTGCACAGGCCTGCCCTAAGATCGCCCGCCTCATGTCCGACCCGATTGCCAGCGCACCGCCATGGGAGGGCGACCTGTCCGCGCACACGCCGATGATGGCGCAGTACCTGCGCATCAAGGCCGAGTTCCCCGACACCCTCGTGCTCTACCGCATGGGGGACTTCTACGAGCTCTTCTACGACGACGCGCGGCGCGCCAACCGGCTGCTGGACATCACGCTGACCACGCGCGGCCAGAGCGCGGGCGAGCCGGTGACGATGGCCGGCGTGCCGGTGCACGCGCTCGAGAACTATCTTGCCCGGCTGATCAAGCTCGGCGAGGCGGTGGCGATCGCCGAGCAGGTCGGCGAGGTCGGTGCCGCCAAGGGGCCGGTCGAGCGCAAGGTGGTGCGCGTCGTCACCCCGGGCACGGTCACCGACAGCGAGCTGCTGGCCGAGCGCGCCGACACGCGGCTGCTCGCGGTTCACCGCGCGCGGCAGGGCCTGGGTCTGGCGTGGCTGAGCCTGGCCAGCGGCGAGCTGGGGCTGGCCGAGTGCCGCGAGGCGGAGCTGCCCGGGTGGCTCGCGCGCATCGCACCCGCCGAGATCCTGCACGACGGCAGCGGCGCGCTGCCCGACGCGATCCTGCAAGCCCGCGCTGCGCGCACCGCGCGGCCGCCGTGGCAGTTCGACGCGGCCCTGGGCGTGCGCAAGCTCTGTGCGCAGCTCGGCGTGACGACGCTGGCCGGCTACGGCGCCCAGGAGCTGCCGCTGGCGCACGCAGCCGCGGCGGCGGTGCTCAGCTTCGCCGAACACACGACCGGCGGCAGCGCGCCCGCCGGCGCACCCGCCAGCGCAGAGGGCACGCCGATGCTGCAGCACGTACGCAGCGTCTCGGTGGCGTGCACGAGCGAGCTGCTGGATCTGCCCCCGGTGACGCACCGCAACCTCGAGCTCGTGCAGACCCTGCGCGGCGAGGACGCGCCGACGCTGCTCTCGCTGCTCGACACCTGCCGCACCGGCATGGGCAGCCGGGCGCTGCGACGCTGGCTGACGACGCCGCGACGCGACCGCCGCGACGCAAGCGCGCGCCACGAGGCGGTCGCCGCGCTGCTGACGCACGGCTTCGAGGGCCTGCGCGATTCGCTGCGCGGGGTGAGCGACGTCGAGCGCATCGCCTCGCGCATCGCGCTGCGCCAGGTGCGCCCGCGCGAGCTCGCCGGGCTGCGCACAACCCTCGCCGCCCTGCCCGGGCTGCGCGCACAGGTGCCGCAGGGCGCAGCCCTGTTGGAGACGCTCGTGCAGGCGCTCGCGCCCGACGCGGCGATCGCCGATGCCCTGTCTGCCATCGCCGAGGAGCCCGCGGCGCTGCTGCGCGACGGCGGCGTGATCGCCCCAGGGGTCGACGCCGAGCTCGACGAGCTGCGCGGTATCGCGCAGAACTGCGACGCCTTCCTGCTCGAGCTCGAGCAGCGCGAGCGCGCGCGCACCGGCATCGCGAACCTGCGCGTGCAGTTCAACAAGGTGCACGGCTTCTACATCGAGGTCACCGCGTCCAACCTCGAGCGCGTGCCGGCCGACTACCAGCGCCGGCAGACGCTGAAGAACGCCGAGCGCTACATCACGCCCGAGCTCAAGGCCTTCGAGGACAAGGCGCTCTCGGCGCAGGAGCGCTCGCTTGCGCGCGAGAAGTGGTTGTTCGAGCAGCTCGTCGAGGCCTTGCAGCAGCACCTGCGGCCGCTCACCGCGCTCGCCCAGGCGCTGGCGAGCCTGGACGCGCTCGCGGCTCTTGCCGAACGCGCGGCCACGCTCAACTGGTGCCGGCCCGAGTTCGTGCCCTACCCCTGCCTCGAGATCGAATCCGGTCGCCACCCGGTCGTCGAGGCGCGACTGGCCGAGACCGGTGCCGGGCCCTTCATCGCCAACCACTGCCGGCTCGACGCGAAGACGCGCATGCTCATCGTCACCGGCCCCAACATGGGCGGCAAGAGCACCTTCATGCGCCAGGTCGCGCTGATCGTGCTGCTCGCGGCGATGGGTTCCTTCGTCCCCGCGGCGGCCTGCCGCCTGGGCCCGATCGACGCGATCCACACCCGCATCGGCGCGGCCGACGATCTGGCCAACGCGCAATCGACCTTCATGCTCGAGATGACCGAGGCCGCGGCGATCGTGCATCAGGCGACCGAGCAAAGCCTCGTGCTGATGGACGAGATCGGACGCGGCACCAGCACCTTCGACGGCCTGGCGCTGGCCAGCGCGATCGCCGCCCAGCTGCACGACCGCAACCGCGCCTTCACGCTCTTCGCGACGCACTACTTCGAGCTGACCGAGTTCCCCGCGCGGCACGAGCGCGCGCTCAACGTCCACGTCGGCGCCGCCGAGAGCGGCCACGACATCGTCTTCCTGCACCAGATCGAACCCGGCCCCGCCAGCCGCAGCTACGGCGTGCAGGTGGCGCGCCTGGCCGGCATGCCGCAGACGCTGATCCGCCAGGCGCGCGCCACGCTCGAGGCGCTGGAGGCCAAGGCGCAGGAGGGTCAGGCGCAGGTCGACCTCTTCGCGCCGCCGCCGGCCGCAGCGCCCGTCGAACCCTCGCGCGTCGAGGTCGAACTGGCGTCCATCGACCCCGACACCCTCTCGCCGCGCGAGGCGCTGGAGGCACTCTATCGGTTGAAGGCGTTGCTCACCTGAGGACAGGCTGGGCACAGGGCAGGGCCGAATCCTCGTTGGCCTCGGACCGGACGCGCTGCGCGCACAATTGCGGTCCCGATGAAGCCGTGCCGATGAAGGCTGTGAATCCCGAGGAGCCCGCAAGGGCCTCGATCCCGATCTTGACGACCCTCACGACCCCCACCCTTGTCTTCGCCCACGCCAACGGCTTCCCGGCCGGCACCTACCGTGCGCTCTTCGAGCACTGGCAGGACGCCGGCTGGCGCGTGCTGGCGCCCGAGAAGTTCGGCCACGACCCGGCCTGGCCGGTGCAGAGCAACTGGCGGCCCTCGCGTGACGAGCTGATCGGCTTCATCGAGCGCGAGGCGCCCGGGCAGCCGGTGCAGCTCGTCGGACATTCGCTTGGCGGCTACCTGAGCCTGCTCGTGGCCTGCAAGCGGCCCGAACTGGTGCGCGGCGTCGTGATGCTCGACTCGCCTGTCCTCGACGGTTGGCGGGCGCACGGGGTGCGCGTGGTCAAGAGCACCGGCTTGATCGATCGGGTCACACCGGGACGCATCTCCCGGCGGCGGCGCCACCACTGGCCCAACCGCGATGCGGTCCACGCGCATTTCGCGCCGAAGCGCAGCTTCGCGGCCTGGGATCCGCAGGTGCTGACCGACTATCTGCAATCAGGCTTCGAGCCCGATCCCGCCGGCGGCCTGCGCCTGGCCTTCCAGCGCGAAATCGAGACGCGCTTCTACAACACACTGCCCCATCACATGGGCGCCTTGCTGCGACGCCACCCGCCAAGGGCGCCGATCTCGTTCATCGGCGGCACGCGCTCGGCCGAATTGCGTCAGGTCGGACTGACGGCCACCCGCCGTCTCGTGCAGGACCGCTTCGCGTGGATCGAGGGCACGCACCTCTTCCCGATGGAGCGGCCCGCTGAGACCGCCCGGACGGTGCTGTCGATGATTGAGGGCCGCTGATTCTGCGCGCGCCTCGGCGTGATCCCCGAGGCCCCGGGCTGCGTGTCAGCCCGCGCGGACGCGGGCGCGGAAGGTGCGCCGGAACTTCTCGACCTTGGGCGCGACGACCGCCGCACAGTACCCCTGGTTCGGGTTGTTCGTGAAATAGCGCTGGTGGTAGGCCTCGGCCGGCCAGTAGCTGGACAGCGGCATCAGCTCGGTCACGAGCCGCCCGCCGTGCGCCGCGTTCGCCTCGGCGCTGACCTCGCGCACGATGGCCTCGTGCACCGGATCGCTCCAGTAGATGCCCGAGCGGTACTGCGGCCCGATGTCGTTGCCCTGGCGATTGCGCGTCGTCGGGTCGTGGATCGCGTAGAAGATCTCGAGGACTTCGCGCAGCGAGATGCGCTCGTCGTCGAAGCGCACGCGCACCACCTCGGCGTGGCCCGTGTCGCCGCGGCAGACCTGCTCGTAGCTGGGCTGCGCGACGTGACCGTTGGCATAGCCCGACTCCACCTCGGTGACGCCGTCGCACTGTTCGTAGACGGCATGCAGGCACCAGAAGCAGCCGCCGGCCAGGGTGATCGTCTGCACGCTCATCGTTTTCCTCGTGTTTCTGGCGTCCTTCCCGGCAGCGTGACGCAGTGCCGGCGAGGCCGGGACGCTCAGCACCGACAATCCCCGGCATCGACGCATCGCGCTCACACACTCCGTGCCGATGTCGCGGTCGCAGCAACCGGCCGCCCGCGGCGCTGCCCGCACCGATGCGAAACCATATCCGATCCCGCGCATGAACGCCTGGCTGCAAGCGCTCGGCCTCGACGGCCTCAAGCCCATTGTCCTGGCGCTGCTCTTCCCCCCGATATCGCTGCTGTTGCTGATGCTGGCGGGCGCGTGGTGGCTGCGGCGCCGGCCGCGGCTTGGCTGGAGCCTGCTGCTCGGCAGCGCCCTGGTGCAGATCGCGCTCTGGACGCCGGCTGGTGCCGAGGCGCTTGCCACCCTGCTGCTGGATCCGCCGCCGGCGCTCTCGCGCCCTGCGCAGCTTCTGGAGAGACCGCCTGCGCGCGGCCGGCAGCTGATCCTCGTGCTCGGGGGCGGCCGCACCGAGGCGCCCGAATACGGTCAGGTGACGCTGAACGCGCTGTCGCTGCAACGACTGCGATACGGGATCCAGATCAGCCGGCAGACGGGCATCGCGCTGGCCTTCAGCGGCGGCAAGGCGCCTGGCCTGGACGGCCCGAGCGAGGGCGAGCTCGCGCGCAGCATCGCGCAACACGAGTTCCGCCACCCGCTGCGCTGGGCCGAAGACGCATCACGGAACACCCGGGAAAACGCGCTGCTGACGGTGCGCCTGCTGCGCGATGAGGACATCGGCCGGCTGATCCTCGTGACGCACGACCTGCACGTGCCCCGCGCGATGCGCAACTTCGAGCGTGCGCGCGATACCGCCGGCCTGTCGTTCGAGATCGTCGCCGCCCCGGTGAACGCGCGCGAACGCGGGGCCGACTGGGATTGGGGCGACTTCCTCCCGTCGCCGCTGGCGATCACGCGCAGCCGCTACGTGCTGCACGAATGGCTGGGCCTGCTCGCGGGCGCTTGATGCCGCGCGCGCCGGCGCCCGGCTCGCGCGCGATCGTCACCAGATGAGCGCCGCGACGAAGAGCCCGACCATCACCAGGCTCAACACGACCTTCGCGACGATCCCGAGCATGATCCCGATCCAGGTACCGAAGCCCACCTGCAGCGCGCGCCCGTGGTCCTGGCGCGCGAGGTACTCGCCGATCATGGCGCCGACGAAGGGCAGCACGAAGACGCCGACGAAGCCCATGAAGAGGCCGACAACCGTGCCGATCGTCGCGCCGGTCAAGGCCTGCGGGCTCGCGCCGGCGCGACGCGCGCCCAGCAGCGCCGCCAGGTAGTCCAGCAGCCAGGCAAGGGCCGCAAGGACCGCCGCCACCGCGACCGTCACCGGACCGGCCCGCGTGAAGTCGTCGATCCAGGCGCCGACGACGATGCCTGCAAGCACCAGCGCCGGCCCCGGCAGCGCCGGCAGCACGGTGCCGGCAAGCCCGAGCACGATCAGCAGCGCAGACAGTCCCCAGCCGGCCCACGCCATCCAGTCGATACCCATCCGCAACTCCTTCCCACATGGCCTCGAGCGGGCAAACGCTGCAGCATAGCCGGCGCATGCGGGCCATCTCACCGGGCGTCAGTGGCTTGTGACACAAGCATGTACGATGGCCGCCCTGAACCTCTCACCCACTTTCCATCAACGACTCGGACCGACTCCAACGATGAAGATCGCCTTTTTCGCTGCCCTCGGCCTGGCCATCGCCACCGCCCTCGCCCCGATCGACGCCGACGCGCGGCGCATGGGAGGCGGCAAATCCTTCGGCATGCAACGGAACATGCCGCAGCGCACCGCGCCCAACACGCCGCCGCCGCAACCGGCAACCCCGGCGCAGCAGGGCGCGGCAGGCCAGCAGGCGGCCCCGGCCAGGCAGCCGACTCAGGCCGGCGCACCGAACGCCGCCGCCGCGCAGGCGGCCGCGCCCAAGCGCAGCTGGATGGGGCCGCTCGCGGGCCTTGCCGCCGGACTGGGCCTGGCCGCGCTGATGAGCCACCTGGGCCTGGGCGAGGAATTCGCGAGCTTCATGATGCTCTTGCTGCTGGCCTTCGTCGCGCTGGCCGTGATCCGCATGGTGCTCGCGCGGCGGCAGCCAGCGCAAGCGGCCAGCGCCAGCTACCGCATGGCCGGTACCGGCGGCGCACAGGTGTCGTGGCCGAAGCAGAGCGACCCCGAACCGGTGGCCGCCGCAGCAGGCGCGTCGGCGCGGTTCGAGCCGGCGGCCCCGGTAGCTCCCGCTGCGGCGCCGGCTGCGCCCATCGCCCGGGCCTTCGTTCCGGCCGCCTTCGACAGCGAGGGCTTCGCGCGCACCGCGAAGATGATCTTCATCCGCCTGCAGGCCGCCAACGACGCCGGCGACCTCGACGACCTGCGCGCCTTCACGACACCGGAGGTATTCGCCGAGCTGAGCATGGACCTGCGCGAGCGCGGCGGCAAGCCGCAGCACACCGAGGTGCTCGACATCGATTCCGAAGTGCTCGACGTCGCCGAGGAGGACGGCCGCCAGATCGTCAGCGTCCGCATGCGCGGCCAGGTGCGCGAGGAGGCCGGCGCGGCGCCGGTGGCGGTCGACGAGGTCTGGCACCTGGCACGGCCCGCCGACGGCAGCCGCAACTGGGCCATTGCGGGCATCGAGCAGTGGCAGGGTGCGGCGACGCACTGAGGCACGCGGGGGGAATCGGCAAACCGGCGCAGGAGCGAGGACGCGATGCCGTTCCGGGCGCTGGAACTGCCTCCCGAACCCGGGTTCGGGCAGGTCTGGCTCGCGTCGATGCCCGGCCGCTTCGAGCCCTGGTCGGAATTCCTGCGGGAAGCGCGCGAGCGTCGGCTCGGGCAGGTGCTCTGCCTGAATCCGATGTTCGAGATCCAGCGCCTCTCGCCGCAGTACGCGCAGGCGATCGCCGCGGGGACGCTGCCGTTTCGCTGGACGCACATGCCGATGCAGGATTTCGGGCTGGCCGAAGCCCTGGCGGCCTACCGCGCGGCGATCGACGACGTCGCGACGAGCGTGCGCGCTGGCGGTGTCGTGCTCGTGCACTGCGCCGCGGGCATCGGACGCACCGGAACCACGGCCGCCTGCCTGCTCAAGCGCCTGGGCGCACCCACCGCGGTCGCGCTGCAGCGCGTGCGCGACGCCGGCTCGAACCCCGAGTCGGCGCTGCAGCAGGGCTTGATCGAGAAATTCTGAACGCGCACGGACGCATCTGCGCCCGTGCGCGCCCTGCTCCGTGCAGGGCGGCGGCGATCAGGTCTTGCCGCCGTCCTTGAGCTTGTGGATGCCGAGCATGCGCATCGTCGCCTTCTCGAAGAAAGGCTCGGACGTGCCCTTCTTGACCTTCTGGATGAAGTACTTCTCGAAGCCGACCTTGGCCAGGTGCACCCACTTGCCCGACGAGGCCCAGTTGACGTTGCGCGGCGGGATCTGAGGCTGCGCGACGAAGGCCACGCCGCTGTCGCCGAAGTCGGCCAGGCACACGGCGTTCCAGGTGCCGACTTCGTCGGGTTCCTTGCCGCGCAGGATGTTGCCCAGGTTGTGCGCGGTCGCGGTCACCATGCTCTCGATCATGAAGCCGGTCTTGGGCACGCCGCAGGGCACGGGCGTCGGGCCCATCGGCGGGATCGCGATGCAGACGCCGACGCCGAAGATGTTGCGGTACTTCGGATTGATCTGGTGCTTGTCGACGATCACGAAGCCGCGCGGATTGACCAGGCCCTCCAGCCCCATCAGCGGCTTGATGCCACGGAACGGCGGCAACATCATCGCAAAGCCGAAGGGCAACTCCTTTTCCGCCTTCACACTGCCGTCGTCGGCGATCTCCTGCACGAACATCTTGCCCGGCTCGACGCGCGACACGCGCGTCGAAGTCATCCACTTGATGTGCTTCTCGCGCATCTCGGACTCGAGCAGGCCCTTGGTGTCGCCGACACCGTCGAGTCCCAGGTGACCGACGTAGGGCTCGGAGGTCACGTAGGTGATCGGCACCTGGTCGCGGATCTTGCGGCGACGCAGCTCGGTCTCGAGGATGAAGGTGAATTCGTAGGCCGGCCCGAAGCAGGAGGCACCCTGGACGGCGCCGACGATCACCGGCCCCGGCTTCTTGCAGAACGCCTCGAACGCGGCCCAGGCCTTCTCGGCGTGGTCGACATGGCAGACCGACTGCGTGTAGCCGCCGTCCGGTCCGAAGCCCTCGATCTCGTCGAAGGCGAGCTCGGGCCCGGTGGCGATGATCAGGTAGTCGTAGGAAACCGAACTGCCGTCCTCGAGCTCGAGGCGGTTCTCTTCGGGAAGCAGCTTCTGCGCGGCGACCGGCTTGAACTCGATGCCCTTCTTCTTCATCGTTGCCGCCAGGTCGACCGTGATGTCGGCGCGCTTGCGCCAGCCGACCGCGACCCAGGGGTTGGACGGAACGAAGTGATAGACGGGATCCTTGGTCACCACGGTGATCCGGTCTTCCTTGCGGATCTGTTCGGCCATCTCGTAGGCCATGATCGAGCCGCCCAGCCCGGCCCCGAGGATCACGATGTGCGCCATGCTTGCCTCCTTGGTACAGGCTGACCGCGTCCGGTCGCTTCTGCACCGCCCCTGCGTTATATATCAGTATGCTCTGATATTGCGTCAGTAACCGAGAAAGGCACGCAGGAATGGCGCGGCGGCCGATATGCTCTACTTCGCGCGTTGCCGCGGCCGAGGACTGCCCCAAGGCATGACGACGGCTTGCGGCGCGGTGCGGCGCTCGGAGACGATCCCAGGCGTGTCGGCGTAGGCGTCGGCGAGCGGTCAAGGCTCTCCCGGAGTGCGCGATCAAGATCGGAGTTCAGCGATGTCCGTCCACAACTTCTTCGCCAGCACCGTCCGCTACAGCACGCTCGCGATCGCCGCCGTGGGCGTGCTGCTCTGCCTGCTCTGGGGCGTTCTCTCCGGATTCGGTTGGGTCTCGGCGCTGTTGCTGCTGCTGTTCGCGGCGCTGGTGGTGGTCGGGGTCTACGACCTGCAGCAGACGCGCCACGCGATCCTGCGCAACTACCCGATCCTCGGCCACCTGCGCTTTGCGCTCGAGTTCATCCGGCCGGAGATCCGCCAGTACTTCATCGAAGGCGACGTCGAGCAGGGCGAGCCCTTCACGCGCGCGCAGCGCAGCGTCGTCTACCAGCGCGCCAAGGGCGTGCCCGACGTGCGGCCCTTCGGCACCAAGCTGGACGTGAGCGCCAACGGCTACGAGTGGATCAACCATTCGCTGCAGACCACGCACATCGAATCGCACGACTTCCGCATCTGGATCGGCGGCCAGCCCGGCGTCGCTCGCGAAGGCAAGTCGCCGTGCACGCAGCCCTACAACGCCAGCGTCTTCAACATCTCGGCGATGAGTTTCGGGGCGCTGGGCGCGAACGCGATCATGGCGCTGAACCTGGGCGCGAAGATGGACGGGTTCGCCCACGACACCGGCGAAGGCGGCATCAGCCGCTATCACCGCCAGCATGGCGGCGACCTGATCTGGGAGATCGGCTCGGGCTACTTCGGCTGCCGCAACGACGACGGCAGCTTCAGCCCCGAACGCTTCGCGGCGCAGGCGGTCGACCCGCAGGTCAAGATGATCGAGATCAAGCTGAGCCAGGGCGCCAAGCCCGGGCACGGCGGCATGCTGCCGGGCGCCAAGGTCACACCCGAGATCGCCGCCGCGCGCGGCATCCCGGTCGGGCAGGATTGCGTCTCGCCGTCGGCGCACAGCGCGTTCTCGACCCCGGTCGAGCTGATGCACTTCATCGCGCGGCTGCGCGAGCTCTCGGGGGGCAAGCCGGTGGGCTTCAAGCTCTGCATCGGCCACATCTGGGAATGGTTCGGCATCGTCAA
>Ga0116143_10002780_pt1 | contig 18461 bp, 32 predicted proteins | sample AD_UKC034_MetaG_FD_89745 | JGI IMG/M metagenome (GOLD analysis project Ga0116143, IMG submission 89745) | Active sludge microbial communities of municipal wastewater-treating anaerobic digesters from USA - AD_UKC034_MetaG | ecosystem: Engineered > Bioreactor > Anaerobic > Digestate | place: USA...
CGCCTGGTGGAATTCATCCAGGCCTGGGATGCCGCAACAGTTTGGAATTCCAAGAAAGAGAGCGAAGATGTCCGACCTACCGATTGACCCATTCAAAGCAGATGCCGCCCTGCTGTTCGTCGATGGGCAGCTTTATTTTCAGTCCAATGCCAGCGGGCAGACCACCGTCAAGGCAGTCGCCCACAGCGATGTGCGGGCAGCTTTCTCCCAGAATGAAATTGACACTGGTTGGCTGCACCCATCCGTGCGAAGGATGGGAGAGAATTGCCACGGGCCCTGGTTCGTCTCCCTTTGGGAGCCCGAGCTGCACAAACTGAACCTGGGGCCGGGTTATGACGAGATCGAAGTGCCCTTGCCGATGATGCTGTTTGTCGGCATTGGTCGTAAGTATTACGTTTGGGCACTGCAGCGTTTGCGCATCAATCTCAACTCAAATCTCTATTATGCCCCACTGCCAAATGTTCACGACGGAGGCCAGATTTGCTGGGGACAGAATGAGCCTCCACTGGCTGAGCCGCGCAATGCCGAGAAAAACTGGCATTTCTTCCTCGGTGCGCAGTTCAATGGTGACCTGTGTAAGGGAAAATCACTAGCCCATCAAGCCGACATCCGCAAACAGCTCGTTGCTTGCACCGGTCTCAAACGATACCCCATCAAAGACCTGGTGAAATCCAGGTCTCAGCTCGGATGGTGGGTGGACAGCACCATCCGACAAGGAGGATAACATGCTCAACTATCTCATAGCTACAAACCCTATGCCCCCGATCCAACCAGGTGTGCCATACGAATACATCCTGGCTGGTAATGGGGTACACCTGCGAGCGGAGCGTGCTGGGCTGGAAGTGATGTTTCCCATCTCCAGCGTTCAGGTGCGAGGCCTGCCTGCTCTTGAGCCTTACCTAAGCCTCAAGAGTCCCAAAATCCCAGCCTCGGCACTTGTTTTTATCCTGGAAGAAGCCCAGAACCAAATTGCGCCAGCGCGCAGCTGCCGGAAGTGCGGCTGTACCGACCAGCACGGCTGCCCGGATGGCTGTTGGTGGGTCGAGGCCGACCTGTGCAGCCAATGTGCAGATGAAGATGCGCTCGGGACCAGATTTCTGAACAGCGATCCTGCCGACCTCATCGAGGTGATGTTCTATCTCGATACTGTGCAAGGAGAATGGCGAATCTGGCAGCCCAAGCAAAATCAATCCAGGGTGGCCATCCAATACGCCCCAGAACACAGCCTGGTCGAGATCCACAGCCATCACACGATGGATGCTTTCTTTTCGACCACAGACACTTCAGACCAGCAAGGCTTCCGTATCTACGCCGTGCTGGGGCGCATCACCACCACCCCGACGCTGCACGTGCGCGTGGGAGTCTACGGACACTTCTGGGAAGTACCAGCCGGGTGGATTTTCGACCTTCCGGACAACATCCGGGACTTCAATGATCCCAAACCAGAAGATGAGAAGGACATATGGAATTGGATTTGATGAACGCCCGCCGGCTACTCGTAAAACAATGTCCCCGGATAGCCCTGACCTTGATTGGGTGCGGGGGCACGGGCAGTTGGTTGGCCCCCGCCATTGTCCGCGTGGCGCGCGTGCTGGAAGCTCGCGGCAAGCAGGTGAAGGTCGCGTTCGTGGATCCTGATTTCGTCGAGGCTAAGAATGTCTGGCGACAGAATTTCTGCGAAGCAGAAATCGGGAGGAACAAAGCCGTTACCCTGGCGTCCCGCTATGGGCTGGCCTGGGGGTTGGAAATCGGGGCCATGCCCGTGCGGTTTGACAAACAGATGATCTCTCGTCAAGCAGGACTTGTCGGCGAACTAACTGTACTGATCGGCTGTGTGGACAATGCTGCTGCACGCGAGGAAGTTGCCAGGATAGTCACAGACTACAGCAGAACCAATTCGGTCTGGTGGCTGGACTGCGGCAATACGCAGTCTTATGGACAGGTGCTGCTAGGTAACCAGGCCAAGGCCACCCTGGAGGCGTTTGAGCTGGACGGCCTGTGCACAGCCCTACCAGCCCCCCACCTGCAGCACCCCGAATTGCTGATCAGCAGCCAGGCCGAGGATGTGCCGATGTCTTGCGCCGACATGGCGCAGTTTCAGGCGCAGTCGCTGACCATCAACCAGAGAGTGGCAGCCGAAGCGGCCGACTACCTGCTGCGTATGCTGGTCACCGCCGACCTGAACCGCTTCGCCAGCTACTTTGATCTGACTGCTGGCAGCGGTCGCAGCGTGTACATCACACCAGAGAATGTTGCCAAAATCTACGGAGAAGTTCTATGTCCAAAAAAGCAAAAATCGAGATCGAAAAAGTCTACTACCCCGAGGGAATGAATGCATCCTGCGACAAGTGCGGCAAAAGCCTGCGCAATGGCTATGCCTGGGTGAAGCGCTATCGGGTTAGTGACTTCATCAACCCGGTAACGGGCAAGCCTTGCCGGCCGCAGATCAATGGTCCAGCCTGTCTATGTTATCGCTGCGCTGACCAGGCCAAGGGCGGCAAGGTAGTAGCCGTCACCGGACGTTGAAAACATCCAATCAATGCAGCGGGCCGATGCAACGTGCACGGCCCGCTGCGCATTTCTAATCGTACAAAGAAGGAGTAACCACATGGAAGAAACCTGGGAAGAAATCTGGGAAGATAAGCTGGAGCAGCTTCAAAAGCAGCTTCAAAAGCGATTGCGCCCATTAGGGTTCAAAGCTCGCGATGTTGTTTACACCGTGAGGGGGTCGGACATCACAGCAGCCATTGCCAGGTATTTGGTAGAAAACAATTACGACGCCCAGACCTTGACCGACGAAGAGCTGAAGCTGTTGGCAGGCAACGCAATGGACGCCTGCCATCTCGACGAGTTCCTGGATGAAACGGTCAAGGATTCGATCTACTGCGCAATAGATACGGAATGGCCAAAACGCCTGAAAAACGCACCGGTCAGTGTCGGGGAGCTAAGCGCCCTATGAGCCAGAAACCCTACTTCATGACAGTTTTTCACCGGCACCCGTTATACACGGGAGGAATATCAGACCGGTTGCCGCCCAAAGACCTGGGCTGGCCGACGCTGTATACCCCGGCCGCCTTGGTAGAAACGTATACGCTAGAAGAAGCGTACAACGCCACGCAATCGATTGATGGTCCGTGGTGGCAGAAGCGTGGGCGCGGCGTTCAAAAGTTAGCCCAAACTCCCTGCCGGTCCACGTCAGTTGGCGACGTGATCGGTTACGGTCGAAGTTACTGGGTTGTGGCTGACATGGGCTTTAGCCTGGTGCTGCGCCTGCAGCGCGGGGATGTGGTGGAGGTCTGTAGTACCACCTCTGGCATAACCACTCTGAAGCCTGGAATGGTGTTCAATTCGACCCAGTCCGGGGTTTACATCGTTGGCGCCAGGATGAGCTGGGCACGGATGGCCCACTCACGCACAAACAACCTGACGCTCCGCTTCGTGCGGCGCTGCGGCTTGCACCAGCAGGGCAAGCTGATCGAGCTGGTGCAAAGCCTGGCTGAGGAATAGCCATGAACGAGCTCAATGACGAATCGGCAGACCTCTACTGCGGCGGCGGAGGGTCAACAACGGGGATCGAGTTAGCCGAAGAATGCCTGGGGATGATCCCTACGACAAAGACAGCGATCAACCACTGGCAATTGGCGATTGACACCCACGCCATGTATCATCCCGATGTCCGTCACAAGTGCGCCAACGTTGACAACCTCGATCCCCGCGCAGTAATTCCAGGCGGGCGTCTAAAGCTGCTGTGGGGGTCGCCTGAATGCGTCCATCACTCAAACGCCCGCGGCGGCAAGCCGCGCAGTGACCAATCCCGCGCCTCGGCCTGGCAGATTGCGCGCTGGGCTGAAGCGCTTTACATAGGTCGGATCATCATTGAAAACGTAGAGGAATTTAGGTCTTGGTGTCCGTTGGACGAGGAGGGTCAACCGATCTGGAAACTGAAGGGACAAACATACCTGGCGTTCCTGCGGTCACTGCGTTCCCTTGGCTATCACGTTCAAGACCGGGTGCTGTGCTGCGCCGACTACGGCGATGCCACCAGCCGCCAACGCCTGTTCATCCTGGCCCACCGCGGGCGAAAAGTACGCTGGCCAGAGCCGCTGTACTCAAAACACGGCACAGCAACCTTGTTCGGCAAACAACCCAAGTGGCGAGCGGCGCGGGAGATCATTGACTGGAACTTGAAGGGGGAAACCATCTTCGGGCGAAAACGACCACTGGTGCCTAAAACGATCCACCAAATCGAAAAGGGCCTGAGCAAGTATGGCGGGCAGCCATTCATCATAAAGATGGATCAAGGAGGGTCGCTGCATTCCCTGGACGACCCAATGGTGACCATCACCACGGCAGATGCATTTGGCCTGGCCGAGCCCTTCCTGGTCGAGTATTACGGCACTGGTCACCCCGTCTCCCTGGATGATCCACTGCCCACGCAGACCACCAAGGACCGGTTTGGCCTGGTCATGCCGGTGGTGGAAACCAGGGATGGACGCCAATACCTGGATATCCGCTTCCGCATGCTGACGCCGGGCGAGCTGGCCGCAGCGACATCCCTACCCTATGTCCCGCTGGGGAACCGGGAGGAAAAGGTGATCCAGATCGGCAACGCCGTGCCGGTTTACACGGCGGCGGCCCTAGCTATCGCTCAGCTGGCCGAAACAACCAAAGAGATGGAGAATGCGCTGCAGCGGCTGTTCGCCCTGCAGCAAGAAAGGAGGAACCTTGCACTCTCTCCAAAAACAACAGCTATCCCGGCACCAGCCTGAGCCGATCCGGGTTGTGGACGAGAAAGGGCAGGTGATGTTTACCATCACACGCCCGACAGCCTACGAGTTGTACCAAGCGTTCTGGCCAGGGAATAAAGACGGCACCATCAAAGGCGACCCTTGCCTTGAGTGTCATCACCCAGCATCGGTGGTGGCGGCCAAAATCGTCTGGGCTAGCGAAGAGCTAACCTATATCCACTTCAAGTGCCTAAATTGCGGCATCACCAACGTGGAACCATTTGATTAGAAAACAACGAGAAAGGAGAAACATTGCCAATAATCACATTGCACCAACACTACAGAATTCGTCTCGACTGGCCGTTGAGCCACCGCGCTTCACTCGTGCCAGTCGAAACCAAGACCATCCCTAACGGGCGGCGGCTGGTCTATGTCCGCATTCCAGACACGGTTACATTGACGAAAGCGGATAAGAACCTGGTTTGGTGGGCGCTCCGGCGCCGCCTGCACCAATCGCCTGTACCGCCGCGAGCGATTCACACACCCCACTGCCTGATCTATGAACAGACCCAATGATACCGACGCGGCCCTGGCCGTGGATCTCGACGATGCAGAATACAAGGCCATCGATGCCCTGGCCTGTTGCAAATTCGCCTCGTTCGGTTATTGGGCGGGCGTCTGGGTGCATTTGAACCGCATCTCCGGACAGAAGCGCCGGAACCCATTCATCTCTCTTGTACACAGAGCGCGCCGACTGCGCTCCACCTACTAACCGGGGCAGGTAACCTGCCCCGGAAATTTTTTCAGGAGGTTACCATGCTTTCCAATACACTCACTTACGAAGTATCTCCCGACCGGCGCACCATCATTGCCATCGAAGGCACTGGCGAACGGCCGGTCGAAATTCTGAAGTGGGGCAGCTCACCCGACCTGGCCCTGAGCGTCCTGTGCGACCTGATAGGCGAGCAACCATCGCCCAAGAAGATTGCGCAGGAGAATTTCAAGGCTGCCCCTTACCTACGGGCCTTTCGCCGCCAGTTCAGCAGTGGCATGGATTTGCGCCCGGGGCAGAAAGTAGGGGCGATTGCAGTCAAAATCTGGCTGCGTAAACAAGGAGTGCAGGTGTGAACCCACGCACCACACATCCGGCCATCCAGTACATGATCGAGGTACTACCCCAGGAATGGAACTGGATGAAGATCAAAGCAATCGAGAACGTCAAGAAACCGCTGTATGTCGCTCAGAGCGGGATGGACTACGCCCGGCAATTGGCAGTGTCGCCGGAATATCGGCCCTTGGGCCGTTCCGCTCACAAGCTGATGGTTAAAGCCGCCGAGCTGGCCTGGCAGGCCGCTGCGAACGGCACGATTTCCCAACTACCGTAACAAGAACAAGAAAAGGAGTTTTCTATGACCCTACACTGGACCGAAAAGGCACACGCCATTGCCTCAATTGGCGCAGAATTGAAACAGCGGGGATGGACGATATTCGGCTATGACCCTGGAGAGAGCAAACCGGAAGTTGACTATTTCCGAGCCCCTCACTGGGACGGCGTTGCCATCCACCCACAGCATCCCGGCATCGTCGTCGGCGTGCATGTCGCGTCCGGAACCGTACAGTACAACTCGGGGCAGAAAGACTGGCCGACCTTCCATACCACCCCCAACCGGCGCGCCTGGCACGTCGAGTACCACGGTCAGGTGGTTGCCACTGGCGTTGGCCTGGAGGCCTGCGCCAGCTCTTCTACCGAGGGCCACCGCGCTGTGACGCGGCTGGTAAACGAGATTGAGGCGGCCGTCACCAACTGCCGCTCCAACGGAAGCACAACCAGCGCTCCCGCTATCAGCGACGCCAACGGCATCCGTGTCCAGAACGAACGAGATTGGACCTGGATTTTCTTCCCCGACACACCTTCTGAAGCAATCCGCGAAGCGCTGCGCAGCAACTTCGGCGCAACTTTCAGCAAGCGGCGCATCGGGTGGTACATCACCCGCCATGTGGAACCGGATGAGGTGATGAGCGTGATCAAGAACGCCGACAAGACAGCACCCACTGTCGAGCCAATCCCGGCTACTAGCCAACCCGAAGAGGACGAAGCCGGCCCGTACGGGTTTGTCGCCGGCAAGGGCAGCGCTTACGATTACATCCCCGCCTGGATGAAAGTACCCAAACTGTACGCGTCGGAGAATGCCAAAGAGGTTCCCCTAGCAACGATCAAGCTCTTCAACCCCGACGGTGCCTGGACATACTACATCCTGGAATGGGATGGTCAAGACGTGATCTTTGGCCTGGTGGCCGGGATAGGGTACGAGACGGAGTTTGGCTACCAATCCCTGGCAGAAGTGAAGGATGTACGCAGCGCTCAGTTGCACCTGCAGATGGAGCGCGACCTGTGGTTCAAGCCCACACCGGTCACGGAAGTGGGGGAGTACAAGGAGGCATGGGGAGAAGGTGGCCCTTACAACCGCCTTCCTCTGCCCGCCGACTATGTCAAGAAGGCAGATCCGGCCCCGGCGCCCGCATCTGTGGCAGAGCCAATCCTCGATGTCCTCGCCAATGGTGACGATAACGGTGACGAATGGCATCAGCGCGCGCAGCACTTTGCCGCGCTGCGCCGGCGCAACCTGAGCTTAGAGCAGTACATCATCCCCATGGGGCAGGTGGAAGGCTTGCCCTTCACCACCAACGATGACAGCCGCATCCAGGTCTACTGCATGGGGCGGGATGTCCTACTCCAGAACGGCGAGGTCGTCACCATCGCCGGCTTCCATACCATCTCGGCCTGGCCGCTCATCGAAGCCTTGCAGCCCGGGGGCAATCTGCTCCCTTCTGACTTTTCGTATCAATTCGATGATGGAGCTGCCCGCCAGATCTGGAGCGGCTACGTCCAGGGCGTGCTGTTCGACGAGCAGCAGTTGAAAGACCTGGCCCAGAACATCCCGCAGCTTTCAGGCATGGCGCAGCCCTGGCCCTTGTTCCCGCTGGATATCGGGAAAGACCGCTGGGTGAAGGAAGATATCGAATTCCTGGCAGAGTTAATTGAAGGCGACGAGGATGGGGTTATCCTGGTGGACCGCATGACGCTGGGCGTCTGGTCAATCCAGGATTTCGCCGGAATGGGGGAAGTGGTAGACGGGCAGCAGATCGTCAAGACCGACCATTACACCATCCGTTTCGATGTCGGGGATTACATGTCTTCCACCCCCTCCGGGGAACATCGCTGGACGCGTGTCGATCTACTCGATGGGCGCTTTCCTTACGATGGAGCGGCAACGGCCGCCCGCCTGCGGGCGCTGCTAGCTCATCCAACCCAACCAACCACACCGCCCCAACCTGATGCCCAGAACACTGCCACATCGCTGCCGGATGGCTGGACGGTCGATGACATCCGATGCCTTCTAGACGCCCTGGAAAAAGGGCCAATCGTGATTTCATGCTCGAAGCTTGGAATTCCGACCATCCACGACCACGAACAGTTTGGTGCCAAAGTTGAGCATCTCGGCTTTGGCTTCTTCCAAGGCAAAGGGGATGGGTTCACGATCTCCTTTGACGGTGGCGGTGAAATGCACCGCACACCATCCGGCCAGGGTTGGTCTCCGCTCCGCATCGACGGAGCGGACAAGTGCCCCTACAAATACGACTTGGACGGGGTGCGGCAAAAGTTGCAATCCTACCTCCCGGCCACGCCGGCGCCCCAACCGGCAGCCATCGCCAAGCCTGCCCCCGAACCAGCCAAGCCCGCCGAACCCTGGGAGATCTCCCGGACCAGCTACATGATGAGCAAGGCCTCCTTTGCGGGTGGAATGCCGATCATGAACGCCGCTGACGGCGAGGAGCACAAACGGTTGGTACAGGAAGCGCTGTCCGCAGGCAAGCCCGTACCGGCTTACGTGATGGAAGACTATCCCGACTTGGCACCAGTCATCCTGACCTTTGGCGACAATGGCACCCAGGTGTACTTCGAGAATGACCAGTACCGGGTGATGAACCCCTACCGCGACCAGGATGGGCAGCGGTTTGGAAATGGCTGGGTGTTCTTCTACCGTCTCCAGCAGGAAGGTGACTGGACGATCTACACCTACGGGCCGGAAGACAACCAGATCATAGGCGGGTACAGCCTGAAGGATGTGCTCCAGCGGGCTGGCGACATGCTGCGCTGCTGCTTCGTGCCGAGCGGGGCACCAGATAGCTTCCCGGATGAATTCCCGAGGATCCAAAAGAAAGCTGATGAACAACCCCCCGCTCCAACCTTCAAGAAGCAGCTTACCGGCGACGCCGCGCAGGATCTGTTGAAGATGGCCGCATCCATCGTGCCCGAAATGAGCGGTGTGGGCGATGATCCGGTTATGCCTTCCCCCGCCAAGCAAATTTCTTCCCTGGATCAGCGGTTAGCGAAAGATGCCCCACTCGGCCAGCGCAAGGTTGAAACAAGCGCACCTGCTGCCCAGGCCAATCCCGGCCCGGAGAACGAAGCCGAGTTGAAGGAATACGAGCTGGAGATCATGACCGGCCGGGTGGATAAGCGCCCCAGCGCTTTCTACAACACCATCGCCCGGGTTCAGCCTGGTACGCTGCTCTTGGCTTTGCAACGCATCCCAACTGGCGACACCCGCCGCCGGCAGGAGATCGAGCGCCGGCTCGGCGCAGGAGCGTAATCTTTCAGAATAACAAAAATCAATCGCCATAATATGGCGAAGGTTTGGCGAATGCCCGGTTGACTGTCGATCGGGCGTTCGCCTGTTCTATCAAGGAGACAAGCATGCTAAACAAAACACCCATGATCGTCACTCGCCCAGGCGACCAAGATTTCTGGGAGCGGGTGAAGATGCTCAACCACCTGCACCCGCTCGCTGTGCCGGAGCACTGGCGGGCCGCAATCAATGTGCGCTGCGGTCCAGGCTCCCAGGATAAGAAGCCCAGCCTGGTGACACTCAAACGTGTCGTGTTCAAGACCGGCGCGCAGAAGATGTTTCAAAGCATCAAACAGCGCCCCCGTTACTCAACCGACAGAGGGCCTGAGCTGATCGACTGCGATGGCAACCGGTTGAACGTCGAAGCCATCGAAAGGATCGAAGTCGAAGTAGAACAATACGATCCTTTCGAGTGGCGCTATAACGGCGAGTTTGTTCACAACGCCAACCACAACTCGATGCTGGCCGTGCACAACGACGCCGGCGAGTTCGTGGGCTGGCAGTGCCTGTGCGGCTACCGCTATGAGAAGCCGGTGGAGTAGGAGGAAGCTATGCTCCACCGTGAAGCTCTTTTCATTGCCAAACAACTCAAAAGCGAGCTAAGCCCACTTTGCGAACGCATCGAAATCGCAGGCAGCGTCCGACGGCAGAAGCCGGATGTCGGCGACATCGAACTGGTTGCCATCCCAAAGATGGTCTCCAACGGCGACTTGCTTGGCACACCGATCTCAGCGTTTGCTCGCTATGATTTCATCAGGCTGGGCAAAGTGCTGAAGCACGGACAGCGATATATCCAGATTGCGCTGCACCAGCAGATCAACCTCGACCTTTTCCTGGTACTGCCTCCCGCTACGTGGGGTGTGATCTTCACCCTGCGCACCGGCCCGGATACTTTCTCTCGCAGCTGCGTCACCCCACGCAGCAAAAGAGGGTTGTTGCCATCCTACCTCCAGGTGAAGGACGGAGCCGTGCGCCATGCCACCACCGGAGAGATCATCCCGACGCCAGAAGAAAAGGACTTCTTCCGAGTGCTGGAAATGCAATGGATCCCGCCCGACAAACGGCGGTAACTATGTTTTCCGAAGAATACATAGTTATGGTTCTGACTGCGCTTGAAGAATTGGCAGCTGAGACAGCCAGCGCTCACGATGACCCGGGCCCCTGGACAGCCCGGCTTTGCCGCTACATCAACAACCTGCCCGAAACACAAACCAGCGTTATTTACTGCGGGCTGTGCGCTCACTACGCTAATCCACGTAAGCGAGCGAGAGCGGCCCGCCTGCCCCCTACCCTACCAGGGTTCACGGAGGGTGGGTATCAACTCCACGCCACCTGTCGAAAAATGCCATTTGCCATGCTCAAGCACCTGCTGTACCGAATGGAGGCACGAGGCATCGTGCGCTCTGAGCCTGGTACACGCATCCCAGATGGACGCAATTACCGCGGCTGGGACTTTGCGACGGTGTGGCGTATGATCGATTAATATGATGACTATCCGCAATGACTAGGAGGTTGCGATGTCCAAAACAACAATCAAAAAAGCGAACGGTTTGGTCATGGAGGTGGACAGCGACGCAGCAGTGGCCTATGCGTTCCATCAAGCGGAAGCTCTGGGCGAAATTACCATCCGGCCCTGCGCTTTTGGACTAGAAGTGCTTTGCCCAGCGGTTGACCCTGACCGTCCCATCGCCCTGATCGACTTGCACCCACAGTCGGTGAAAGGTCGGACTGCCGAGGAAGATCCTCTGGTGCAGATACTCGTACATGCACCAACGAAGCAGGACGAGGCAATCGCCCGTTTTCGCTACTTTCCCGTTCGGACGCAAGCATAAGGAGCCACAGATGACTATCTGGATAACTACTAACACACCGGGAGCGGAAATATGGTCACGCGATGGGCTGAAGCCATGTGACGAGTTGGAGTTTCTTGCCCACGATGATGTTACCGCATCAATTGAGGCTGTCGGAAACGACATCGTCCTAGAACAGGCAGGCGTTCTCGACATCCCCATCGAGACAATGGATGAACTTTGCACGAACTGGCTTCACGAGCGAGGTTTTACCGATGGAATATGCAACCTTCTCGTCGAGATACTGGACGCCACCAGCCTGCAGTGCAATTGCCCCGCTGACGGGTGCGATGGTTCATGCACCTACTCCAAGGCAATTGCCATGCTGAACAAACTGGATCCTGACTGGCAGAAAACGCAGGATGCAACATAATGCCACGCGAAGGAAGCCCGCAGATCATCATCGTGTCCGGGAAAAACGGGAGCGGCAGGTTTTACGAGGCAAAAATGTCTCCCCAATGTAATATCTTGGTTCAGGAGAATGCCCCCCCCGTCCCTGGTCACGCTTGGCGTCGATGGGACTTGATGATCCTTGACCCTACTCGTCCATATATAGACTGGCGCAATCCCGAATGGCTGGGAGGTGCCCGAACTCGTGTGGGAGCACTAGCTGCATTACTCGCCGAGTTAAACAAACGCTATCCGGGCCATAACATCGGCCCGATCCGGCGATGCAAATGCTCTAAGTGCCGGTCGCCGAAGGCGTGAGGAGCACAAATGCCAACCTTCTATTTCTCTGGCATCAAATCCGCCGATGAAATTGGGATGCTCCAGCAAGCTGGAGTATCCCATATCCTGGTTGATCCAGTAGACTACAATGTCGCACTGGATTGGCCCGGCTCAATAGCCCTGGATAGCGGAAGCTACCGGGCCTTCAAGGCCGGCGAGCAACTCACACCCGAAGGTTACGCCAGGACACTTGACGAGATCGATCAATCACGGTTTGACTGGATTATCACCTGTGATGTGATCGGAAATCCAGGTCAGACCCGTTCCAATTGGGAAGCCATGAACCGCCTGGGCTACCACACAGTACCGGTGTGGCAGTGGAGAGCGCCGGTTGTGGATTTGCAACATTACCTGGCTCATTCCGACCTGGTAGCCCTGGGCGGGCTGGTTCCAATCCTGAGGGATGGGCGCGAAAAGAAAATGGATAAGGCAGAGCGTGCCGCTTACGACAAGCAGAGAGAAAACGTCCTGTCGGTGGTGACCGAGTTGGTAGAAGCCCATCCAATGCGCTTTCACTTCTTGGGCCTGTGCTGGCTAAAGGCGTTGAATCGCTTGATGCCCAATCTAGCATCGGGAGATTCAAGCCTATGGCTTGAGGGGGCGCGCTCAGCTCTCATCATCTTCAAGCATGCCCATTCAGGGCTGCTGCAGCACGCCCCGGTTGGCGTTCTGCCTGAATACAGAGGGTTAGAGCGCCGGCAACGGTGCATCGTAAACGCCCAAAATGTTCAAGCCTATGTAGGCGAAATCTGATGGCGACGCTGATCATCATCCCCTGTGCACAGCGAAAAGTGTGGGACAGCCAACCAAACACTGGCCCAATCGCAGCAGCTGACGCCTACACCAGCGCCGCTTTCAGACTCAACCGGCAGTACGCCCAGGCATTCGGCGATGCCTGGTTGATCTTATCAGCCAAGTATGGGCTGATCTCACCAGACTTCATCATCCCGGGCCCATACAATGTGACGTTCAACGTGACGTTCAACCGTCCGTCGGCCGACACCGTCACCATCGAACAAATCCAGGCCCAGGCCCAGCGCTTGGGCCTGGAGCGTTATTCAACCATCATCGGCTTGGGAGGCAAGGAATACCGTCGCATCCTGGCGGCAGCCTTTGCCCCTAAACCCGTTCATTTCCCGTTCGCAGGCCTGCCCATTGGGAAGGCTATGCAGGCGGTGAAACAAGCTCTTCATAAGGAGACTCTGTGACCCAAAAACCAAAACCCAAACGCTGGCTGTGCCAGTTCCGCGATGTTGGCGAAAGCTACTTCAAGACCGACTGCGGGTTCGACACCTTCCGTTCCGCCAGGGATTACGTTAACAAAGTGGTTACCATCCTCTGTCTAGCCGATGGGCAAGTGGTGGATAACAAGAAAAAAGAGATCGTCTATCGCTACAAGAAAGGATAAGAACATGCCCGAAGAAAAAGAATACTCACTGCAAGAACTCTTTGACGCTGTGGAAACCGTAGCTCGCAGCGCTGAAATCGCCGGCCCATACGACATCAATGCCTATGTGATCAGCGATGAAGATATGGAGAAGATCCGTGCGCTGGCGCGGCTCGTGAATGGCTCACCCTATTACCTGGAAGGCGGCCACAAGGTACGGCAAAATGAACCGTTCAAGCAATATGCCGTTGTCAACCTGACGAACGGTCCTTGGGGCGCCCCGGAAGGCGAGGAGGAATACTGGCTGTTACCGGGTGAAGATCCTCACACCTACGGGTCTATCAGGACAGCAACCTACTGCGTGGCAGCAACCCTGGAAGAAGAACCCGGTCACAACACTATGTCTGTCCAGGTGTATCGCCTTCTCCCGGTTGGGATCAACGAGGTCGAGAAAGAATTGGCCTTGATCGAAAAAAGCAATAATAGTGAGGTTGATTTATGCCAATCATGATGAAATGCGGCCACACCGCAAATGCAAACCAGGCAGGCAAACCGGTCTGCGCCATCTGCTACGGAATTCGACCTGGAGCAGACGAAGTGGAAAGTAAACTCCCCAGTCTCGATGGCCGAACCGCTCGCTGCCCTGATTGCGGGAAAAAAGCTCCTTCCGACTTCAGGCTGCCGTATTTCAGCTATCAGCCAAATCAACCGTGTGACAGCTATTACTGCGGCTGCTATGGGTGGGATTGAGATGCCAGGCGAACCCATCACATCATCCCTGCTTAGCTTGGCGACCATCTTACTGATAATCAGTTGGGTATCGCTGGCTATCAAGTTCTTGCGCAACCGCCACAACCACGAAACAACTATCTGGAGCGCCGGCCGTGATAAACGACCGGCGTTCTTCAAGAAATAACAAGGAGAAACCAGAAACCATGCCTACACTTCCAACCCAAAAAGGGCTTTATCCTATCCTCCCAGGGCAGTACGCCGTTTATGTTGGCGAGGATGGAGAAAATCTGATCCTCAACGCTGGGTTCACTCGTGGCCCCGGCATTGATTTCACGCACCAGAATGCACGAAGCAATCCAGCAACCTACGAAATTAAAAGATCTGAGCCGACGAAACACTGGCTGCAAAAAAGTGGCGTCACGCACAGCTTCCTTGTGCCGAGGGCAGCCATCGAAATGCCAACCGAATGCGGTTGGTCTTACCCAGAAGTGACGATTGGGGGGCAGAAAATCCCCCTGAATACAAGTGGGGGGTCTTCCGAACAGCACAACTGGGCAGATTACATTGACGCGGAGGTCAACACTTTTCTGAACCTCCACCCGGCGATGCTCAATGCGATTGCCGACGCTTCCATCCCGTGGCCGGGTAAATGAATACCACAAGCGAAACTTTTTCAGCAGGTCGAAACAGCTTTTATCGCGGGCTGCCAAAAGAAGCCAACCCCTGGAAAGGCATTAATGCCAGGGCTGCCGCAGATTGGGATGCTGGGTGGTTGAATGGCAAAGCAGAAAGCCAGAAACCCGATTCCGCCTAACTAATAAATCAACTTAAGGAGAAAACCTATGACCATGAAAGCACAACAAGATTGCCGATCATACAAAAACACTGGCATCTTCGATGGCAGTAATCCGGACCCGCAAGGTAATCAAAACGCGTGGGGAATTTACAAAGACGGGGTTCTCATTGCCACCATGAAAGAAGCAACCAAATGGCGCCCGCAAGCCGAGGTCAACGATGACGCGTGCTTGCTCGCCGCCGCTCTCCAACTGCGAGAAGCATTGGAAGAAATGACGGACACCTACGAATCGCTTCTCTGTTTTTGCGGCGACGAAGATGATGCAATGCACCAACGGATGGTCAAGAAAGCCCGGAAAGCCATCGAAAATTCTCACTACCCAACCAAAAAGAAGCGATGACATCGTTATGAACGCCCAGCCACATGTAATTTCCACGAATCTCACCCCGGCCCAGCAAGCAGCCATCGCCAGCATGGAAACCACCTATGGGCAACTGATCTGTTGGCCACCCGATCTTACCATCGAAGAACTCGATGATCTGGAGACCCGCGGCATCGTCTACCACATTCACCATGGCCCAAGCACTTATGGCGCCACTACCTACCACCTGAAAGGATAATCGCATGACCACTCCCGCTACTACTACAACCGAATATGTTCTTCCCGCTGACATCGCTGATGTTTACGGCATGCTGGGCTGGATGCTTTCCGACCTCAGCGACTTGATGGCCGAAGAGGTCAAAGAATGGCGCGACGAACTGCGCCAAGTGGTACGCGACTGGAAAGCCGGCGGCGCAGAACCAGGCTGGCAAGGCTTTCGCGACTGGATGAACGAGATCTGCGCCGATGATGGGATGCCGCCATTGTTTGGGAACGATGCAACGTCGGAGCCTGCACAGGCCGGAGAACAAGATGCCTAAAAACCCGCAAATGCTTGAGCGAATTATCAGCGCTGCCGATCAAGGGTACGGTGATGGGCTGGTTCTCCAGTCTTACAAAAATCCACGGAGATTTTGTGGCGATACCCTGGCGAAGTTTGTCGCTATCGAACTCAAGGAGACGTTCGACAGCGATCTCTCACCGGCAGAGCAGGTGGCAGAGGCTGTCCGGGCCATGAGCGTAGCCCGGACAGATATTGAAAACGTGATCGGGGCACTGGGAAAGTTGGCTAAGGAGGTCTAGATGGATCTAACAATCCCCGCCGTGATCCAGGCAGCCATCGACCGCGGCGCGGCGGTGGCGATATCGGTCAGCGCGGGTAAAGACAGCCAAGCCATGGAGCGCGCCCTGTCTAGCCTGCACGAAAAGAACAACTGGCCCGGGTCTTTCTTTGCCATCCACGCCGACATCGGCCCAGAGTTCGATTGGGTCTGGACACTCCAGTTGTGCGAACGCAATGCAAAAGCTCTGGGACATACCTTACACGTGGTCCGCCGCGACAATGGCGAAACGCTGCTGCAGACGATCCAAAAACGGGTCGGGGTAACCGGTCGCGACAAACCGGGCTTCCCATCGCCCGCATGCCGTTATTGCACCCGATCAGCCAAAACAGATCCCATCGACAAGTTTTTGCGGCGCACCAGCGACCTGGTTATCAACGTGATGGGTCTGCGCGCTGACGAATCTCGCATACGGGCCAAACGCCCAGAAGTCAGCGTCCGAGAAGGGATAACGGCCGAGCGGCTCAAGAAGCTGTCTCCCGAAGAAGCCCTCAAATCCTGGAGACCTGGCAAGGAGCGCCTGGCGCTGGATTGGAACCCCATCCTGGAATGGACTTTTGCTCAGGTCCTGGAGGCTTGCGGAACCACATACAGCGAGATGGAAGCGCGTCGGAATCTGTTCTCTCTCGGCTGTTACGATATGGCATTCGCAGGGTGGCCCGCTTCCCCAACCTACATCCTTGGGCTGGACCGGCACAGCTGCGCCATCTGCTGCATGAGCGCCAAACCCGAGATCCCTGTTGCCGGGCGCTTCCGGCCGGATTTGATCAAGGCAATCGCCGAGATGGAGCAAGCCAGCGGGTTTTCCTGGCAAAAAGGAAACCCGGTATCCGCTCTGTTGAGCGCAGAGGCCAGGCCAATCCCGGCCCAAGCCCATCAAGTCCAATCTCTCCCCCAAAGATACAGAGGAGGTAACGATGCAACAACTCATGTTGCCTATGCTCGATCAACTGCTGGCGCCGGTGGTGGTGGCGCAAGCCCAAGTTCTTTCACAACAAACGCCTGGCTTCCTGGAGCGTGAGCAAGACCTGGCGCGCCAGAATGCGGAAGCCTGGCAAGAGGCCCAGCCGGACGAATTTTCATACCTGAAGCTCGACCGGATGTGCGAACGGTGCATGTACGTCTGTAAACGCCGCTGGCGCTTTGCCGGCCTGCCGAAAAAATCAGGAGAGATCTATCTGGTCGGGCCGCTCTGCGAGGTGCTTTGGAAATTCAACCCGTCCAATCCTCTAGTATGGTGGAGGCCCATGTGAACGCCAGCACACAGCCTGTAAGTCGCAGCGCAATGAGCGCCGCCGGCGATGTGATGGGCTTCGCCCATGATGCCGAGGGGTCCAGCGGTAGGATTTGTATCGCCATGCTGGAAGCTCTCAGCGACCAGATGGCAGCCGAGGGGATTACTGGCGACCCCGCCGAACTACAGCGACGCTCCCGCCAGGTGTTTGCGGGCCAGCGAGCTTGCCCGCTCTTGAACACCTGCAAGAAAGCCCCGAAGGGGGAAGAAAAGCTGATCTGGCAGATGCCAACCCAACTCAAAATGGTGAGCGTTCCACGCGCACCCAAGTCGGCGCCGCTGGCATCGCCCCCAAAGAAAAAACTGTCCATACGGCGGGAGTGGCGCGAGCAAAGGACCACTGCGCAACAACCCCACCCAGTCCAGCTCACCCTTTTCACCCAAGACTAAACCTAACAGATCAAGGAGGATTTTAATGGCACGACATGGTGGTTTCCCATGGCGGGCGTCGCGATGCGTCTCCTGCCAAAAACTAGCAGTAAAAATAGATGATGAGACAGGCCAATATCTTTGCGCTCTCCACTGGCAGCTCCGGAAGGCTTGGCGACAGGCCGCCCGGAATGCCGAACGCGGGGAAGGATTTCGCCGCTCGAAGCGGGCGACATCCAAATCTCCACGCCAGGGCAAAAATGGGCGCAAAGGCAAACCGGACAGTGCCTAAAAGGAGAGACTGGCCTTGTTACCTAAATCGCTCATCCAGTTGCTGGAAAAGCACAGAGACAAAATCGAAGGCACAATTGAGGACGAAACCGACACCGGCGATGGGTACTGGGTGTACCTGCGCCCAGGCTGGTGTACGGACGACATCGGTTTGCACACCATCCACGAAGATTCTGCCCAAGAGGTAGTGAAAGCGTTTCGATATGTGCAGCCATGCACCTGCAGTTCCTGTAAAAGAGCGAACGGCACCTAAATTCAACAACCGCCCACCTAATCGGCTCATTACCGATCAGGTGGGCGGTTTCATTCTGGAGGCAAAATGAAGTTCAAAAATTGCAAAAGGAGCTACACCCAAGATGTAACGCTTACTTGGA
>Ga0116143_10002784_pt1 | contig 18434 bp, 14 predicted proteins | sample AD_UKC034_MetaG_FD_89745 | JGI IMG/M metagenome (GOLD analysis project Ga0116143, IMG submission 89745) | Active sludge microbial communities of municipal wastewater-treating anaerobic digesters from USA - AD_UKC034_MetaG | ecosystem: Engineered > Bioreactor > Anaerobic > Digestate | place: USA...
TCAAAAACTCAAAGCCATCTGACACATCGACTGCGAAGATGGTTGGACACTCGGCAGGGAAGAAACGGGGGTGGCGGACACTAGGCAGAGAAGAAAGTCAACATTCTAAAGACAACGGGGTTGATAAAAATGCTAAACTTGATTGATTAATTTCAAACTGAGACCCTACCCTAATTTGAATCATTATTCTTATTCATCGTCAAAATATTATATTTTCCGCAATAGTTGCATATGATGTAACGATCTATTTTACTAGGCCAATTCTTGATTAATTCATCTTTTACTGTTAAATTACCTATCCCACATTCAGGACAAATAACTTTCGCATTAATGTTGTGTCTTAAAATATTGGCGGCGTCAATCCATTTGTGAGTTTTATCTTTCATATTCATTAGTTCATTTTATAAATTCATATACTTTCTCTGCAAATTGTCTAGGTGCCTTATCTAGACCTCCTAATATTTCACCAAACCCAACACCTTTGTTTAACACTGAACCTGTTTTGCCCTTTGTTGGTCTTCCAAACCGTTAAACGGCCTTTGTTGGTGTTGTGTGCTATGCTAGTGCAATTGCAAAAAACACCAACAAACAAATTAAGAAATTTAAGTTAGGATTTTCCTACGGTTCAAAAACTCAAAGCCATCTGACACATCGACTGCGAAGATGGTTGGACACTCGGCAGGGAAGAGTTTCTGCTGTTGGTCTTTTACTTGCACTTCTTTGCCTGCACTCAAGACACAACAGCGGCGTATTGTTTTTTTTGGAACACCAACAGCGGCGAAACACACAAATCCATACGAGACTCTCCTATGAAGCAAAAAAAATTCATACATCATAGTTCCATTAAAACAACTATACCGAAAGTCTTAAATTTTGCTTCTTCCAGCCCCGGTTTGAAAGAAAGGCCCACCGTGGTAGCCCTTTCAGGATGGTTACTGCCGCCTCCAAATCGTACACCAAACCGCAGCAGTGGGCCATAGCTGTTGAGCTTGTCGGTAGAGCCTCCGGTTGTCCAGTTAGTCAAGGTATAACTGAAGCCCGTACCGATATACCAGCCAAAATTGTCCTCATTATCCGGGCTTGATTTTCTGCCTTTATTAAAATCAAACACCAGTGGCAGTTCTCCGCCATAGTATATATGGCTCTCGCCAAACACATCACTGCCAAAACCAACACCTGCGGAAACAGGGAAACCGAGGCTGAAAGAAGAGCTTTCTTTCTCTCCGAATATAAGCCGTGGCATATAGGTAAAATTGGTAAACGATACGGTAGCTGTGTATCGCTCAGAAGGATTATTGATTTTAGCGGTCATTACATTTACCGTGGCCCCAAGGCCATGCATGAAGGTTTGGGAGTTGCCGTTTAATCCGATAAGCAGCAATGAAAACAATTGGATGGATACTTTTTTGAACATTTGATATTAATTTTAAAGATATTATTGTTTGCAATTTAAGACACATTTGCAGACTTTGTTGGTGTCTTATAAACGATGACTTTATAATCAATGATTAGCAAGAATAGTAAAACTGCTTAAGACATTTGCTTTTCAAATTCTTGCAAATTCATCAGGTTGAAACCAGAATATTAATTATCCATTTTATATCTCATAAAGAGAATTCTTGATGGAGTGCCTGGTAATTCAAAAAACAAATAATCAGGATTATTAGAAATTGTCCAGATTAAATAAGTCCTTTTGTTATAATAATATGTTATTGTTATATCCTGACTATCACGACCAGATAGTTGAATTTTATTAGGCCTTCCAATAGAAAAAAAGCTTTCAAAAGAAGCCTGGATATTACATTTACCTAAAGAATCAAAACTCAATAGTTGAGGTGATATGTTTAAAATGATCTTATCACTCAGTGAATCTGAAAGTACTTGCTTAAATTGAACACTTATCCAATCTCCCGCTAATTGCTTAGGAAAGCTTGGTTGTGAGATTGAGCAGGATACAAACATTATCTGCGAAATAATTATACTTATAATGAATTTATACATTGAGAACTATTTTAATTCAAAAAAACGAATATTACTTGAATCAAACATCTGATTTTGAACGGCCTTTGTTGGTGTTGTGTGCTGCCCTTGTGCAATTGCAAAAACGCCAACAAACAAATTAAGAAATTTAAGTTAGGATTTTCCTACGGTTCAAAAACTCAAAGCCATCTGACACATCGCCTGCGAAGATGGTTGGACACTCGGCAGGAAATAGAAAAAGAAATCTGACTATTTTAAAGTACGCCGCATGTAAACCGGTTTTGGTTTTTCAACTCTTTCCCAGTTTGGGTAATACTTTAATCCCTTTTTCGATACAATGAATGTGTCTACGAAACTAAAATTTGAACAATCCTCGAAAGTGTAGTCATACATCATTATGAAAACTTGATTAAACGGTTTGGGTACAACTTTAAAACTTCTAGGTCTGTGAACGCCAGTTTTTACAACTATTGAATCAAACTCAAGATCGTTCGGGAATACAATTTTACCATACTTGTCGGCTTTCCCAATGAATTTTCCATTCTCGGCATATACATCAGCATCGAATAATGGCCGTAGTTGATTATAGAATACGTAAATTGTTTTATTTTGAACACTCTTAGCAAAATTGAATATTGCTGTATCCCGCTTATTTAAATGGCCTAAATTCTCTGAAATTTGATCTAAATATACCTTGTGCCCCTTTCTTTTATAAAAGCCAAAAAAGAATTTTGGCTCACATCCGCTACTGTGAACATATTGTACAAATGAATTGTCCTCATTTAAATTTAATTCAATATTGACAATGGAGTTTTTATCAATATTGAAAGTGCCAACTATATTTTTTGAACTATTGCAGGCAACTCCAATAATACCTATAAACCAAATTATATTAATCCTTTTCAATAATATATGTTTTATTATTGTTCCCGCCCGGCCTTGTGCTAAGCGGACTCGGTGCTTTGATCAGCTTTCTCAACTACTACCGGTGCAATATGAAGATAGCAAATTGAAACATCCCATACATAAGGCCCAATGCCTCTCAGCTTGCACACATAGACCCGACGGAAGACATTGGCAGGAACGGTTACTATGTAAACATGAAAGGACATAAAAAAAGGATGCTAATTATAATCAGCACCCTTTACCAGTGGAGGTTACCGGAGTCGAACCGGTGACCTTTTGCATGCCATGCAAACGCTCTAGCCAGCTGAGCTAAACCCCCATATTTTATTTCTACCCATCAAAACCTCAAACTATCCCGGGCCCAATAGGGACGTTCTGGCAATCCCGATAATTAACGGGAGAGTTTAAAACCTAGTTTGGGAGTGCAAATATAGCCGCTGAACGGTAGTGTTCCAAAACAAAACCCCGGGAAATCCGGGGTTATTCTGCCTGCTTTCAGGACGCAATTTCTTTTGCTTTTTGTTTCTGTTTTTTGGTGGACTCCCGGATCAATAGCTCTGTGGTAAGTACCCGGGTTTCAAAATCTGTAACCGGCCTTTTACTTTCTATCAGTTGCAATAACAGGTTGGTGGCGATCTCACCCATTTCAAATGCCGGTTGTTTTATAATGGAGAGCGGCGGGTCGAGCAACTCGGTGAGGTCACTGTTGGAAAATCCGATCAACCCGATATCACCCGGTACCGATAATCCCTTTGCTTTTAAAATGCGCAGGCAACCGGTGGTCAATTTATCAGCCGATGCAAAAATAGCATCGGGCTTTTGCCGGGAACTGAACAGTTCTTTAATTGCTTCTTCCACTTCTGCAGTAATCATACCTCCGTGCTGGCAGTATTTAATCAGTTCGTCATGTACTTCAATACCATTATCAGTAAGGGCAGCTTTATACCCGGCCAGTCTTTCTTTTGCAATAGATAAAACAGCGGCATTACATACAGTTGCTATTCTCTTATAACCACACCTGACCAGGTGTGTGGTGGCATCGTAAGCTCCTTTAAAATTATCAACGATCACTTTATGCGTTTCGATCTCATCCACAATACGGTCAAAAAAAACAATGGGCATACCCCTGTCGTGCAGTTCCCTGAAATAACCGAAATCTTTTGTTTCAGTTGATACAGAAATGATCAATCCATCCACAGAACGAGAAGTCAGGTATTGCAGGTTCAGTAATTCCCGGTCAGCAGATTCACGGCTCTGGGCTATGATCACATTATACCCGTTATTATAAGCGATGGACTCAATACCATTAATGGTTTGTGAGAAAAAACTGTTGGCTATTTCACAAACGATCACCCCGATAGACCGGCTCCTTCTTTCCTTCAGGCTCAGCGCTATGGGATTGGGATGATAATTGATCTTTTCCGCATATTCCAGTACCAGTTTTTTTGTTTCCGGGCTTATTTCATAACTATCCCTTAATGCACGGGATACGGTGGATGTGGACAGTCCGAGAGCTTTGGCAATATCTTTTATGGTAACGGCTTCAAATTTCATTTTCAGAGCAATCAACAGTTAAAAATGCGATTGCTAAAGTTAGCAATTAAATGCCGTTAAAAACCATCTTCGAAAGTGAGCAGCACACATTTTCCGGGCCTGCAAAAACACTATTTTGTATAGACTTTTTAGCAGTATGAAAAATCTGAAAATGTAAGTCAGCAATACTGGTTACTGTTTGCAATACAACAGCTTCAAAATGACATCGTTACCGGGAACGATTGCGTAAAAAAATACTATGAAAACATTCTGTACAAGGGAAGTTCTGTGTAGACTTGTTCTGGCTAAAGGTTTGCATACTGTTATTGTTTTTGCAACCGACAGCCGGTTTTTGAAAGAAATTGCTTGCCGAAAATGAAAAGATTATTTTACCAGATGAGCGCTGCTACTACCACAGGATCCAGGCTATCAGTTGAAAAATATCAGCATCTTTTTTCCTTCCGGTCATACTGCAAATTTCCTTTTTAAACATCAGTTCATTCTATCAGAAACACCCATTAGCGGGTTGTAAGATAAAAGCGGGTATTGCCCTCCCTTGCCTATTGAAAACTAAACGGACGATTGGTGGCGAAAGCCACAGGAATAACAAAAACTAAACTTCATTTCAGGTATCATCAAAAACTGCACTATGATCAGAATGCTAAAAACAGCGGGTTTGTGTTTGTTGCTGCTGGCAGCACTATCTCCGCTAAATGCCATTTTTGCCCAGGGGAAACAGGTAACAGGTACTGTTACTTCTTCCGAAAATAAGCAACCGGTAGCAAGCGCCACGGTAACAGTAAAGGGCACCAGGAATGCCGTGACCACGGATGCACAGGGTAATTACAAAATAACGGTAGACAGCAAGGCCACCACACTGGTCTTCAGCAGTGCTTCCTTTATATCCTTTGAAACAGGAATTAACGGAAGATCAGTGATTGATGTGGAACTGGTAGCCGAAGTGAGAGCTCTCGATGATGTGGTAGTGGTAGGTTACAGTACCGTCAGAAGAAAAGATCTCACGGGTTCTGTTTCTTCTGTCAACTCCAAACAACTTAAAGACTTCCCGCTTTCCTCTGCAGCAGAAGCCCTGCAGGGTAAACTGGCCGGTGTGCAGCTTACTTCTACCGAAGGGGCTCCCGGTGCGGATATTATAGTAAGAGTAAGAGGCGGCGGTTCCATCACACAGGACAATTCGCCGCTGTATATAGTAGACGGAGTGCAGGTGGAAAATGCACTGTCTGTACTTTCTCCGCAGGATATTGCCACCGTGGATGTGTTGAAAGATGCATCTACGACTGCTATCTACGGAGCCAGAGGTGCTAATGGTGTGGTGATCATTACTACCAAATCAGGAAAAGCCGGCAAAACACAGGTTAGTTACAATGGCTCTGTTGGTTATCGTCAACTGGCAGAATTCCAGGAAGTGATGAGACCTTATGACTTTGTGGTATGGCAATATGAAAGAACCAGAGGAAACGCAACGGACAGTGCAAGTTTTGCTCAAACCTATGGTACTACGTGGGATACATTAGCCAATTACAAAAACACCAATTTCGTTAACTGGCAGGACCAGGTATTTGGCAGAAAAGCAAATTTTACCCAGCATAACGTAGCTGTCAGTGGCGGTAACCAGGCAACAACATTTAACTTAAGCCTTACAGCAAACAAAGAAGACGGAATACAAATTGAATCTGGTTTTGAAAGAAGACTGGTAAACTTTAAGATTGATCACAAAGCCTCAGACAAATTCAGGATAGGATTTACGGCTCGTTATCTTGACCAGGAAATTCAGGGTATAGGCACTACCAACAGTGGTACCAGAACCACTAACCGTCTCCGGCATGCAATCAATTATCGTCCTTTTGAATTAGACCGTCCCGGTTTTGGAGTTGATGAGTTTGATGAAGCTTACTACCTGGCTTCAGCCGGTGCTATTAACCCGGTCATCTTAACCCAGGCTGAATACAGAAGACAATATTCAAAAGCATTGTACCTGACTGGATATTTTAGCTATAACATTCTTAAAAACCTCACTTTCAGGTCAACAGTAGGATTTGATAATGCAAACGTAAGAACTGACTTGTTTTACAGCAAGATAACCGGTACAGCCCGCAACTTTGCTTCAAAACCGGTAGCCTCTATAGGGCAGCAGAATAATTACACCATCAGTAATTCAAATACACTACAGTATACACTTAATAATTTCAAGGAACATCATGATATTACTGTGCTGGCCGGACAGGAAGTGGTGGATGTACGATCCAAACAAAATTCTATTGAGACCCGGTTTTTCCCGGCCGATATCAGCCCTGAAAAAGCGCTGGCAAATATGGGCCTTGGTTCAGCACCAACCGGATCTGCGCAACCATTACCGACTTCGTTCGAAGAGCCACCCGCCAGAATCGCCTCCTTCTTTGGAAGAGTGAGCTATGGCTATGATGATAAATACTTAGTCAACTTCAACCTGAGAGCTGACCGCTCTTCTAAATTCAGCTCTGATAACGGAACACTGGTTTTCCCTTCCGGATCAGTAGCCTGGAGATTTTCAAGAGAAAAGTTTTTTGACAAAGCATCCTGGCTGAGTGATGGTAAACTTCGTTTCGGTTATGGTTCTGTAGGTAATAACCGTATCGGTAATCTTTTATACCAGCAACTGTACGGTGTAACCGGGCAATATGCTTTCAATCACTCCATCTTACCTGGCTTTGCACCTTCTGCACTGGCCAACCCTGACCTGAGGTGGGAAAAGAATACCACCAGCAACTTTGGTATAGACCTTTCTATGTTTAAAAACAGGGTTCAGCTTACCGTAGATGTATATAAAAACTCTGCCAAAGACCTTTTGTTGCAGGTAGCCATACCGCCCACAACAGGCTACACATCACAGCTGCAGAATATCGGAGCCACTTCCAACAAGGGTGTGGAAATTCAACTGAACGCTACGCCTGTTTCGAAGAAAGATTTCAGCTGGAGTTCTAATTTCAATATCGCTTTCAACAAAAACAAAGTAGAAAGCCTGGGTGGTATACAATCACAAACAAGAAACTCCGGCTGGCAGGGGTCTGATGGTGTAGATGATTACCTGGTGAAAGTTGGTCAGCCGGTTGGTTTGATGTATGGATTTGTAACGGATGGTTTTTATAAAATTGATGAGTTTAACTACAATGCTACTACCGGTGCATATACTATTAAGCCCGGTATAGCTGTAAACGGGGTATATGGTATTCCTCAACCCGGTATGCTGAAATGGAAAGACCTTAACGGCGACGGGGTGATAACGGCTGATGGCGACAGACAGGTAATTGGTAATGCCAATCCTGATTTCACCGGTGGCTGGACCAACCAGTTTACGTATAAGAATTTCGATCTGTCAGTGTTTGTGAACTTCGTGGTAGGAAACGATATTTATAACGCCAACAAACTTGAATGGACCGATGGCGCCTTCCCGAACCTGAATACACTGGACATCGTGAAGAACAGGTTCACTTATATCAATGCATCAGGTATTCGTGTAACAGATCCCACTGAGCTGGCCAAGATGAATGCCAATGCCGAGATTTGGACACCTGTAAGAGTGCAACGCTGGTGGTTACATTCCTGGGCTATTGAAGATGGTTCTTATTTACGTTTTAATAACATTACACTGGGCTATACGTTACCAAAAAGTCTGTTAGGAAAAATGAAGATCTCTAACTTCAGGATCTATGGCACTGTAAACAACCTGTCTACAATCAGTAATTATTCTGGCTATGATCCTGATGTAACTGCAAGAAGAAGTGATCCGTTAACTCCGGGAGTGGATTTTGCAGCCTATCCAAGGGCAAGAACCTGGTTATTTGGTGTAAACGTTACTTTCTAACAAACAAAAACTATTCGATATGAAAAATAAAATTTATCAATCATTGACAGGAGTAATAATACTGATGGTGTTATTTACCGCTGTGGGATGTAAAAAATATACAGAAGTAGAACCTGTATCACAATACAGTGTAGCGCAGGCCTTCTCTGATGTATCCAATGCTACTACTGCGCTGGTAGGTGTGTATGATGAATTGCAGGGTGATAACGGGTATGGCATACGTATCAGTATGTATTATCCTTATGATTCGGATGAAGGAATTGTAAGTGGAAATATCGACAACGGCCGCCGTGGTGTGGGCCGTTACCAGTTATTGCTTACCAATTCAGAAATTGCCAATCCATTCCGTCAATTATATCGTGGAGTGGAAAAAGCAAATCTCTGCATTGAGCAGATCCCATTGATGTCACAATACACCAGCGGATCAGCAACAGACCAGGCAGCTTTAAAAAGACTGCATGGTGAAGCATTAACGCTGAGAGCCCAGTTTTTATTCCAGTTAATGCTGAACTGGGGCGATGTGCCTGCACCATTGGTTCCTGCTTACAAACAACCAGCTTTGTTTATTCCAAAATCAAACCGTGATTCGGTATATGATGTATTAATTGCTGACCTCGCCGCAGCAGCAGATATGTTACCCTGGAGAACAGATGCAGGTCCAAGGAATGAACGCATCACCAAAGCCGTAGCAAAAGCATTGCGTGCAAGAATGGCACTGCATCGCGGAGGATACTCTTTACGCAGCAACGGGCAAATGGAACGCAGAAGTGATTACCTCACTTATTACAATATAGCAAAACAGGAATGTGAAGAGTTGATGGCAAGAAGAGATCAGCATACACTGAATCCTAACTATGAGGATATATGGAGAAAGGTAACATCCTTTACTTACGACCCGCAGGCCGAGATCATTTTTGAAGTAGGTGCAGGTGGAGGAAATGGAAATAGTGACAGCAGGATGGGTAATTATGACGGGCCAAGATTAAGTAATGCCTCCCGCTATGGTGCCGGCGGCGGTGGTATTATTATGCTTCCTAATTTCTTTTATGCATTTGATTCAGTTGATACAAGAAGGGATGTAACCATTACTCACTACCAGGTAACCAATTCAACAAACATCAAATCGCAACTGCGTTTGGGTGAAATGAACACCGGAAAGTACCGTCGTGACTGGAGGGTGCCTTTACTGCCGGGTACGGTATTGAATGTTGGATATAACTGGGCCATGATCCGTTTTTCTGATGTATTGCTGATGTATGCTGAAGCTGTAAACGAGATAAACGGCGCCCCGACTGCTGCTGCTATTTCCGCTTTTGAAGAAGTAAGAAAAAGAGCATACAGAAACAATACCGGTTTAATCGGAACTACTCCAACAGACAAAGCAGGATTCTTTAATGCAATAGTAAACGAAAGATATCTTGAGTTTGGACATGAGGGTATCCGTAAATATGATCTGATACGTTGGAATCTTCTTGCTGCAAAACTTGCTGAAACAAGAACAAAAATTCAACAAATAAGGGATAGGGTAGCTCCCTATAATAATGTACCTGAATACATTTATTATAAAAATATCGGTGAAGAGATCGCTTATTACACAGCTGCAGATAGCTCCGGTTCAAAAAAACCTTTCTGGAGGCCAACACAAGTGCCTCCAACAGGCACAACCGGAACAACACAAGTGCCGGCCGCTAAATGGGTACGGATTGATTGGGCACGACACTTAACTGCAAATGTTATTGATGGAAAACCTCTATGGCAGGGCCTTGCATCATTTTTTGTTCCGGGTAAAAGTGAATTGTTCCCATTTGATCAGGCAACAATCGCCTCTTACCAGGGGCAGTTACAACAGAATCCCGGGTACTAAAAGTTTTTTCTCATATAGTTTTTTAATAATAAGGCTGTATCCTGAACTTGCCGAAGGATGCAGCCTTACTTTCTTGTCGCCGTCTATATCAAAGTCTATGAAGAAGATATCCCTTTCATTAAACTGTTTTGCCCTGTGCTGCCTGGTTTCCTGTGCCCAGCAATCTAAAATGACTTCAGTAACACCGACCGATGAAAAAGCAATTGCTTTTCCCGGTGCTGAAGGTTTTGGCAAATACACTACAGGCGGAAGAGGCGGCAAAATTTATATTGTCAGTAATCTTAATGATGACGGGGAAGGCAGTTTTCGAAAAGCCGTTATAGCCAAGGAAGCAAGGATCGTTGTATTTACTGTATCCGGCACTATTCATCTTACTTCACCTGTCAGTATAAAAGGAGATGTTACGATTGCCGGGCAAACAGCTCCCGGCGATGGTATATGTATTGCTGATCAACCGGTAGGATTAGGGGGAAACAATATTATTATCCGCTATCTCCGTTTCCGGCTGGGAGACCGGTATCAGAATAAAGGAATGGTGCCCGGCAGCGGACATGATGATGCATTCAGTGGTTCCAGGAAAAATAATATCATTATTGATCATTGCAGCTTTAGCTGGAGTACGGATGAATGCCTTTCTGTGTATGGCGGCGACAGTACTACCCTGCAATGGAACTTGATTGCTGAACCGCTTAATTATTCTTACCACTTTGAAGAAGGTGACAAGGATTTTGAAAAGCATGGCTTCGGTGGTATCTGGGGTGGTATCCATTTATCTGCACATCATAATTTATTTGCGCATTGCGTTAGCCGGAATCCCCGTTTCAATGGAACCAGGCTGGGTGCAGCACAGGAATTTGCTGATTATCGCAACAATGTTATCTACAACTGGGGTGGTAATAATGTATATGGTGGTGAAGCCGGGCATTATAATATTGTAAAAAATTATTACAAGTATGGTCCTTCCACCAATAAAAATGTCAGGTACAGAATTGTAAATCCTTCCAAAACAGAAACCATTCCGTATGGCAAATGGTATGTGAACGGTAATTATGTGGACGATGCAAAAGATGTTTCAAAAAATAACTGGCTGGGAATTGATATGGGCAATGGCGGAACTGAAGCGGATAAGAAAGAGGCCGTGATGGATAAAGAATTTCCAGCAGAACCCATCCCGGTACAATCAGCAGAAGATGCATACCTGGAGGTACTGAAATTTGCCGGCGCAAGTTTCAGCAGGGATACGATGGATGAAAGAATTATAAACGATGTAAAGAACAGGACCGGACGTTTTATTGATGTACAGGGCGGTTTTCCTCATGGTACTGCTTATGAGCTGACAGTCAATGCATGGCCTGTACTCAAAACACTACCTGCTCCCGCTGATACGGATAAAGATGGAATGCCTGATGAATGGGAAAAAAAGAATGGTTTAGATCCTGCAAATGCTGCAGACGCCCTGTCTTACAAATTGAGTAAAAGTTACACCAATATAGAAGTATATATTAATAGCTTAGTAAAATGAAAAATACAATTCTGTTCTTTGGCAGTATTTTTCTGCTATCATTTGCTATGGTGGAGAAAAAGAAGATAAAGATCTTCCTCGCCGGCGATTCAACCATTGCTATCAAGGACACAAAAGCATTCCCTGAAACAGGTTGGGGTATGCCATTTGTCCAGTTCTGGGATTCAACAGTAACAGTAGTGAATAAAGCAAAGAATGGCCGCAGCACCAAAACATTTCTGAGCGAAGGTTTATGGAAATCCATTATGGACGAAGCCAAAGAAGGTGATTATGTGATCATACAGTTTGGCCACAACGACGAATCAGTAGAAAAAAAGGAACGCTACTCCACTCCTGATACTTTCAAAATGAACCTGAACCGGTTCATTAAAGAAACCAGAGAAAAAAAAGCAACTCCCATATTATTTACCCCTGTTTCAAGAAGGAAATTTGATAAAGACGGTAAGGCGGTTGCCACACATGAGCAATACTCTGCCCTGGTGCGGGAAGTAGCAAAAGAAACAGGTGTTTTATTTATTGATCTTGATGAAAAAAGTAAAGCCCTGTACCAGCAATTCGGCCCGGAACACTCCAAATTATTGTTTCTGCAATTACAGCCCGGCGAACACCCCAATTATCCCGAGGGGAAAAATGATAACACGCATTTCAATGAACTGGGTGCAAGAATGATTGCCCAGATAGTACTGAAAGAACTGAGGAATCTGGACTGCGGGCTTACAGAAAGAATAATTGTAAGAGAAGTAAAAAAATAAACCAGTGAGATATAACCGGTCAATAAGTTTGGTTACTCTTGGCATTATCCTCTTGTCTTTTGTCTTCGCAGAGAAGAAAAAGAAAATTAAAGTCTGGATGATCGGTGATTCCACGATGGCCAGTTATGAGGCCAGCCGGGCACCCCTGGCGGGATGGGGAATGCCCTTTGTATACTTTTTTGATTCCACCGTTACGGTTGATAACCGGGCAAGAGGTGGCCGAAGTACCAGGACATTTATCAGCGAAGGCCGCTGGCAGCCTATAGCCGACAGTATGCAGGAAGGAGATTATGTACTGATACAGTTTGGCCATAATGATGAAGCGAAGGAAGAGAGATACAAAGACCGCTACACACCTGTACCGGATTACAAAACAAATCTTATCCGGTTTATAACTGAAACAAAAAACAAAAAAGCTAATCCTGTTATCATCACTCCTGTAACAAGAATGCGGTTTGATAAAAACGGGATCCAGCAGGAAACCCATAAAGAATATACTGCTGCTGCATGGGAAGTGGGAAAAGAATATAATATTCCGGTGATTGATCTCGATACAAAAAGCCGTGAACTACTGCAGCAATTAGGCCCGGACTATTCAAAGTTATTGTTCATGCAGCTGGATTCAATGGCACATCCCAATTATCCTGCCGGGCAAAAAGACAATACTCATTTTAATGATTATGGTGCCCGGATAATCGCACAACTGGTGCTGGCAGAAATAAAAGAACTGCAACTGGAACTGGCAGAGAGAATCGTTAAACCACCGGTAAAGAAGTAATGAAATCACATTTGCTCATATCACTCGTATTATCTATGGCCGCACTTAAAGCCAGCACACAATCAACAGCCGGTATTACCGGCCTTAGGGATACTTCATACAATATATCGAATGAGTACAACAAACACCGGAAGAGCTATCCTAACCTGCAAATCGTACAGGAATTCGCTTACCAATACATTACCGAAGAAAAAAACATCAGCTATTGCAAGACCAAAGAAAGAGAGTTAAAGCTGGATGTTTTTTCACCAAAAGAAAAATCAAACAAAAAAAGAACAGCCATACTGTTTATACATGGCGGCGGATGGAGAAGCGGCAACAAAGCCATGCATTATCCTTTGTTACAACAGTTGGCTGCACTCGGTTATGTTTGTATCACTCCCGAATACCGTCTTTCCACGGAGGCGTTATACCCGGCTGCAATTCATGATATTAAATCTGCTATCCGCTGGGTAAGAAAGAATGCTGTAACATATAATATTGATGTAAACAGAATTGCAGTTTCCGGTCATTCTGCCGGTGGCGAACTGGCTGCTTTCATGGGTGCAACAAACGGAATGAAGCAGTTTGAAGGGGAAGGCTGTTACAAAAATGAATCGGGTAAAGTCAATGCAGTAATTGACCTGGATGGTACACTGGCGTTCATACATCCGGAATCAGGTGAAGGTGATGACAGTAAGAGAATATCTGCGGCCACCCATTGGTTTGGATATTCCAAAACTGAAAACCCGGAGCTGTGGAAACAGGCAGCTCCGCTGACTCATGTGGGAAAACATACGCCGCCAACTCAATTCATCAATAGTGGTGTAGCAAGAATGCATGCGGGAAGAGAAGATTTTGTTGCCGTATTAAAGCAACATAAAATTTATTCAGAAACAAGAACATTAGAAGGCTCACCACATTCATTTCTTTTGTTCAATCCCTGGTTTGATACAACCGTGGTTTACATGGATAAATTTCTTCGCCGGGTTTTTCCGGCAGCCCCAAAAAAGTTTGCTAAAGAAATCACCGTAGCACAGGATGGTAGCGGAGATTATAAAACGGTGCAGGCTGCTATAAATGCTGTGCCTGTTAACAATAAGAAACCTATTGTCATTATTATTAAAAAGGGAATTTACAAAGAGAAGATCCTGATCGATTCACTCCGACCATTCATTACCATACTTGGCGAAGACAAACTTAATACGGTTCTTACCTATAATGATCATACTGGAAAACTTGCCCCTGATGGGGATACCATTAATACCAGAACTTCCTGGAGTTTTAAAATAATGGCAGACAATTTCACGGCAAGAGATATTACATTTCAGAATGATGCCGGTTTTTCTGCAGGCCAGGCTGTAGCTGTGGAATCTGATGGAGACAAAGCTGTTTTTGTCAATTGCCGTTTTATCGGCAACCAGGATGTCTTATTTACCAATAGTGAAAGAAGCCGTCAATATTATGAGAACTGTTATATTGAAGGAACTACTGATTTTATTTTTGGTTCTTCAACGGTGTGGTTCGAAAAATGTCATATTTACAGCAAGAAGAATTCCCATATCACAGCTGCATCTACTCCTAAAGAAAAAGAATTTGGCTATGTTTTTAATTGGTGCCGGCTGGAGGGTGATACATCACTTAACAATGTTTCATTGGGCCGGCCCTGGAGACCTTATGCCGCTGTAGCTTATTTACATTGTTATATCGGCCGGCATATCAAAGCAGAAGGCTGGAGTGTGTGGAATAAGAATGATAATCATGTAACCAGCCGTTATGAGGAATACAACAATTATGGTCCATCCTCCGATCCTGAAGCCCGGGTAAAATGGGCTAAACAACTAACAACCGAAGAAGCCGGAAAATACACCTTGACTAATGTCCTTAAAGGCTGGAATCCCCTGAAATGAAAAAATGGCTGACCATATTATTATTAAGTACATCTTTTGCAGCTACTGCACAAACTGTTTCAAAAGTTTGGGTACCTGATAACGGTAACGGCACATTCAACAATCCTGTGATCAATGCCGACTACAGCGATCCCGATGCAATACGGGTAGGTGATGATTATTATATGATTTCTTCCAGCTTTAATCATGCGCCGGGATTGCCAATTCTTCATTCAAAAGATTTGGTGAACTGGACTTTGATTGGCCATGCATTAAAAACACAATTGCCTGTTGAACACTTTAGCAAAGTGCAGCACGGCGGTGGTGTATGGGCACCAAGTATTCGTTATCATAACAATGAATTTTATATCTATTATCCCGACCCGGATTTTGGAATCTATCTCACTAAAGCAAAAAATATCAATGGTCCCTGGACTGAGCCAATAATCGTAGAAGCAGGAAAAGGTTTGATAGACCCCTGCCCTCTTTGGGATGATAATGGAAAAGTTTATCTCGTTCATGCATATGCGGGTAGCAGGGCTGGTATTAAATCTATCATTGTTGTAAAAGAATTAAACAAGGAAGGAACAAAAGTCACCACCGATGCTGTAATGGTATATGATGGTCATGAACTTGATCCGACCATTGAAGGGCCGAAGCTGTACAAACGAAATGGATACTATTACATTTTTGCTCCTGCCGGTGGTGTAAGTACAGGCTGGCAAACAGTTTTGCGCAGTAAAAACATTTACGGCCCATATGAAAGAAAAGTGGTGATGGACCAGGGCAATACTACTGTTAACGGCCCGCACCAGGGAGCCTGGATAGATACGAAAACCGGTGAGCATTGGTTCCTGCATTTCCAGGATAAGGATGCTTATGGAAGAGTGGTGCATCTCAACCCGATGAAATGGATAAACGACTGGCCGGTGATCGGGGAAGATAAAGATGGCGATGGAAAAGGTGAACCGGTATTAGTTTTTAAGAAGCCAAATGTTGGTAAAATTTATCCCATTACAACTGTAGCAGACAGTGATGAATTCAATTCAACCAAATTAGGATTGCAATGGCAGTGGCAGGCAAATCCGAAACCGTACTGGGCATTTCCTTCTAATGGATATTTACGGTTATTCTCTGCGCAGCTTCCGGACAGCATAAAAAATTACTGGGATGTTCCCAACCTGCTAATGCAAAAATTCCCTGCCGGCGAGTTCATGGTAACAACTAAGCTTACATTCAAACCAAGACTCGATGGAGAAAAAACCGGGTTGATCATTCACGGAGCAGATTATGCTTATCTGTCGCTGGTAAAAAAAGCAGATGGCAATTATATTTCATTCAGCTATTGCAGCAATGCTGACAAAGGCAAAGAAGAAGTATTGATCTCCGGAGATAAAATAAACGGTGCTAATATATATTTCCGGGTAAAAGTGGGCAAAGGAGCTGTTTGTGAATTCAGTTACAGCGATGACGGAATCAGTTTTAAAAACATCGGCGATAAACTCGTGGCTAAGCCAGGTCGCTGGGTTAGTGCAAAAGTGGGGTTGTTTTGTACCCGAACAGTTAAAACAAATGATTCGGGTTATGCAGATGTTGATTGGTTTCGGATTGAACCTGTTCAATAATATAAACGATCGCATATGGAACGTCGTAAATTTTTGGGCTATACTGCTGCTGCAGGCACTGCACTCATGCTGCACCCGTTTGAAGGCTTTGCTTTCAGTCCGGGCAAGAAACTAAAACTGGCGCTGGTAGGCACTGGTCACCGCGGCTCCGGTTTCTGGGGAAGTAATTTGCTGAAATCATTCAATGAAGTTGTAGAGTTCGTTGGTCTCTGCGATATCAATCCAGGCAGAATGGCTTTTGTAAAGCAGGCGATGAATGTAAGCTGTTCTTCTTATACCGATTTCAAACTGATGCTGAAAGAAACCAAACCGGATTATGTAATAGTAACAACAGTAGATGCAGCACATGATGAACAGATCGTAACGGCACTGGAAATGGGTTGTGATGTGATCACCGAAAAACCTATGACCACCGATGAAATAAAATGCAAACGAATACTGGAAGCCGAAAAGAGAACAGGAAAGAAAGTGATCGTTGCTTTCAACTATCGTCACAGCGTACATGCCATGCAGCTGAAAGAATTACTGGCACAACAACGGATCGGGAAAGTAACTTCTGTTGATTTTAACTGGTACCTGAATGTATACCACGGAGCTGATTATTTCCGCCGCTGGCATGGATTTGTAAACAAAGGCGGTTCACTCTGGGTACATAAAGCCACCCATCATTTTGATTTATTAAACTGGTGGCTCAACAGTGAGCCGGTGGAAGTAAGTGCATACGGTGCGTTAGAGCACTATGGAAAGAATAATTCCTTCCGCGGAACCAAATGCCGTGGTTGTGAACATAAGGATAAATGCAAGTTCTACTGGGATATTACACATGATGAAAGATTGACGAACCTGTATGTAAAGAATGAACAGCATGATGGTTACCTGCGGGATGGTTGTGTGTGGCGAAATGAAATCGATATCTGGGACAAGATGAGTGCACAGATATTATATGCCAATGGTGTTATTGTCAATTACTCGCTAACTACTTATTCTCCTTACGAAGGATGGCAGATCGCCTTTAACGGTATTAATGGCAGAATAGAAACATGGGAAGATATTCCTTACTTACAAAAAACAGCGGATGACCAGGCCAATCGTCACGCCATGGAAATGAGTAATGCCGATGATGCCATACCGGGAGAATTCAGGGAAATTATGGTGATGGATAATTTCAAAAAGAACTATGAAATATTTACTACCCCGAAAATAAAAGGTGGCCATGGTGGTGGCGATATAAGAATGCAGCGCAGGATCTTTGTTGATAAAAATGATAACCCGCATAATGTAATGGCCGGAACCAGAGAAGGCGCCATGTCAATCCTTATCGGGATAGCTGCCAGGAAAAGTATTGAATTAAAAAGACCGGTGAAAATCACAGAACTGACTGACCTTGTACCAATGCCTAAACGATTTTAATTATGAAGAAGCTCATCGTATCTGCCCTGTTATTCTTTATTGTGTCAGTTACTGCTGCCCAAAGTAAATCTGCCTATCCGGCAGGCTGGCATGAAAAAGCTGTTGTGGCTGCAGTGGAAAAACTAAGGGTGGCGATGATCGATGCGAATAAAACTGAACTGGAAAAATTAGTAGCTGAAAAATTAAGCTATGGTCATAGCGGCGGGCATATTGATGATAAAAAAGAATTTGTAGAAAAGATAGTGAGTGGTAAATCTGATTTTGTTACAATTGAACTCAGTGAACAAACAATCAGTGTGAGTGGAAAAACAGCCATTGTCCGTCACATCCTGAA
>Ga0116143_10002785_pt1 | contig 18432 bp, 14 predicted proteins | sample AD_UKC034_MetaG_FD_89745 | JGI IMG/M metagenome (GOLD analysis project Ga0116143, IMG submission 89745) | Active sludge microbial communities of municipal wastewater-treating anaerobic digesters from USA - AD_UKC034_MetaG | ecosystem: Engineered > Bioreactor > Anaerobic > Digestate | place: USA...
GGCTCTGAAGTATTTGCGCTGATGCGCGACCTGTTAAAATCACGATCCTGACCGCAGGAGCACAAACCATGTCTGAACCTCAGAACCAGGGCTTCAACATGGCGGCCTTCATCCGCCAGAAAGCCTCAGAAACACCGCACAAACGCGCGATCGTGGTTCCCGCCTGCCGCAACCGCTACGGCCGCGTCGCCTATACCCAGCTGACTTTCCGGCAGCTCGAAGAAGAAACCAACCGTTTCGCGCGCGGTTTCAACCGAATCGGTATCGGTCGTGGTACTAAAACCGTGCTGATGATCACGCCTGGTATCGAATTTTTTATCGCTTTTTTCGCTCTCTGCAAAGTTGGCGCAACTTTGGTGATGATCGACCCCGGCATCGGCATAGCCAGCCTCAAGAAATGCATCGGCGAAGCAAAACCCGAGGCCTTTGTCGGCATTACCAAGGCGCATGCCGCGCGCGTGCTGATGCGCTGGTCACCCGACACCATCAAAATTCGCGTCACCCTTGGTCGTCGTCTGTTCTGGGGCGGCCACAAGTTTTATGACCTGCGTGACAATGACGCCTCGCCTTATGAAATTCAGATGATGCCGCGCGACGAAATGGCGGCGCTGATGTTTACATCAGGCAGTACCGGCATTTCGAAGGGCGCCGTCTATACTCAGGGCATTCTCTGCAGCCAGGTGCAGTTCATTCAGGAAATCTACGGCTTCACCCCCGAAGATGTCGATCTTGCGACCTTTCCGCTGTTCGCGCTTTTCGATGTCTGTCTTGGCATGACTGCGGTGATTCCCGACATGGACGCCACCAAACCTGCCAAAGCCGACCCGCGCAAGCTCACCGAAGCGATCAACGACAATGGTGCCACTTCGATGTTTGGTTCGCCGGCTCTCATCGATACGCTCAGCCGCTGGGGCGTCGAAAATTCAGTGACGCTGCCTTCGTTGCGAATGGTGCTTTCCTGTGGTGCGCCGGCGCGCAATGACATTCTGCAGCGCTTTCATCGCATGCTCGCCGACAACTGCGAAATTTTCACCCCCTACGGCGCCACTGAAGCCCTGCCGGTCAGCTCGATCGGCAGTCGCATGATTCTCGGCGAAACCGCGCCAGTTACCGATGCCGGCGGCGGCACCTGCGTCGGCATGCCGATTCCGAAAGTTAAGGCGAGAATCATCAAAATCAGCGACGAGCCGATTACGCAATGGAGCGAAGATCTGGTTGTAGCTGCCGGCGAAATCGGAGAGATTACGGTCACCGGGCCGATCGTCACCCGCGAATACTATTGCCGGCCCGAAAGCACCATGCAGGCCAAAATAGTCGATGGCAGCGATGTCTGGCATCGCATGGGCGACCTTGGCCGTATCGATGAACAGGGGCGTATCTGGTTCTGCGGCCGCAAGTCACACCGTGTTGTCGGCGAAAATCAGACCTGGTTCTCTATACCCTGCGAGCGAGTCTATAACCAGCATTCGCACGTATTCAGAACGGCTCTGGCCGGTATCGGCGAAAAAGGCAGGCAGGTTCCGGTAATCTGTATCGAGCTCGAGAAGGGCGTCGCCGAAGTAAACACCGAAAAACTCATAGCTGAACTCATCGAGATCGGCAGCAAATACCCGCACACAGCGGCCATCAAGCATTTTCTCATCCATCCCGGCTTCCCTGTCGATATCCGCCACAACGCCAAAATCAGCCGCGAAAAACTATCGGAATGGGCCGCCGAAAAACTCAAAGGCCGCATATAACAGGAGAGAATCAATGACTGAACAGAAGCAGGAATTGAAGGCCGGGCAGACCGCGCTGGTCACTGGCGGCAGCGGTTTTCTCGGGCGCGCGATCGTCAGACAGCTGCTCGATAAAGGACTCAAAGTGCGAGTGCTCTGCCGCAAGGACTACCCTGATCTTATTGAGGCCGGCTGCCAGATTTTCAAGGGCGAGATTTCTGATGCGGTACTTGTTGATAAAGCTGTGCAGGGCTGCGACATGGTGTTTCATACCGCTGCCAAAGCCGGTGTCGAAGAGCCGTATTCTGAGTATGAAAGAATAAATTACCGGGGCACCCTCAACGTTCTCGATGCCTGCCGCAAACACGGCGTCAGCCGCCTTGTTTATACGAGTTCGCCGAGCGTGGTTTTTGCGCATGGCGATGTCGAAGGACTCGATGAGAGCATGCCCTACCCCGACCATTATGACGCCTATTATCCGCAGACCAAGAGCATGGCCGAAAAAGAAGTGCTCAAAAGCAATTCAGACAAGCTCGCTACGGTTGCGCTCAGGCCACATCTGATCTGGGGCCCCGGCGACACCAATCTCGGGCCGCGCCTGGTTTCGCGTGCGCGGGCCGGCCGTCTCAAATTCGTTGGCGATGGCCAGAACAAGGTTGATACGGTTTACATCGATAATGCCGCAGACGCTCATCTGCTTGCAGCTGAACGGCTCTACACCGGCTCAGCAATCGCCGGGAAAGCTTATTTTATCACGAATGCTGATCCGCGGCCGATTTCTGAGATCACCAACCTGATCATCGGCGCCGCCGGCTGCGCACCAGTCACTGCGACAATTTCGCCAAAAGTTGCCTGGTTTATCGGGTTGTGCTGCGAGTTTGTCTACAAGACCTTCAAGCTGCAGGGCGAACCGCCGATCACCCGCTGGGTTGCCGGTGAGCTTTCCACAGCCCATTGGTTCGACATTTCCGCCGCCCGACGCGATCTCGGCTACGAACCCCGCATCAGCATCGAAGAAGGCATAAATCGCCTGAGCGAATATTACAAAAAGCAATAACTGGACCACTCGTCGTCTGGCCCGCCAGACAGAGAAAAAAACCAGCGTCCGAAGCCTCCATCGGTCACACACAATAGCAGCACACCATGGGCTGACTAACAGCCGGCGTAGTTTTGGCAACCGTTTGTCAGATGGTATACTCGTAATTGGACGACAATTTTGAAAGGAGCCAGTCAAATGACAGCGAGTGGAAAAGGCGAAACAAACTCCCAATCAGAGGGAATAAAAATTCTTGGTTCGATCACTTTCGTTCTTATGATTATTATTTATGTATTATTGGCCCTGTATGTAAGAGGCGCACCAACAGGGAAGGCACTTGGAAGAAAGCAAAGTTGTAAGAGCAACCTTCAAGTGATAATCGGAGCGCATGAAATGTTCCGAATGAGCAAGGATGCTCGAACTGCATCTTTTTCGATAGATGACCTGGTAGACGGAGGTTATCTTAAGTCCATGCCCAGCTGTTATGGAGAACGGGGGGAGTCAGGCACCGGAACCTATGAAATTGAAAATGACATCTGGAAGTGCACTTTCCATGGAACAATCGATGATATTGAGAAAGAAGTAAATGACTATACATCCCTGTCCCAGGTTCTCCGAAGAGGGGTCAGTCGTTTTGACCCTGGCGCACTTGTATTCATTCCGATCTTCGTAGATTAACTGCTACAAATGTTTATAGCCAATCCTGATTCTGTACACTTTAAACATACAGGGCTCTTCGCATGAACCGAAAATGAGATTCTGTGAAAGGCATTCTCAGCAGTCTAAAGACGGAGGGTGCTCAATGGAGCGCTCAGCGCTTTGTTTCATGTGGCTCGTGAAACACGCATAGGATTGCCTGTCAGAAAACTACTTCAGGAAATTTTGATGTTTTAGAGCGTTTGCACTGGTTTGTCCTGTCTGAAATTTGAAAGATCATAAAAAAGTGCTAACATAGACAGAGCTATCCAATAACTTGTTAGGCCAGATTACAAGATCGCACCCTCAAATTTGAAGGAGCAGTTTTTATGATAAAAAGCGTCTATGCAAAACTCAAATCCGAAGGGATAAGCGGTTTTCTGCAAACAGTGTACCGCCGGATTGTGCCGCACAGGCTTGAATACTTCTCGAACTGCAAGTCATTTTTTCAAGCTGGTGTTGGCTTAGAAGTTGGAGGAGCCAGCAAAATTTTCGGACGGCGAGGCATTATTCCGGTCTATTCAGTCGCTTCAAAAATCGACAACGTCAACTTTGCCAGCAATACCGTCTGGGAAGGCACTATATACGAAGGGAATAGCTTCATTTTCAATGAAGGCAAGGCATCTGGCCGTCAATATATTGGCGAGGCAGGAAATTTGGAATTTATCGGAAATTCATCTTATGATTTTGTTCTTTCATCCCATTGCATTGAACATCTGGCAAATCCGATACAAGGCCTGTCAGAATGGATTCGAGTTCTCAGACAAGATGGCCTGCTCGTTCTTGTTATCCCACACAAAGATGGGACTTTCGATCACCGCAGACCAGTGACTTCTTTAGAACATTTGATTCAGGATTTTGACAATCAAGTGGATGAAGGCGATATGACGCATCTGGAGGAGATTCTGAGACTGCACGATATTTCCAGAGATCCTGGCGCGGGCGACTTCCAGTCCTTTCAAGAACGATCAAAAAGAAACAAAGAAAATAGATGTCTGCATCAACATGTCTTTGACACCCGACTGGCCATTGAAATGGTTAATCATATGGGCCTCCAAATACTTGCTGTTGAATTGTTTCCACCTTGTCACATTGCAATCGTATCTAGAAAAATATCTCCAGATCAGACTGCAACCAACGAAAAATATAAATCGGGCGAAAAAGCTCCATACTCGCTTAGTCCTTTTCCATCGGATCGAACAACCAAATAGAAAATGACGACAGGTCTTAACTGAGAATTGCTGATTTCAACACAGCTATTCTCGGTGAGCTGTAAAACAAGCATCAACTGAAATCATTACATTGAGGCATTTATTTTTTGTAGTCATCCTGCGCAAAGCGAAGCGGAGTCGCAGGATCCAGAAAAGCGCCAACAACATGGATTCTGAGACTTCGTCTGGCGGCTTGCGCAGAATGACGGTTGTATTTGGCTGAGAACTGCTGTTTTCAACAGATATTGCTTGGCTTTACGAGCGTTTTAAGGTAACATATTTGCCTGCTTTGAAAAGTTCAATAATTTGCAGACTGAAATCTGGCAGAACCTGATCAAACAGTTCGAGAACTTCCACTCGCTGGTATTCCGAAAATGCACTCAATCACACAAAGGACACACACTACATCATGCAACTGGAAGCCATGCGGCGAGTCAGAAATATCGGCATCATCGCTCATATCGATGCCGGTAAGACCACAACTACCGAGCGAATTCTTTATTTTACCGGCAGAAATTACAAGATCGGCGAAGTTCATGACGGCGCCGCAACCATGGACTGGATGGTTCAGGAGCAGGAGCGCGGCATAACCATAACCAGTGCGGCCACTCGCTGCAAGTGGCTTGATTCAGATATCAACATCATCGACACCCCCGGGCATGTTGATTTTACCGCTGAAGTTGAGCGTTCACTGCGTATTCTCGATGGTTGTGTCGTGCTGTTTTGCGCGGTGGCTGGCGTTCAGCCGCAGTCTGAAACGGTCTGGCGCCAGGCCAACCGTTATGCTGTTCCCAGACTGGCTTTCGTCAACAAGATGGACAGAGTCGGCGCCAATTTTCATCGCGTCGTTACCCAGATCAGAGAACGGCTCAAGGCCAGCCCGCTGCTTCTGGCGCTGCCAATAGGCTCGGAAGACAATTATGTCGGGCACGTAGATCTGGTCGAGAAGCGGGCATATATCTGGCAGGGCAATGAAAAAGATGTGCCGGGCGCGAGAACAGCCGTTGAGATTCCGACGAATATGCACGAAGAAGTTGAAAAAGCGCGCATGGAAATGATCGAAACACTTGCCTCGCACAACGAAGAAATGTTCAACCGTTATCTCGCCGGCGAGGAAATAGAGACAGATCTGATCAGATCGGCCATCCGCAGTGCGACGCTGGCGAATGAGATCGTTCCGGTACTTTGCGGCTCGTCATTTCGCAACAAGGGCGTTCAGGCACTGCTCGATGCGATCGTGCACTATCTGCCGTCACCGCTCGACATCCCGCCGGCAACCGCCTTTGCGCAGGAAACCGGTGAGCCCGTTGAAATCCCGGCCGACCCTTCCCTGCCCTTTTCGGGCATGGCTTTCAAAATCGCTGCCCTGCCGCATATCGGCAAACTCATATATCTACGCGTATACTCCGGCACTCTCAAGGCCGGCGATCAGGTTTATAACGTCACGCGCGGCAGCAAAGAGCGCATCGGCCGCATTCTGCAGATGCACGCAAATCAGCGCACCGACCTCGAAGAAGTTCAGGCCGGCGATATCGTCGCAATTGTAGGGCCAAAGCGAATGGGAACCGGCGATACGCTGGCATTCAGTAAAGATGCGCCAGTTCTCGAAAAGATCACCTTTCCCGAAACTGTCATCTCGGTTGCGATTGAACCTGAGTCAAAAAGCGAATTGACGAAGCTGAGCACGGTTCTGCACACCCTGATGGATGAAGACCCGACATTCAAAGCCTCGATGGATCAGGATACCGGCGAAACCATCATCTCTGGAATGGGTGAACTGCACCTCGAAATTATTGTCGATCGCATCGTTCGCGAGTTCAATGTGCGGGCAAAAGTGGGAATTCCGCAGGTTGCCTATAAAGAGGGAATCCGCCGCATGGTGCACAGTGAAGGCAAATGCGCCAAGCAGACAGGCGGGCGTGGTCAGTATGGCCATGTCATCATGGACATCGAACCGCTCGAGCGCGGCGGCGGCTTCGTATTCGACACGCAGATAAAGGGCGGCACCGTACCTTCTGTCTACTTTCCCGGCATCGAGCAGGGCGTGCGTGAAGCGCTCAGTGAAGGCCCCATGGCCAAATACCCCGTCGTTGATGTCAAGGTTACACTGCTCGACGGTTCTTATCACGAAGTCGACAGCAGCCTGATCGCATTCAAAACCGCAGCTGTGGAAGCAATGCGCGAAGGTCTGGCCCAGGCACAACCAGTGCTGCTCGAACCAGAAATGCGGGTCGAAATTGAAACACCCGAGCAGTATATGGGCGATATCATCGGCCACATAAACTCACGCCGCGGCAGGGTCGTAAACATGGAAATGCGCAACGATCTACGCATCATCGAATGCCATGTACCTCTCGCCGAAATGTTCAATTACTCGACACATCTGCGAACTCTTTCGCAGGGCCGCGCCTGCTACAGCATGGAAGTATTGCACTACTCCGAAGTGCCTGAAAGTGTTGCCACAAAAATTCTGCATCCGATCCGCACCGGCAAACGCTGAGTATGATCAGTTCAAGCATTTAACGCTGTTGCAAAGTTCGCCAATTTGATAGACAATACATTTATAAAATCTACAGATTGTTGAGGACATGCAATGAGAAATTCAGTTGCGCTGCTGATTGCGGCCGTTCTGCTCTGCTGCCTGATCGAAACTCCCGCCGAAGCCCTGTTCAAACGCCGTCACCGCCGCAGTGGTGAAGAAAACTGTCAGCTCATTATCAAGAGCATGAAAGAAAAAGACCCCGGCATTCAAAAAGTATTCGACAAAGCTGTTGCCTGGGCAGTTTTTCCGCGCATCAGCAAAGCCGGTATCGGCATTGGCGGCGCCGGCGGCAATGGCCGCGTTTATCAGAAAGGCAAGTTCATCGGCACCACCACCATGACTCAGGTTTCTATCGGCTTTCAGCTTGGTGGGCAGGTTTACAGCGAAATCATTTTCTTTCAGGATGAATTTACTCTCGAAAAATTCAAGAACGGTAAGTTTGAGCTCGGCGCCAATATATCGGCCATCGTTTTTGATGTCGGTGCTGCTGAGACAGCAGGCTTCAAAGATGGCACCATGGTTTTCGTCATCCCCGACGCGGGCCTGATGTATGAAGCGACGCTCAGCGGGCAAAAATTCACCTTCAAAGCCGCAAAATAGCTGGAGCGAATAACCTTCTCATGTTTCCCGGCAATAGCGATTGCCAAATGACACTATATTAGTTATATTTATAGCATGAGGCTACAGCCATGGATATAATCACACAGGGTTTACTGGGTTCTACAGCAGCACAGGCCGGCTACAGCGACAAAATAGGCAGGAAAAGTGCTGTTTATGGTTTTATAATCGGCCTGCTGCCAGACTTCGACATTATTGCCGGTCTGCTTGGCCCCTGGGCGTCAATGAAGTTCCATCGCGGGCCAACTCACTCATTTTTTCTGCTGACGATCATGGCCGTCCCAATCGGCATTTTGTGCAAAAAACTCGCACGCTCAGATCTCGACCAGAAGCATTGGATCGGCATGGCTTTTTTGAGCCTGATCACCCACCCGGTCATCGACTGGTTCACTGCCTACGGCACCAGCCTCTGGTGGCCTTTCAGCGACCGACGTCTCGCGGCCGATGCACTTTCGATCATCGACCCGGTCTATTCATTTCCGCTGCTGGTGGCGACATTGGCCGGGATTTTCATGTTTACGACACCGCTGCGTCTTAAAAAACTGGCCGTGGCAGCACTTGCAATAACATCACTTTATGCGGGTTACGGCTATTATAATTCGCAAAAAATGATAGCGCTCGGCAACGAAATGTTCAGAGCCAAAGGGTTTGAACCAGTCGAAACCCGTGCCAATCCTACTTTCATGAATATATCGGTATTTCGCGTTGTCGCCCGCGATGCCAGCAACCGTTACATGGTCACTTATCTCAAAACCGCATCGAAAAACCCGTTGACGCCAATAGTCCTGCATGAATCCGATACTGATGAATACGCGTTAAAGGCCATGCAGCACGAGCACGCGCAGCTCTTCAAATGGTTCGCTATGAATATGCTGCAGGTAAAAAGCGTGATCGACGAGAACGGCCAGCGCCGTGTCATGCTTAACGATATGCGCTACGGACTGCTGACCGACCCGGAAAAGCCACTCTTTGCTGCCGAAGTCGAGTTCGATGCGGCCGGCAACGTAACTCGCGTGCAGCGCCGGCACCGGCGCGGCTCGGCTGACATGAAAAGTGAGTTCAACAAGACAATGGCGCATGTTTTCTCGGGCGAATTTCAGACGGTCGATGCCGCCTGGCCAGCAGACAAGCAATGAACATCATACTCGCGAAAACATCAGGATTCTGCATGGGCGTCAAACGCGCCATGCAGATTGCCATCGATACCGCCGCAAAATCAAACGAACCGGTTTATACCTGCGGCCCGCTGATCCACAACCCACAGGCCGTCGAATATCTGCAGAAACACGGTGTCGATTCAGTTAACGACTGGCAAACCGTCGAAAAAGGCACGATCATTATCCGTGCACATGGTATGCCCGATGGCAGCATTGCCAGCATCAAGGAAAAAAATCTCGGGGTCGTCGATGCCACCTGCCCGCATGTCGTCACCAGCCAGCGCCAGATCAGAAAATACAGCGAGCAGGGCTACTTCATCTACATCATCGGTGACCCCCGCCACCCTGAGATTTTGAGCCTTCAGAGCTTCGCCCACGGTAATCACCGGCTGATCGCTGACTATGCCGATGCCGAAAAGGAACAGCCGCCTGACAAAATCATGATCATCGCGCAGACCACCTACAACGCCTCTGAATTCAATAAAATAGCACAACTGCTCAAATCGCGCGCCAGAGAAGCAGTTATCAGCGATTCAATCTGCCAGGCCACCTCTGAGCGCCAGGAAGAAATCAAACGCCTGGCTGCCGATGCCGACGCGGTTGTCATCGTCGGCGGCAAATCGAGCGCAAACACCCGCCGTCTCGCCGAAATCGCGCGTGCCCTCTGCCCACGAACGTTTCACGTCGAAACCGAGGCAGAGCTAGATCCGAGCCAGTTCACCGGCGTAGACCGGCTCGTTGTCTCGGCCGGCGCCTCGACCCCAGACTTCATCACCAGCAGAGTGATCGACTTTCTCAAATCGCTCTGAACTAAACTCTACCCTGATTGCCTTCCCCAGGTAACAAATAAGACTGCCAGCTTCGGCAATTTTAACTTAACCTTCTGACGCAGCTTCTCTGCATGACTCAGGAGAGCTGGCGATGCGCAACAACAGAATTGCCCGCCGAATGAACGGCGGGCAATTTTCATAACTTAAACCAGTTTGACCGTTAAACGCTTTCGACAGCCGGCTCTTTTATGTCCTTTTCGTCAAGTACGGCATAACGCTTCTCAAGCAAACCGAAAATTACGGGAACCACATATAGCGTCAGCAATGTCGACGAAATCAGACCGCCATTCACAACCAGCGCGAGCGGTTGCTGAATATCTGCACCTGATCCATTTGACAGCAGCATCGGAACGTGACCGATGAAAGACGTCAGAGTCGTCATCATGATGGCACGATAACGCAGGGCACAAGCCTGCCTTATCGCGACCGGCAGAGCTTTGCCTTCTTCGATCAGCTGACGCATGAATGAGATCAGCAGAACGCCGTCCTGAACGGCAACACCGAGCAAGACGATGAATGCGACTGCGGCAGAGACCGAGAAGGTCATATTCCACAGCCACAGGGCGATAATTCCTCCTACCAGCGCAAACGGCAGAATAGCTATGACGAGAAGTGCGTCACGCAATTTTCCCAGCGCCATTACCAGAAGGATCAGAATGAACAGCAATACGACCGGAACAACCAGAGCGAGTCTGCTCATAGCTCTTTGCTGGTTTTCGAACTGACCACCGATACTTAAGAAATATCCGGTCGGAAGTTTTGCTTCCAGCGGCTCCAGGCGTTTCTGCAAGTCGCTGACAAAACTGCCGAGATCGCGGTTGCGCACGTTTGCTTCGACGACAAGGCTTCTGAGGCCATTTTCGCGTTTTACTTCGATCGGAATTTCGACCTGCTTTATCGTAGCTATCTGCCGTAACGGAATCAGCTGATCGCCAGGGGTGCGAATGCGAAGATTCATGATGTCTTCCTGGTTCTTGCGGATATTTTCGGGATAACGAATCTGCAGATCAAAACGTCGCTGGCCCTCTATTATCGTGGTGGCAACTTTGCCGCCGACTGCGGTTTCGATCAGTTCATTTACATCTACGGAATTGAGGCCGTATCTTGCCGCAGCTGCCCGATCGATCTGAATGTCGAGCTGCTGCATGCCCGAGAGCTGAGCCGATTTGCTGTCGCTGGAGCCAGGAGTGGCTGCCAGAATAGCCGATACTTCAACTGCGTATTTGGCCAGCAGATCAAGATCGTCACCGAAGATTTTTACGGCGACATCGCTCTTTATTCCCGAAATCAGCTCGTTTACGCGCAATGCGATCGGCTGCGAGAATGAATGTCTGAGTCCGGGAACCTGGCTCAAAACCTGTCTGATATGCTCGGCTACCTCTGCCTTAGATCGTCCCTGCGGAAAATCATGGCGTGATTTGAGCATGATGACGAAGTCAGTCTGTTCCGGGCCCATAGGATCTTCAGAAATCTCGGCCCGGCCGGTTTTTCCGACTACAGTTTCGATTTCCGGCACCACTTTGAGCATCCGGCCGATTTCGTCAGCGACCTTCACCGATCCGGCTAAAGAAGCGTTTGGCAGCCTCACACTGTTGATGGCAATGGCTCCCTCGTCAAGATCCGGCATGAAATCCGTTCCAAGTCTGGTGGCGAGCGAACCGGTGCCTAGCAACAGCAACAGCGAAATGGCAATTGTTGTCCAGGCATATTTGAGACAGATATTCAGCGTGTATCCATACAGCCGGTGAAACCAGGAAACAAAAGGAAATTCGTATTCCTTTCCCATGGGCAGGAGGCTTTCGCCTAAAGCCGGCACTATGAGCAGAGCTATGCCAAGTGAAGCCAGCAGCGCGATGAGCATGGTCTGTGCCAGAGGAATGAACATTTTGCCTTCCATGCCCTGAAGCGTAAACAACGGTATCAGGATCAGCGAGACAATGAAAATCGAGAACGATACCGGGCGGACAACCTCCTGAATTGCTTTGCTGACGATAGCCATTCGCGTTTCACCCGGTTTTGCCAGCGAAAGGTGTCTGCGTGCATTTTCGGTGACGACAATCGTTGCATCGACGACCATTCCAACCGAAAACGCCAGACCGCCCAGACTCATGAGGTTTGAAGACATTCCCGCCAGATCCATGATGATGAAACTGACAAGAAAGGTCAGTGGTATTGAGAAAAGCACTACGAAGGCTGTTCGCAACTCTGCCAGAAACAGAAAAAGGATGAAAATGACACAGATGCCGCCTTCGGTGATGGCGTCAATGACAGTTTTGATGCAGGCCTGAATCAAAGAGGTTCTATCGTAGAAAGGATTGAGCCTGACGTTTTTGGGCAATGCCTTCTGAATCTGCGGAATCTTACTCTTAACGCTTTCTACGACGGTTTTTGAATTGGCATTCTGCAGCATGATGACCATACCGGCGACAACTTCGCCCTGATCGTCGCGGGTGACTCCGCCCTGACGTGTCTGCGCACCGATACTGATACTCGCAACATCCTTCACCAGAATCGGCGTGCCGTTATTATCCTTCAAAACAACGTTGCCGATGTCTTCCATGCTGGTCAGCAGGCCGAGAGAACGAATAAAAGTCTGCTGCCAGTCTTTGACGATAAAAGAACCGCCAGCATTGGCATTGTTCTCTTCGAGCTTTTCGATGACCAGTCGCAGTGAAATACCGTATTTTTCAAGAGCAGCCGGATCAACAATTACATGATACTGCTTGACGAAGCCGCCGAAACTGTTTATCTCGGTAACTCCCGGAATAGTACGCAATTGTGGCGCGACAACCCAGTCCTGAAGGGTTCTAAGTTCGGTCGGGCTCAGCTCGTCGCTGTCCAGCGTATACTGAAACACTTCACCAAGGCCGGTTGTAATCGGGGTCATCTCAGGAGAAGAATCAGGCGGCAATGATTCCTTTGCCTCAGCCAGTCTTTCAAACACCAGTTGTCTGGCAAAATATATGTCAACATCATCCTCGAAGATGATTACTACCTGTGATATTTCAGACTTGGAAACAGAACGAACCTGCTTAACTCTTGGCAATCCGCCCATGTGTTGTTCAATCGGAAAAGTAACCCGCTGCTCGACATCGAGAGAAGTCAATCCGGGAACCTTGGTCAGTATCATGACCTGCACGTTAGTCACATCAGGAAATGCGTCGATCGGAAGACGGTTCCAGGAAACCAGTCCGACAATTACCAGTATTGCCGTAAGTAGAAATACAAAGAAACGCTGGGTAAGAAGAAAATTGAAGAACCTGTTCATGTTTATATTTTCTCCTTAATGCGCGCAGCCAGCGCCCATTTTACCCCGCAATATATCGGACTTGAGAAGAAATGCACCTTCGACGACAACTTCAGTTCCTTCTTCTATGCCACTGCCGACAATGACTGCGTCACCCTGCCTTGACTCTACGGTGATATCGCGGCGCAGATACAACGAATCATTGTATTTGATGAAAACAAAGCTGCTGCCGTCATCTTCAAGAATGGCTGTGGCAGGAAGCATGGGTTTCTGCTGATCAGCGCCGATCTGCAGGGTGCCTTCGATGAACATTCCAGGTCGCAGAAGCTCGTCGCCATTTTTTACCGTCAACTGAATTTCGAGAGTCCTGGTTGTCGCTTTTATGGCTGTGTCTGCGCTTACGGCTTTTACCGGGTAGAGCATTCCGGGAGAAGCCTGAGTCGTGATGAACCCGTTTATGCTGCCCTTTTTGAGCTCACTGAGGACAGTCGCGATGTCTGCTTCCATTATCTGTCCGGCTGCCCGCAGCTGCCTTATGTCGACAATATCAAGAATGGGCTGCTGCTCGTTGATTGCACTTCCAATGTTTGCGTGAACATCGACGATGCTCCCGTGAATTGGGGCAACTATTTTAAGCAGGCCTTTCTGAGCTGCTTCACTTCGTCCAGCCACAATGGCGGCGATTTCGGCAGCGGAGAGCCCGAACATTGCCAGTCGCTCCCTGCTGCATTTGATTTCAAGAAGTTTGAGATCCCTGGCGGCACGCGCTTCCTGAACTGCTTCCATGGCTCCGACTTTTTTGTTATACAGAAGCTCTTCCCGGGCAAGTTTTTTCTGAGTCAGCTCAAGTTCGGCCGATAATTTTCTCAATTCGAGTGCCTGATGCGAAAGCTCAGAACTTTCGATTGTAGCCAGCAGCGAGCCTTCCTCTACCCTGTCTCCGCGGCGCACTGCAAGCGTTGTTATCACACCGGGAACCTTGCTCGTTACCGTGCGGAACCGCTGATTGTCATAACCCAGTTCGCCGCGAAAAGTTATTTCTTTTTTACTGGCCGCTTGCGACAGCTTCACGGTTTTCAGCATCGACTCCGTTTTCGGAGTGACTTTTACAGCGCCCATCTCATAGCGGCATTCATCGCAATCTATCATCTTTATGCCATGCTCACAGGATGGCTTGAAAAGGTCGTCAATTTTCATTTTTCCGGAATTCGCGTGACTGCTGTGATCGTGCCCGGCATGTGGGTCAGCAGAGGTCTCACTTGCGTGATCATGGCCGGCATGAGGGTCAGCGGCAGCTTCGGTCGCGTGATCATGCCCAGCGTGCGGATCGGCAGGGGCCTCTTTTTCGTGATCGTGCCCGGCATGTGGGTCAGCAACCGCCTTGGTTGCGTGGTCACAACCAGCATGAGGATCAGCTGACTGGCTGAATAGAGATGTGCTTGCCAGCAATGATGCGGCAAACAGTAATATGACTACTATTGGGGAAAGTATTGATTTTGTCATTGTCTTATCCTTGAATTAGTGCTGGTTATTCTTTGGAAACGCCGCCTGCGCTGATCTTATTTGCGCTGGCCGGCCCGGTAAGGCTTTCGATAAAATCCACAGCTTCATAAAGCTCTTCAAGTTTCTGCAGATAGCTTTCTTTCTGGCCGAGAAATTCTTTTTGTGCCTGCAATACAACTATTTGATCGGTCTTGCCGAGCTGATAGCCGGCCAGAGACAACTCAAAAAGCTGCCATGCTGCCGGCAAAACCCTGTCGCGCAACTCTTTGCTTTGCTCCTGCAGTCGGTTGAATTTTTGCATGGCGCTTTGCAGTTGTAGATGCAGTTCTCTCAACCTGTTGTCTTGTTCGGCCGCCAGACGCTCAAGATCGCATTTGAGCGCACGACGCTCTCCCCGATTGTCTCTTGAGCGAGGCAGTTCGACAGTAACACCGATCAGAAAATCATTTTCGCTGCGTCGCGGAAATTGCGGGCGCCGGCGGTAATCGACCAGCCTGGCAGATTTTCTGCCCTGATCAGGCCGAGTTTGGCGCGAGTTTCTTCAGCTTCATGCCTTTTGGCTATTATGTCAGGGTGAGAGTTCATGACCAGCTGCTCAAGTTCTTCTACTGGCGGCAGTTCGAGATCTACGGTAGCCGATCCTTCAATCCTGATGTTTTCAAGGGATTCCATGCCAAGGGCAATAGCCAGTTCGGCAATGTCGTCCTGGTATTTTCCCTGCATTGATTGAAATTCTATTTCAGCCTGGCGCAGCAGCAGTTCTGCCTGGAGAATTTCCTGCTCAGCTACAGCACCGGCATCAACCATGACCCTGGCAGCTTCGACAAGCTTTTGCGCATTTTCAATGCTTTCTTCTGCCTTTTCGGTAAATACCCGGGTAGTCAAGGCTCGATGAAAAGACCTTTGCACCTGGCTTTGAATCAACCAGCGGGCACTGGCCAGATCAATGCGGCTCAATGCAATTCTGCTTTCTGCCAGTTTTTTTCTGGCTCTGATTTTTCGCTGATCAGAGATTGGCAGAGCTATTTCGACAGATGTTTCGGCGTGCGAAAAGCCGGGGCGACTGCCGCTCAGATTTTCTGAGCTTAATGATATGCTGGTTGCGCCAACCGCATTGGCATCTTCAGCTTCGTGCTGTCGCCCTTGAATGTTAAGTTCATGCGACTTAAGAGCCGGATGGTTTTCGGCTTTCATCAGGGCTTCATGCAGAGTAAGCGCCTGTGCCGGGGTGAGTGTGAATGAAAATACGATCAGTAAAATAACTAAACGCGAAAATAAACGCATAAATGCCTCCATTAGCAGGTCAGATGAAAAAATGTTTCTGAATCAGCTGATGGAGATTATAGGTGGTTTGAAAAAGTTGCTCGCTATTATCGGCAGTCGATAAACGTCGTCAGGAAACTTCAACAGTTCGGCGAGCTGGTCGGCCTGCCAGCTGAAGGTTGTTTCGGCAATAAAGAGCGAACCATGCGAGCAGGAAAGGCTTGAGCATGCCTGATGCTGAGAATGGCATTCGTCTGAATGATCGGCTGAGGTATACATGGCTGAGTTATGGTGACAGCACTCATGTGATTCATGGCATATCTCGTGAATGACGCCCTGTAACAACACGGCAAAAACTGCGATAAGCAACATGAAAGCAAAAGCTTTCTTCGTGTCGTTTGACCGCAACAATTATGCCACCTCGCCTGAAGTATTATAGAGTGAATATAGCAGAATTTGCATACCACTGCCATATGTTCTGATGAATATAGTGAATATTTGCGAAAGCGTACATGAACAAGGCTGCCATAGCTAATGAGGCAGCCTTGTTTATTTGATTAAGATTACTTCTGGGCAGGGGCCGGGTGTTTGATTTTGCCAGTGGCTTCTATGTTAACTTTTTTGCCGGGGTTGGCCTGAGCCATTTTGCCAAATTCACTTTCGTGCTCGTTGAGAATGTGTATCAGAATCTCAAGTTCTGAATCACCGTTGGTGATGAAAACTCTCAGAAAAACTGCACGCTCCCGCAGCATCTTGATCGAGGCATAGGCTACATCTATAGTGATATTGCCGCCTTCATAGAGATTTATGATGATTGCAAGTGCGGTAGCAACACCTTTGGCGGTCTCGATGCCACGAATCATGGTTTCGAGCTGGGCATTGATTTTGTCGGCTTTCAGCCAGACGAAGTCTTCGTCAGAAGGATTGCCTTTACCGGTTTTATCAGACTGATCAGGGTTACCATTATTGGCCAGCTCAGCCAGTTTTGTGACTATTTTGCTGTACCCTTCAAGCACCGACCGGAAATTATTTTCATCAAAGGCCATGACCGGCGCGCTGCCGATGAGGCTTGTCAGCACCAGTATCACTATTATTCTGTTCATAACTTCCTCCGTCAGAGAACGTATACTCTCATCCTAAGGAAATTATGGCAATGTGTCCAGAGGTCAGCCGAACATACTGTTGAGCTCGGCCGCCATCTCGCGCGCGATGCGGGCAAGCTCACCCTTTTTCTTTTTAAGGAAAGCCGGTACATTGGCTTTGCTGACTTTGGAAAGCTCGCTGATCTTCTCGCAAAGCTCACGCAGTGTCAGTTCATAGTTCTTTGGCGTGCGCGGAATATCGACCATGGCATGCATTTCAAACTTGATTGTCGCAATGCGAAAGTCCATCTCGTCGAGAACTTCATTGAACTGTTCACTGATCTTGCGATCAGGGTCGAATTCTTTGTCGCTGTCGGCTTCGTCTTCGATATATCGCAGGTAATCCAGCAGAAGTTCTTCCATGTTTCCTCCAGAAATAAGTTTTCAGAGATCGTAAGGTGTCAGGCTTTCGTAACCGTCTTCAGTAACGACGAGCGTCTGTTCAAACTGTGCAGAGAGAGAGCCGTCTCGGGTAACAGCTGTCCACTGGTCTTCCAGCACGCGCAAAAAACGTTTGCCGAGATTAACCATGGGCTCTACCGTGAATACCATGCCGGGCACCATTGTAATGCCGGTGCGTGGCTTGCCGAAATGTGGAATGTCGGGCGGTTCATGAAAAACCTTGCCGATGCCATGTCCGATGAACTCGCGCACCACCGATGCCCCCTGCCCTTCGGCATACTGCTGAATCTCATGACCGATGTCACCAATTGTGTTATCAGGTTTGACGGCAGACATGCCACGCTTAAGTGATTCACGCGCGATATCGACGATCTTGTGTGCGTCTTTCCCGCATTCTCCAACAAAAAAAGTCATATTGGCGTCGGCATAATAACCGTCAAGAATCGAAGTGACATCGACATTTACGATATCGCCCTCGACCAGAACACGGTCAGACGGAATGCCGTGGCAGATAACTTCATTCACTGAGGTGCAGATACTTTTGGGGAACCCGCGATAATTCAATGGTGCCGGGCGGGCGCCGTGCTTGATTGTATAATCATGCACGAGCCGGTTGATATCGTTGGTGGTGATTCCTGGTCTGATAAATTCTTTGGCAAGCCAGAGCGTATCGACGACGAGTTTGCCGGCTTTTCTTATTCCGTCTATGTCTTTTGCCGTCTTGAGTTTTATGCGGTAATTCTTCAGATAAAGATCGGCAACGCTGATATTATGGGCTGATGGCTGGTTCTGCATGCAGCATCTTTTGTATTTGAGTCCGCTTCCACACGGACACAGGTCGTTGCGGCCTGTAATAAGTTCTTCTTTCATAATTTTCTCCTGCCTCTGGCACAAGCCGAACCTGTCGACTGAATGAGCTTTTTAGTATACTCCTGCCGCCTGACAGAAACAAGTATAAAATGCTTGCGAATGTACGATTTTACATCTAATATAACCCCTTACAAATTTTTAATTCAAGGAGGTTTGCGATGCGAAAATGGCGTCCGGAAGATTCTGCTGAACTCTAC
>Ga0116143_10002787_pt1 | contig 18431 bp, 34 predicted proteins | sample AD_UKC034_MetaG_FD_89745 | JGI IMG/M metagenome (GOLD analysis project Ga0116143, IMG submission 89745) | Active sludge microbial communities of municipal wastewater-treating anaerobic digesters from USA - AD_UKC034_MetaG | ecosystem: Engineered > Bioreactor > Anaerobic > Digestate | place: USA...
ATCAGGTCGATAGTGTGACACAACCAAATAATTTTCACATCCTTAAAAGCTTTACAGATGGCAATACCTATCAGGGTTTTGCCCATACCTGTGAAACCTTTAAGAATCCCCCTTTGTGGTTTTGCAGTCAGAAAAGTTTCTATCAATCGGATTTGCTCTTTATCAAAAGTGATGCCAGGAAGTTCAGGTATTTCATAAGGAAGAACGGGGTGGTTTCCTGAAACAACTACTTCATTTCCATGATTAGAAAGGTATTCAGAAATGTGTGGGATGAGTCCAGTATGAAAATATATTTTGGTTCCAACTGTGACAAGGCAACTGCTTGGATATTCCTTTCGGATCTTTCTTCCAAAGGGTCCGCTTTTATAGTAAACTTTGGTGAAGGAGAGAGCCGGCCTGATTAAGGAGGCAGTAGCAGATGAAATTTGCGTCAAAACTGGAGAGACAATTTTGACTACGCTCTTTGGTCTGTTGTTTGTCGGCACGACTTTCTCCTTCACACTCTTATTATATCACACTTTCAGAAATTTTGAAGTAGTTTCCGAATTTCCTGTTTCACAGTTTTGATTGCCTTATAACCAGCAATCCGCCTTATTGTCTGATCTAAAAAGCTTGTTCGGATTCTCCCATTCTTCAGGAAAAACTCATCGGGAGCATTTAAAACAGCGGTGATAGTAGCTTTCGCCTCATTGGACAGACTTTCCAAAGCGTGTTTCATATTTATCTGACGCTCTGGGTTGTCCGAAGTAATCAAAGAGTTTGCAATAGAATGTGGATCAACATAGTCACCCCAAAAAACGCTAGCGGCTGAGACAAGAGAATCCCCCCTATCCATTATTTCCCTCCTAATCTTCCCGAATGATTTTATAAATTTCGATCATGGGAACGTCTGTTTCCTCAAAGTCTCGCACGGCGAATTTGTTGTCATCCACATCAGCAAAAACCTTTACTTCAGTTCTCTTCCCATTTAAGACTACTTTTGTCGTTCCTTTGAATTCCAATTTCTCGGCTATCATTATTTCCCTCCTTTGGATTATTTCTTTCGTCTGAAAAGCTTCGGTTTATTTCTTGTTGTTGGATTATTTCTTGTCTCTGGTTTATTTCCTGTGACTGGTTTATTTCTCACGAATGGTTTCGGTTTATTTCCTACCGTTGGATTTACCTGAGCAGACCCATTCCCATTCCCGTTATTCCTCCTGTTTGTGATCTTCTTTAGTTCCAGAACCTCTCTCCATTGAGAGCATCGAACACACCCTTCTTCCCCCCTTTGATTCCGTGCGAGACAAGCATCTACATCAACCCAATGGTCAAGCCTTCGACACCAGAACCACTTAACAGGCTGAATGTCTGAACAGCTCTTCTTGTCGCCTCCGACAAACCTTTGGGCTGTCACACAGAATCGCTCTTTGCCACTTCTTGATGTGGCCTGTTGGAACTGTGTGCAGTATGAACATGCCATTTCCTTTCCCTCCTTTCTCTTTTTCATTTGTGGTTATTCTCCGTTTCTCGTTCTAACTCTTCAAGGATTTTAACAAGTGCCATCCTTGCAATAGTTGACCTTTGACACCCCAACCTTTTGCTCTGCTTGACAAGTCGGTTATGAAGCTCTCGGTCAAGCAACATAGAAAACATTTTGGGTTTCGTTTCTACTTTGGGTTTTTTTAGAAGAGGTCGCATTATTTCATTTCCTCCGTATCATCTCTTTTATATCGTCAAAGACGATGGCTTGAACGATGTTCAAGTATGGCAAGCTTTTCTGTTTCTCCCGAATGAATTTCAGTATTTCTAGGATTCCTTCTTGGGACTCCTCTCCGAATACTGTAACACAACCTTGCTTCAGCATATCAAATGTCTCTTTGAACTCACGGACGATAGCCTTATCCAAATAAAGCCTGTTCTTTTGACTTCTAATAGCCTCTATAATTTGCAACGAAATGGGATCATTCGGAAGTCTATCCTCCTGATCTTTATTTATTATGTCTTTCGATTCCGAAGTTACGTTTTTACGAGTTAATTTTTTCTTCGGCTTATCCTCTACGAATCCGAATCCGACCATTCTCTTCATCGTTATGTCACCTCCATTCGGCCGACCGACCGACGCTTATGGCACTATGGGGTCTCCAATCCAATCTCGTGGTTCTTATGGCTCGTTATGGGTCTGTGGTTGGATGGAACAAAAAAATAATGGATGGGAAAGAACCCAGGCATCGGTAGGAGGTGGAGTGTTCCTGAAACCGATGTCTGGTGAGGCGCGGACTTCTGCGGGGGCAGGTGGGAGTCCGTCCTCTGTTCTTTCCCATTTTTCATCTTCTCCCCGCTAATCATTTATCCGTTTAATTTGGTATCTATCTGTGCCGATAAAGTAGTTTGTAACCATCTGAGGGAAAACGCCCAGCTTGCGGGCAAGCCCTCGGCACAGGGTATTGAAGGCTCCATACTCGGTGCTGACACGGTAGATTTCATGGATTTCGCCGTGCCAATTAAAAAGCCCTTTGTATTTTCTCTTCTTGTTTGGCATCAGACATCTCCCTCCCTGTGGAATATAAATATATTATACTAATTTTTTATCTGTTCCGCAAGTGAAAATTTTATTGCACCAAAAATATTTTCAAGCCATCTCAACGAGATAGCTTGAGGTATTTCTGGTTATTTACACCACAGGCAATCTCCATCTGTGTTGTATGGGTCTCCTGCAAACTCGCAGATATTTCGGCCCTCACAGATGTTACAGGTCAGTCGGTCTTGCCATAGGAAATCCCAGTCAAATTCTGCCCAGAAGTCAAGCCGACCGTTTTCGTCTATGTCATTCTGTGTATAGACCATAATGTTCTCCTTTGGTTAATCAGGCTTAACCATACCCATCCTGCTCCCGCCGACTGAGTAGGTGCAAAGACCCACCGGCTCACCTAAATTGTTAGCCAATGCCTTTGCCCTCTTCTCGCCGAAATCGAACTCATCGACTACAGGCCAATCATCCCCGCCAAGGATTTCATTATAAACTTCCCCTCTTCGGGAATGAAGGCGTTGACGGGCAATGATGGAGAAAGTCAGGTGCCGTTTTGTGAGGTCAACTCCCGTCTGAGCTTTCATAGAATCGGGATTTGAGTGCCACGGCCCCTGCAAACGCATCATGCTACCGTCCTCTAATGGGAAGGTGAGGGTTGCCCCACCAAACCCGTCAGATTTAGTGGATCTCTTGTCTTTGAAGAAGACATGGTCTCCTGCGTTTTCGATTTCTCCATACAACCAAATCTGATTCCCGTGTTCGATCATGTGGTAGTATGGAATCTCCTTTGTCTCCATTGCTCTGTAGAGAAGATTAGCAAAGCTTTGGGAAATGTGGATGTAATCATCATCCAAGGTTAATAAGTTATACCGAACTTCGTGCGTCCGACTTTCTTCGTCGAAAAACGGTTCGGCAATTTGGAATGTTTCAGGGTCGATGCCATAAACTGCTTGCTGACAGGGGCCACACATTCCATTCCTGAAATAGTCATAGACGGATGCCTCACTACAGAATCCAAGTAATGAGATTTTCTTGCCACAGAGAGTGCAAAGGTTGGCTTCAAACCTCTCCAAGTCTCTTTCGCTTTGGTAACCCGTGAACAATTCTCGTTTCATCTCTCCACCTCCTATTGTTTGGTTGGAAGGAAACCTTCCATCATACCCTCATAGAGGGTATGGGCAAGGCTTACTTTCTTGGCAATCCGAGCATATCCCACGCATGATCTTCGATGAAGCAAAACCGTGATTGGAAGGCGGGATGATCCTCTCCAGCAAATCGGACAAACGCCTCTTCTTTGATTACTGCCCATCCTCCTGTGCGGTGGGGGTCTTTGTGATCGGATCCATTTCTCACCGAGACCAAGATGATTCCCTGCTTCATGTATTCCGCACACTCATCACAGGGATTGTGGTCAATGCACATATTCATCGGTGGTTCCTCTTCCCCTTTCCATGCCGCCCCAAGAAGTGCTACCTCATTCTTCTCTTTCCCACAAAAGAAGCAGATGGGAATAGTTGGAGCTAGCCCATGTTTCCTGTGCAGTCTTATACTCATCTCTCCACCTCCTATTGTTTAATCGGAAGACAAAGCCTTCCATCATGCCCTCCGTAGAGGGCATAAGTAAGGCTCAAACCTTCGGGATGTAACCGCATCCCTCGTAATCATCTGGATTTTTTCCCTGTTTCCGCAAATTGCTTTTCAGCTCCTGTTCTTTGATGGCACAGGTCATGCAGATGGTTGCGTGTGTAAACCATGACATAGTTCTTGCGGAAAGAACCTCGCCACATCGGTCGCACTCTGTTTGGGTGAAAAACCTGTCTTGTGCCATTAGTATTCTCCTTTCAGGAAGCCTTCCTGCCAATCCTCAACGGCTTCCCGAACCTTCTTCAAGGACTTTACGAATTTGGCAAGTTTCTCATTGTCTTCCAGAAGCCTCTTGTTCTCGTTTTCCAACTTCTCGACTTTCTCTACCAAAGAAAGAAGTTCTGTTGAAAGTGAATTGGGCTGGGAAACCCTTGTCTGTCTGCGTGTCCGAACCGCAAGGGCCGCAACTGCGGCATCTGTTCTTCCACTATCAGGAAATTTTTCCCGATAGGCAGAAATTACTTTGTTGTTGGTCATTCCAGAAGAAGTCCAACTCTGAAATGCTTGCCGCTCCTCTTCTGTTACATCATACCGCCTGTGTTTAACCATCTCTCCACCTCCTGTCAGGTTTATTTGGAGGAAACCCTCCATCATGCCCTCGGAGAGGGCATGGGCAAGGCTTACTCTTTCATCTCATACTCTTCTTTGGTTATTTCTTCTGCTTTGATCCGAAGATAGTCGTTCAGATCCATCCTCATTGCTGAAATATGGATCCAAGCCTGATTCTTTGCTTCTGTTGCATTCCGAGCCGGAACCTTGACAAAGAACGCTTCTTGGAGAACACGAACCCTGAACCACCGATTTCTTGGTCTTCGTTTTCTGATGTAGGGAACCAACTGTTCTACATAGCGATTTTTGTATGGAACAATTCCCCTCATTCCATACACTTCAGCATAGTCCCCGTCCTCGACACGGACAAAGAAGGAATCAAATTCTTTGGCCCTTCTGCCAAGATGCTTTTTGATCTCTTCTACTTCTTGGCTGGTGTCGATAAACTGCAAATCCTTTTCTTCCAAGTCTTTGACAAACATAGCACACCTCCATCAGATACACGGGCAACGATAGAACCCGTCTAAAAGTTTCATTATTTCAGCCGACTTCTTGACGGTGTATTCATTCCGAAGGTCGTGCTTGCCATACTCGGTGTAAAGGCTCCATTCGTGAATCACGAATAGAAACATCTCGAAGATGGACTGCTGAATTGTCCGATGCTCTCGCATGATCGCCTCTGCCAATTCCTTGTTTGGGGAATTATAGTTGTTGGCAAACTTTGCGATTGCCTCAGCCAACTTTTTTGCTTCCTCCTCCCGTTCCCGCTGTCGTTCATACTCTTCTATGGAAAGTCGGTAATCACACTTATCGACCTTTCCAAGCTCTTTGTATTTACGACATTTGGTTTCGGAGATTTGGTGCAGACAGTCCTCACACCTCAATCTTTCCATGTTAGTCATCTCTCCACCTCCTATTTGTTTTATGGAGCAAAGCTCCCGAAACCCCCCAGAGGGGGGAATCGGCAATTTACTCCACCCTGTATGCTTGTTTTTCCTGATACATTGACCAATGATCTGCGTGTCTGCCAAACCCTCTTCGGTAGAGAAGGTATCTACAGCGACCATCTTCTGAATAGATTATAGCTCGGATGTTGGGTTCTTCCCCTGCTTCAGGGTCTTTCTCCACATAGTAGATTTCGGAGATTTCCCACCAACATTCTTCCCTCTCTATGAGCCGTCTGACATACTGGTTCAAAGAGCGGATATATTCTTCTACTATTCTGTCCGCAATTTCCTTTAATTCAAACACTTGTTTGGAAACATCATTGGAAAAAAGCAATACCTTAATCATCTCTCCACCTCCTTTCGTTTTTATGGATCGCATGATCCCGAAACCCCTCTCTATGAGAGGGGAGTCGGCATTAGCGATTTACATTTTGGGTTTCTCGTAATCCTTCAACCGACAGACTTCTCCATTCAATCTAATGAAATGAGAGAAGTCGGTCGCCACCGCAACTGCTCCGTGTTTCTTCTGAATGGAATCAAAAGAATCACGGATAACTCTTTCTTGCTGTTGGTATTCCTGTAGCATCTGTTCCGCAATCTTTGTAGCACAGATATGGCAGACGCCCCAAAACAGGAAGATTAACAAGGCTCCAAGAACTACATACCATACGAATGTTCTCATCTCTCTACCTCCAGATTTAGTGTTCAAGCGGTTCCTCTCAAGAGAGGAACCAATGACTACTAATTCAGTTGTTCCGTCCTCTTCCCGTTGCTTGCACAGGGCCGAGAGAGGTCGATTTCATGCCCGTCTCTCATGCCATCCCTGAGAGATTGGGAATAGTTGTGTTTGTATTTGGTGTGCTTGAGCCGAGGATACTTCTGTTTCACGAAGGCTGAAACCGCATCCTTCTTGACCACGATCAGGTCACGGCATTCTGACGGCGTTACTTCCTGCCGAACCTTATACAGTTCTTTCAGGCGTTGGCCTAGGACATTGACCATTCCGAAGGTGTAATCATTCTTGCTCCGACCTTTGTAAAGCCGTTCTTTCACTCCGACAGTCCTGCGGAGATAGAGAAAGAAGTATTTCACCATCTCAATGTCGCTCTTGTGTCCAAGAAAGTTGATGATTGTGTTCCCATCAAACTTCTTTGTAAGGACGATTTCGGAATCCCAGGTCTGTGCAATGTAGAGCCCGAGAAGTCCTTCCCATTTACGATACTTCTGTGTAAGTGAACCCACCTGTTCTTCAGTAAGGGCGGGCTTCTTTTCCTGCCCATTACCATTCGCTTCGATCTCAAAGAAACTTATGGCATGTTCTGCCATCAGCTTCGCCGCCATCCTCTTTGCTACTTCTCGCTCATGGGGATTTTCATTTTTCCCCTCATCGGACAGATTCAGAAGTTTGGTTATTTTCTGAATCATCTCCATTTTTGCAGAATGTTCCATCTCTCCACCTCCTTTAGGTTTTAGGAACGAACCGTTCCAAGGATTCCCTCTTTATGGGAGGGAATCGAGCAACGGTTAGTTGATTGTATTTCTTATGGCTGGAACAATCTGCGACACTCTACGGAAATTATGTGTGTGACATGAAGGACAGATTGGAATCAAGTCACCACGATAAGTGAATCCGCAGTTGATACACTCCCAACCATAGACTCTTACTTCCACCAGTTTTGCTGTGGGGGGTGTGATCCTTTTAAGTAACCTCGGCGTCGCCTGACCCATTTTTGTATCCTTTCATGGATGATGTCTATTATTAGCACACAACCCACGATAAAGACAACAAAAATCGCCACAACAAACATTCCTTCGATTGGATTCAGGTTCATAATGCACCTTTGTGGTGCATGAAGATGTGGAACAATCGAAGGAGAGCCACAACATGATTGTTCTTTGCTTTCAAACCAGCATTGCTGATCTCTACCAACAGATTTTCGTAAGCATCTTCTCCAGAAGGAAGCTCCTTATACAGATCCAGGAAGTCCAAAGCTTTCTGTAGTTCTTCTTTGGTTTCCTGCCCGTAGTCTTCATTTTCCTGTGCCGCCTCCATTATTTCCCTGAATCGGATGCCGTCATCCTTTGCCCATGCAAGAACATAAGTAACATAGGCATGGACAAGGTCTTCGATTTCTGGGCTACAGGCATTTTCTGGAAACGCCTGTATCATGTGACGGAGATCAGGAACCCTCCATTGCATACAGGTAGCACAGGAACAATCCAACCCACTGTGACCAACAGCATCGAAGAAAAGACAGTTGGTCATCTGCTCATCGGAATCGACAGCATCTTCCGACAAGTCTGTAAGTGCGGTTTCAACTTCTGCCAATGTTTCAAGATCATCAAAGTCCACTCTCATAACAGCTTCTTCTAACCGCTCAATGTCTTTGCTCATCTCTCCACCTCCTTTGATTTATTTCCCAGACTTGGGACTGGGAATGTGCATTACTATGGGAAGAAGTATCCTCCCATAGCCCTCTGCATTTACTGTGGAAACCTCTTTGCATCTTTGGGATCCAACATCATCTTCAGCACACTTTCCGAGTTAAGTGTGATTATGGCTCCCTGCCTTACTCTCCGTCGGACGTGTTTCCAAAACATTTTTTCTCCTTCGGACAGATTGATAGAAGTCAGGATTTCGTCCAATAGTTCTGTCGATAGGATCTCCGTTTTCTTCATAAAGCACCTACGCCGCCAGACTTTTATACATCTTGTCCATACCCTTTGCAATCAGGGGTTGGATTTCGTGACGACGGAGGTCGCTTTTGATTTGATGGGTCGCAAACTGTGTGAAGATGGAGTTCATCGACCACATATCAAGGCTGTCCTGCTTTTGGAGATCAGGAATCCGAAGATGCGAAGTTACATCGGGCAGGGCTTCGATTTTCTCTTTCTCGGCAGAGGAAAAGGGAAGTTCTTCCCAAACCTTGATGTAAGCCGCTTCCGGAACTTTGATGCCTTTCCATTCCTTCCAGATTTTCGACTGTTCTTCAAGCTGGATGAGACCGCTTGAGATCATATCCGAAGTCAGGGTGAGATCCAATGACTGAATATGCCTCTTGCGGAATTTCTCGAAGCCCAGCCATGTTCCTACTCCGTTGCTACAGCGGAGCTGAAACATCCCGAACTGAATCTGCATCACCCACGAAAGATCGTATGATGTCTGGATTTCGATCTTCGGAATGATAGCATCTCCTTTGGCGATTTCGACTTGAGAGGTCGGAACCCGAAGGGAAACAGACATCTTCCCACCGCTTGAGAAAAGCTTTGGAATAATCTGTGCCTCACTCAGTCCGAGGGTTTTCACAACATCCTCCACCATCATCAGCACATCTTCATACCGAACGAGCTGATACTTCTCGGTGCAGGTTCCGAAGACTTCTCCCGTATTCTGATCAACGATGACCCGTCTCTCATCTACGAAAGTTTTTTCCCTTCGCCCATACCACATAGGTTCAAGGGAAGGCTCCGGAAAAGGAATAGCATACTTCTCATGGATTTCTTGCCATCTGCTCATCTCTCCACCTCCTTAAAGTTTTATGGAAGCTAACGCCTCCAGCATCCGCTTCTCTATTTCTGAGGAGCGGATGAGGAATCGTTACCGAAGATACAGTTTTGCCACAGCGTCCTTCAAAGCCGAAAGAGCTGTAAGCAACTTTAGGTATTTAGAATCGTTTTGACCAATGCAGATTCCTTTCTCTTTTCCGAATTCGCAGTAGCTACATTCTGGCTTATCTTGCTCTATGTATGCCAGACAGAATGGGCATTGATCGCTTCCAAGAGGGATGTGGTTCAAGATATTTTCAATATACCCTACCTTCCACGCACACAGATCCCATGCGTTTTCTTCCGGAGTTTTTTCTGGGTTGTACTCGAACGGCACAACACAGTCATCAATACCTCCGACTCGTTTTCGGATTGATGTGTAGGCGTCCTGAACATGGTTTTCCTGAACGCCAGACAGTTTTTTGGACAAGTCTTTGTTGGCTTCATAAAGAGCCTTGACCACTTCCATCAGCGTTATAGGGTCTCCGAAATCGATTTCTTCACCGTCGAAAGCGGTGTCTGTTCCAGGAAGGAAGATGTGTTCATCATCGCAGTCGGGAGAAACGTCTGACCAAACTTCAAACTTGTTATAGACACCCAAACACTTTTTTCCACGAAACCTGTCATGGATTTTTAGGAACCGAATCCTTCCTTCAAAAGACCCGAAATTGCTTCCTGCTTCCACAGTAAACTCAAATGCGTTTTCCATCTCTCCACCTCCTGTTTGTTTTGGAGAACGAAGTCCTCCATAAGAGGGAGAAGTATTTCTCCCTCTTGGCAGGACTACATTGCCATGACTTCGCTTGTGGGTTTCTGCCGTTGGATATGATCCTGTGACAGCATTTCCGGGGGCAACGAGTATCCCCACAGGCTTCCGTCCGTATCAGCATCGACCTGATTCGGATAACAGGGGGAACAGTAATGACCTTGGATAGCCCACTTGCTCCTGACTACCTGAACCACACTTTCTCGCACTAATGCAGAATAGTCTGCTTCTGGATCAAGTTCAAATCCGATGCCGAGAAACTCATACCAGAACCATGCAAACTCATTATTGTCCTCTGTTGGCCTGAATCCTATCAGGACGAGACCGCTTTCTACCATAAAATCGTGATCATCGGCTTCATCTGTGGGAATCTTGTTCTCTTCCAAATAATCATAGTAGGCGAGATCGTAACCGTTATTCATGTCGGAATAAAGGTCACCGAATTCGTCCTCAAGCTGATTGATTTGGAATACGCCTGTTCGTATCTCCATCTCTCCACCTCCTTTCATCGTTATGGAAGCTAACGCCTCCAGCATCCGCTTGAGTATTTCTCTCAAGCGGATAGGGAAGGGTTACTTTCCTATTGGAGCATAAACCTTGTCGATTTGGTGTTGTAGTTCCAAAACCTGTTGTCGGAGTTTACTCCAATCAGATTGATAGTTCGAGCATTTCATTCCGTTTAGCCGACTTAATGAGAACACACAGGAATCACATGGATTGTCTTCAACCTTTTCCCGAAATTTTCGCATTCGGTGATTACAGAAAGCACAAGATTCTCCGTGAAAAGGAAAGGATGTTAGCAAGACCGCAGAAAACCGCCGTTTGAAATCGAAAGATTTGTCTACTGGATTCTTGAATGAATCCAAATCTACCATCTCAGTCTTTCCCTCTTCCAACAGGATTTTCATTTTTCGGATAAGCAGATCACCATAGTCGATCATATTTTTGTATGCTTTTTTGGCGTCTTCCAAATAATCGCTGTGTGGGTTTATCGCTTGCCGTGCTTCCTCCAGGACTTTGAGGACGGTGTTGAATACATCGACCGTGAAAACTTCGATAGCCGAATCATCAAGACCTTCTTTACTCCCGGATCCAGGAATGTAAATCGTTCTTTTGTCCACATTGAGCCCAGAACATACTTCTGAACAGACAAACCATCCTGAAAATTCTCCGAGTTTTCCTTTTCCAACAAGTTCGTTGGAAATCTCTGTGAATTTGATCAGGCCGTGAAATTGTTTGTCCTCATCAATCCAACTTTTTGTCTTGTAAGCAAAACTGAACATCTCTCCACCTCCTTGTTTGTTTAGCAAGATAAGTCTTGCGGACAGCCCCTATACCAATTTCTTGTTATAGGGGCATCTGCACTACTCATTTGCAGTTTTAAGCGACGGTAGGGGTCACGCCGTGCGTCTGTGAGGGTGGAAGCGGACAGCCCCTATACCAATTTCTTGTTATAGGGGCAAAGGTTGTATATGTATTCTTTTGAAACTTCCTTCCCCACTAACACGCCTTCACAGCAGACCGTTCCTAACCAAAGATCCTGAAACGGTGACTGAAGGCGCGGATTTTGGAATTCGTTGAGGATTTCCCAAATGTTTGTAATCCCACAACGATTCGCAAGAAAATAGTAGTAGCTAAGTTGGTCTGCAAACAAAACCTTTTTCGGTTTCACCTGCCAACCGAGGGGGAATACCTCTACCGCCATTGATCTTGGATCACCACCAATCCTGTAGTAAACTTCTATTGGGTCATTGAACACGAAGATTCCGATAGTTCCAGGTTTTGTCCAAACTACCGAATTCTCAGGGTAAACAATCCCATACTGCTTGCTCCTCCCATTCCTCCGACCCAAAAACTGTTTCGTTCCTGTCGGTCAATGACCTTCCAATACTGCTTGCTTTTGTTCATCTCTCCACCTCCTTTTATTTCTTGTTATTGGATTTCTTGCAATCCGACCAACACACGAAGGTTTCTTGTCGTGTGCTGGGTAACACAAGAATTTCCGATGATTGATAGGAAGGATGAGGCGGGACTGTTTACCCCGCCTCATCCTACTCTGAAGGCTACCAATTGACCGCCTCAAGAAAGGGCTTCATGGCCTCAGACCGGCAGTAGGTGCCAGTCTTGATTGCCTTGATGTGCGAGTCGATCCGCTGACCCGCCCTTTTCTCATTGCCCTCGAACTCTTCGGCCGCCAGGGTCGTGATTGCTTCCGCCTTCGTGATCTCCGCCTTGATAAGGTCGTCGATCTTGATGGACTGCGGACGCTGTGCAGGGTCACGCTCCGTTTTCGCCTTCGCAGTTCGCTTCTTGCCACCAGCCTTGCGGGATTTGAGAATTTCTTCCCTTTCCGAGCAAGCCTTGAAGCACTCCGGGAATTTCTCCGCACAGGCTTTGCACTCTCCCGAATCAGGGGAGATGAAGCCCATCTGATCCGACTGCCATTCCTTTTCAGCAAGGCAGAATTCCGCCGGCAGGGGCGGAATTTCCCTGACGGGAGCCTTCTCTTTCTTCGGCTCAGCCTTCGGCTCAGCCTTCGGCTCAGCTTTGGATTCCTCTGCTTTCGCTTTGGTTTCCGCCTTCGCTTCAGCCTTTCCCGAAGTCGCTTTCTTCTTCGGGATCAGCTTCTTCTTGGTTTCAGCTTTCGCTTCCACCTTTGCTTCAGCCTTCGGATCAGCAGTCTGCTGGTCTTTGACTTCAGCTTCCGTCGCTTTGCTTTTCTGCTTTTCGGTCATCTCTCCAGACCTCCTTTTGGTGATAGAAAGCCTTTCTGGCTCTCTTCATTGGGTTACCCGAGACGAAGCCTCGGGCAACCCGTGAGAGAGAGAAGAAAGATAGAAACTCCCGATGACAAGTCGGGAGCCGGATAGGGGTCTATGTTATAGGCGAAGTCCGTTTCGTAGGCAGGCGATGGATTCTTCGCCTTCATCCAAAGCTGTGTTCGCTTATGACTGATTCCTGTAGCCTCCAGTCCAAGCTAGGGTCGCTTATGGGTTATTTTCAGGTTGTGGACAGCACAGGTTTCTCCACGCCCATCTCTCCTGCCCATCTCAGTTGGTTCTACCCCTTCCCCCTGACGGGGGAAGAGACACAGCCAACTACCGATTTTTCCTTGCTGTCAGTTCCGAATTCAGCTTCTTGTATTCGGAGTCCGCTTTCGTGACGAGTCCCACCTGAAGCTCTTTGGGAATTTCTGCTCCTTTGGGAGCATAGATCGAGCCGACAAAGCCCTCGCCCACAATCTCAAACTTGTGGAAGTTCTTGCTGTCACCCGTGAAAATTGCTTTTACTTTACTCATCTCTCCACCTCCTAATGGTTTAGTGCAGGGAAACCCTGCGGAAACCCCCCAGAGGGGGGAATCCGAAAGGTTTACCAGATGTATGGATTGTCTCTCATTCTCTTGCCCACGAGAACGCCTTCACAGCAGATGGTGTTTTCCCACAGGGATTGGAATTGATCGTAGTAGTCGTGCGTTCCGTGCCTTTTGAAGACATCCAACACCGACCAAATGTCGTTCTTCCCTTCAAGAACTTCCCACAGAACCTTGTATCGGCTTAGGTGATCTCCCCAAAGAACATAGGAAGGTTTCACCTGCCAACCGAGGGGGAACACTTCAACAACCTGGGATGTATGTGTGCTGAACCGAGTGTGATAGGCGTAGGCCGTGTCAATGTCCGTGAACACGAAAATTCCTACTGTCCCAGGATGAGTCCACACAACTGAATTTTCGCTGTAATGGAGACGAAGGCCCATGCAAAGCCCGTCCCATGTTCTTCGACTTACATAGGCACTATATCCATCCCAACTCAACACCTTGAAATACCGCTGAACTTCTTTCATCTCTCCACCTCCTATTGTTTTGGAAGGTAATCCTTCCAGGAAAGGCAAGATCCGATTTCTTGCCTTTCAGTAGAGATTACCACCCATTTTCCATTTCAAATGGGTTTTGATCGTAGATGCCACGAAGGGCTTTCATCTCAAGTCCGATGTTGACTTCAGGCATATCCATCTCTTCACGAATGATTCGTTCCATGTCCAGAAAGTTGCGAAGGACTTCAGAAACCCATTCGCAATGATCTGCCACATTGATTGCCAGGATGTTGTCGAAATTGACAGCATAGACCGTCCGCACATAGACCTTGACATCGACTTCATCCGCCTCTGCATCCATTGAGTGATACGCCTCAAGGATGGCATCAGCAAAGCGTTCCAGATACATGAAAACATCGTCATTGTCGGTTCCGAGTGTGATGTTAATCCCTTCCGCCCTGTAATGTTTCAGTTCCATGACTTCCATCTCTCCACCTCCTCGTTTTGTAGGAAAGCAAAGCCTTCCAGCAAGGACAGGAAACCAACTTCCTGTCCTTGGGCAAGACTCAATGCACCAGGATTTGCTTTGCTCTGGAAGTAATCTTGTCCCAAAGCCTCTCATCGAAGATTCCGAAAATCTCGCCATCTTCTTTGTCCAGGTAATACTCTGCATCCTGTCCAAAGGTGTGAATAGCGAGTTCGACCAGTTCTTCTGCTTTCCGATTAACCAATTTCTTGTTATCGGATTTGCTGAACAGCTCCAATTTCTTGCCTTCTGTTTCAAACATCTCTCCACCTCCTTGTTTTTTACCTCAAGGGGAGGGCCAGAAGCCCTCCGATGAGTTAAAAAATCACGGTCAAATCACACACAGCTTGGATTTTCATCTTGTCCAGTTTGCTCAGGAAGGTCTCCAAGGCATGAATGATTCCACTTATTACACTTGTGCAATCCGAAACCTTGAAGTAGAACTCGTGGGCAAGATGTCGATTCCTACCGGCTCCCACCTTTGCTTTGCTTTCTGTGATGTCCAGATTTACGAAAATCCTGTTGCTGTCCATCGCAAGTGTTTCCCTTTCGATGGCTACCGACAGGGCTGTAGCGAATCGACTGACTGCCAGCCAAAACGCCTCATCGGCTTCATCTGTGTCCAATGCCGAAACCCTGTCTGACCAAACCCTCACGATCAGCGGACCTTCAAAGGTCACATTGTCCAAAGGAAACTCTCTTTGCTCCATCTCTCCACCTCCTGTTTTATTTACTGCCTGTCGATGGCAGGAGACAACTCCTGCCATCAGAGGCACTAATTGAGTTTTTCCGCCTCTTTGTTTTGAGCATTGAGAGCCGCAACCATTCTGTTAGCGAACTTCGCTGCCACGACAGCCTTCAGCGCATGGTTCGTGACCTGTTCCATCATGAAGTAAGCCTTCCGAAAGTCGCCCGTCTCAAGGATGAGAGCAATGACATCCATCGTGAGAAGGACGAATTCCATCTGAATTGCATCCGTGAACAGGCCAGTTTCAGGATGCTTCTTGATCTTTTGGCAAAGATCGAAGAGCTGATCCATGAAATGAGAGAACTCCAACATTTCGTTCCGTGTTCTCTCATCACCTGCGGAAACCACTCCTAAAAGCTGAAGTTCCCACCTCTTGCGGTATTCGTCAAGGTCTTTCTGGACCTCGACTACCGCATCCGCTACCAACTGCCTTTCTACATTGTCCATCTCTCCACCTCCTCGTTTTTTTGTGAAGCCATTAGGCTTCTTGAATCATCCAGTCCAAGCTGAGTAGCCTTATGGGTGATTTCAAGAAGCCTGTCGCCTCACCATCCAGGTTCAGTCGAAGTGCTGTGACACCGCGGGCATTCCACTTCACAGGCATACCGACTGATTACTTTCCGAAACCTTGCCCCACATTCTGTGCAAACCATGGGGGTTGAGTTTCTTCTTGCGGTCACCGCAACCAATTTCTTGCGTTTTGTCTGTGCCACTTTCTTTTCCATCTCTCTTCTCCTTTCGTTGGGTTTTGATGCTCATTCAGACGGCAATTTCTTGCCGTCCAGTCAACATCACTTCCCAAATTCTTGAAGCATTGCCACCTGCTTCTCTTCCCAATTCGTGTTTCCTGAGGCCAAGAAGGGGTGGACAAACATTTCGATCAGCGAATTTGGAGTTCTTTTCTCAAAGCGAATCCACATGACTCCTTGAAAGTCCTCGGTTGGAATCTTCATCATTTGCATAGGCATCTGCTGAAGCCAGGTGTGAAGCTGTTCCGTGGAGAGAACTCCTTCAATCCGAAAGAGATCGTAGTCCTTCCATACGCTTTTCTCTGCACCAAACCAATTGTATGCGAAGGCAGGACATTTTTTCCGCGGATCGAAATCCTCTTCCGCCAATTCTTGTTCTTTGTGTTCCACAAAGAGCAAAACTGACACATGGTCGATTCTTTCTTCCATCTCTCTCTCCTTTCTGGTTGGTTTTACAGCAGTATAAGGAAGAACCAAAATGTTCTTCCCTCTCTCCTCCAAAACCTCTCCTAAACTCGTTTGACTGTGCGGCCCCGAGCAAAATACTCAGCAACCAATTTCTCGTTTTCTGTGCGGATTTCCTCTTTTGTAGGTTCAGGGCGGATCCGAAGCTTTGCGTAGCAATTATCACAAAGCCAAATTTCCTCACCCTCGAAAACCGCCTTTGTAAGACGCTTTGGAGGGTCGCTCATAGGGTGTAAAGCCAACTCTTCACGATACACACCTTCCAGCTGTTTCTTTCTCAGCCGAAATTGTGTTTCTTCCTGAAAGGCAGACCAACATCTTATCTGCACTTTCGTCGGACAGAGATCGTTTTCACAAACGAGTCCTCTTCCGTAGATTCGTTCCATCTCTCTCTCCTTTCGCGGTTTATGCTACACTAAGGGCAAGACCAATTTCTTGCCTTTAGTGTAGCAGGGAAGCGGTTGGCACTCAGCTCAATTTCAGATCCAATCGCTCAGAAGGGGGTTGTCCAATTCTTCCCTGCCGCCTCAAGGAGAGGAGAGAGATGATCCCTACCATCCGATCTTGTGTAGTCAATCGCAGTATCCAAGTCACCTTTCCTTCACATGCCAACAGTCTTTCGTCTGTGTAGAGGCGAAGTTCCAGCACTCTTCTTCTCTGCTCATCCACAAGCCCTTTCTTACGCAAATCCTAAGATCCACTAGGGTTTTCCCTAAGAACGAGTTTCCAGCCCTTCTTTTTTCGCTAACTACCAGCCCTTCGTCTTGCGATCACGACCAGATCCTGATCTGTCGAAATAAGGTGAAATTGCTCGGGGTCAGGGGTCTTTCAGGGTGACCAGCGTGTCGATCCTGCGAAAGGCAGAGCCAAAAGGTTAATTCTTAGGTCGGAAGGTAGTCTAATTGTCAAAGAGTCCAGGAGGGAATTTTAGGATCAGGATCAGAACCAGCGAGTTACCTGTCGAGAAGGATTCGGCGGGGGTGTGATTTCCTGTGAAAGATCATTTTTTATCTTTACCTGTAATATACTAAATTATTAGTAAGATGTCAAGAATTATTTACAAGAAATTATTAAAATGATTACAACAAGTTCCAGGGATTTCGTGGTCAAATCAACACAAAAGTTGGTCATTCCAAGGCTGGATACGGTTATTTCTTGTAGATGGCGGTTCAATCCACTATTGGTTCCGCTGATTTTCAGGGATGGTGGATTTCCTGCCCTTCAGATGGATTTCCTTATTTCCTAACGATGGATTTCTCGCTTGGCATCTATTTTTCGCTTGTGGCACCCGATTTCTCGTAGTATAATCAAGGAAAAAGAAAGGGGATTCCAGCCATGACAAGCAAATTCTACCGACCACAAACATCTAAATGCAAAAAATGCGGACGGGAACTATCCTGTTCAGAACAAGAAACAGGGATGGAAAAGTGTGCTCCGTGCCTTGTAAAAGGATACCGTTTCGTGATCAGGCTACTCCACAAGGAGCTGGATGAACTAAGGAAGAAGTAGCCAACCATTATTTCTCATATTTGGATTTCTTGCCTTTGGATTATTTCTTGCAAGTGGATTTCTCGCAGTTGGATTTCTCGTCGCTGGATCCACATACAGAACCGCCCATAGAATCAATTCCAAAACCCTTGCCCTGTCGTCACCCTTACCTGACAAAAACATGGAACGGAGAACAAAAACCACGGAACTAAAAACTAACATAGTAAAGAACCAATCCATGGAATTTCCTGTAAGTAATCCATAAGATAAAGAACCACGGACAACATTAACATTACAAGAACAGTAAAGCGGAACCATGTAAGTAAAAAAAGAAGTGGAACCTTGCACTACTAACTAAACCATGGATAGGTAACAAGGTATAGAGGTAAGTAACAAGAAAGATGGAGTGGTATAAGGAGTCTTGTAAGATAGAGATGGGTGGCATATACAGAGTAGAATACAGGATGGGTGGTATAGAGATGTGATAAGGGTGGGTGGTGTGAACAGTCTTGTATATGTGTATAGTGGAATGGAATAAGGGTTAAGATAGGGGTGGGTGGCATAAGCAGTCTTGTATATGTATAACGGAATGGGGACGGAATGGATGGGGAATGGGGGTGGAAGACGGGGCGGAAATGGATGGGGGAATGGGGGTGGAAATGGAGGCGGAATGGGGGGCGGAATGG
>Ga0116143_10002791_pt1 | contig 18412 bp, 18 predicted proteins | sample AD_UKC034_MetaG_FD_89745 | JGI IMG/M metagenome (GOLD analysis project Ga0116143, IMG submission 89745) | Active sludge microbial communities of municipal wastewater-treating anaerobic digesters from USA - AD_UKC034_MetaG | ecosystem: Engineered > Bioreactor > Anaerobic > Digestate | place: USA...
ATCAGCTGGTTTCTAGACAAGTCATCAAAAACAGTCGGAGCCAATATCAGGCGGTAAGCAATGCGCTAGTGACGGCGCGGCGCGAGGGCCGGATCCCGTGGGAATGGATAGAGGACCGCCTCCGGAGACCGCGCTCCGTGTCCATGTGGACGGATCTGTCCTCATTCGCGGAGACATGCCGTCGCGCATATCGCCGGGATGTCTGGGCGGACCAGTCTCAATATGTCGAGGTATGGCTGGAAAAGGATGCGCTGTCCGGCATATTCGAGGATGCGCTGGATCGATACGGGGTCACGCTAAACGTCGGGCGCGGATATGATGGATGGGATTCCATACACAACGCGGCGGAGCGGTTCATCGATGCCGACTGCCCGGTGACGGTTCTCTATTTCGGCGACTTCGACCCTAGCGGCGAGGACATGCATCGGAGTCTCATAGAACGGCTGGCGGTCTGCGGGAGTCATCCGGAGGTTATCAAATGCGCTCTGAAATTCGACGACATAGAGAGATATGACCTCCCGCCGGACTTCGCGAAACAGTCCGACACGCGGGCAGCGGGATTTATTGCCAAGCATGGCGACGTATCCGTGGAACTGGATGCGCTCCCGGTGGACGTACTCCGCCAGCGCCTCACGGCAGAGGTCGAGCGCCGGATGGATCTGAACGCGCTGCGGGCAACGCTGGCGGCAGAGGCGGATGAACGCGAGAAACTGGTCCGCCTGCTGGATGGGGCCGCATGACCGCAATGCTCTATAACCGCGCAAGGCGGGCCGCTGCTGGCCGTAGGATCGACGAAAAGCCGAGAGAGATATGGGGGGCGGTGTTTAAGCAGCTCTTTACTGCACAAAGGTTGAATATCTAATTGACTCGAGGGTTAATTCCGCCAGACTCAAAACCGTTGGGGGTAACATGGAGGTTAAGATGAACAACAGCCAAGCGATTCGAGCCACGCAAAAAACCAGTTTTAAAACACCAATCATATCCTCGATATTCAATATCATGGGATACATTGTTGCAACAACCGGACTGCTTATGACGGTTTACATCATTGCAAGTAGCGTCTCTGGCAAGAATGATTCAGGAATGGCCGGGGCCGGGATTCCGCTCGCGTTTGCGGCATTAGTCTCCCTGCCGTTCTTTGGACTTGCTCAAGTCGTCACATTCATAGGCAGAACCGCATTCTATACAGAAGCCATAAACGATGAACTGATTGTCTTTATGCGCGATATCTACAAGACCACGAATCAGATTTCTGAACGGCTAAATAAAATGATTGCGCGCGAAATATCCAGAGATATCAAAGCCGAAGCAGAGCCGGTAATTGAATCAGGTCCGGCAGTCAAGCGGGGTCAAAGCATTGAGTGTCCTCTTTGCGGTGCAGATATTCCAATCTGCAATATTCGCGAGGGGATGAATCGCTGTCCCGACTGTCAGCAGGAATTTGAGGTCGAGTGAGGTCTCTTGTTCTATGCGCTGCCAGCAAAAAGCGTTTCGAGATGCCCGCTGAACGTGCGGGATATTGCGCCGCATGCGGTCGGGGGCGGAAAGATAATTCAAATATTTTCGCCAGCAGCCCTCCCAGAATGCCCGACGTTTGAAGAAAAGCGGACGGAGACATGCCGGACAAGGGGGTCTTTTTGGCGATGTATCCGGCGAAATCAAATGTCAACAAATGTCAACAAACCAGCCGGGCGGTCCTCCGGCGCTGGCGTTCATGGTCGAAATATCGGCAAAAACTACTTTCCCGCCCGACCTCTAGCAAACCATTGCAAACATTGACCGGAATGCGTTTTTGTGGCTGTTGACATTTTGTTGACATTCTAACCTCCAAAATGTGCCATTATTGGCTATTATGGGCATTTGCTGGGTTTTATGATATTACTCATGCCGCATTTTCATAACATGCCTATTTATAACGGGATAAGAATGGTCGGGGCGGTGGGATTCGAACCCACGACTTACAGCTCCCAAAGCTGTCGCGCTACCAGTCTGCGCCACGCCCCGCCGAGGAAGTTAGACCGTCAATATGCCAGAATCCCGGCCGTTTTCCACAAGAATTTCCAGCCGGGCAAATATTTAACGTTCCTTATTGCCAAATGGAGCCCGATTCGCAATCTTCTCCGCCATGTCATCGGAAATCAGTCATTACGCCACCACGAAGGTGGAGATACTGGGCTCGGAGACGCTGGTGGACATCAGCAGTCCGCAGCGGCCACTGGAGCCCAGCGCACGGGATCTGTACCGGAACTACAAGGCGATCATCCGCGACCGGAATATCTATTATCCCGTGGCCTACCGGCTGGTCCGTGAACTCGGCCACGGCCGGCAGGGGCGCGTTTTCCTCGGTCTCCGGCAGGGTGCCCGCGGATGCATCACCCGTCACGCAATCAAGATATTTGACCCGAGCATCTACACGTCAGCCGAGAACTACTGGACGGACATGGGCCGTATCGCCAACCAGGTGTCGGAACTGCAGATGGTGCAGAGTCCGAACCTGACCTCCCGCGACATCTACGAGGAGTTCAACGGCATCGGCTACATGCAGATGCAGGTGATTGACGGCGTGGATCTGCGCGAGCTGCTTTCGCCCGGCCACCTGGACATCGTGAAGGCGCGTTCCACGCCCGAGGAGTGGGCCCGGTTCATGGATGTGATCTTCCGCGTGGAGGGAAACACCCTCAAGATTCAGACCGGCATTGCGCTCTATATCATGCGCCAGATGCTGCGCGGGCTCGAAACCCTGCACGAGCACGGCTTTGTGCACAGCGACATCAAGCCCGCCAACATCATGATTGACCGGCTGGGCTATGTGAAGCTGGTGGACTACGGCCGGGCGGTCAAGGCCAATGAAAAAATGACGATGCTGTTCGGAAGCCCGCTTTTCATGGCGCCCGAAACCCACCGCCGCGAGCCGAACGTGATCGAATCCGACATCTACAGCGTCGGTCTGGTGGGACTGGAGATGCTGCGCGGGGAGCCCCTCCTGGACACCACGGGGCTTCTGGAAAAAGATCTGCTGGAGTTCAAGATGTCCCTGCCCGACCGCCTGCAGGACATGCTCCCGAGCTATGTGCTGCAGAACTCGCAGCTCGTGCGCATGTTCCGGCGCTTCATTGATCCGGATCCGCAGAAGCGCTATCACAAGGCGGACGAGGCCGAAGCCGGCAAGCAGGGCCTGCGCATCGTGCACCAGCAGCTCACCCAGCTCGGGAAGGATGCCGAGTACGGGCGCGAGCTTCAGGCCTACATCTCGAAGATCAAGGCCGCGCCGGCCGATTCATTTTCACGGGACATTGAGAGACTTTAGGCTTTTGCTCGAACGCGATATCCCCTATGATGCGCAACTTGAATTTTTGAAACGGTAAGGAGAAGTATGAACATATTGCACATTTGCGCGAACCCGAAACCGACCGAAGAGTCGGTCTCGAAGCAGCTGGCGGCGTCTTTTTTCATCACGCTGGCCAATGAGTTTCCCGACTATACAGTGGAGAATGTGGACCTCTATCAGTCCCCGCCCCCGTATATATCCTACGACGCGTGGCGCGGTTTCTATCTGCCGGTGTATGTGAACGGCTATCACGCCACGGACAAGGAAGTGGCGGCCACCAACTACGCCCGCAAGCAGGGCAAGCTCTTCAACGCGGCCGATGTGCTCGTGCTGACCACCCCGATGTGGAACTACAACATGCCCGCCATCCTGAAGGCGTGGTTCGACCAGGTGCTGTCTCCCGGCATCACCTACGAGGTGGAGAAAACCGGCCCCAAGCCGCTGCACAGCATCAAGAAGGTCGTGCTCCTGGTGGCTTCCGGCGGAACCTACAAGGAAGATGATCCGGCCGACGCCCTCGGCCGCGGCGTGGCCGCCGCCCTCAAGTTCATCGGCATCACCGATATTTCCGTGGCATGGGCCGACGGCCAGAATCCGCTGTACTTCGACAACTCGGAGACGCGCAAGCAGATGGCGCTCGAAGCCGTGCAGGAAATTGCCGAGGAAGTGGCCGAGATGGCCGCCGAGTTCTAAGCGGATTCATGGACGACATCCGGCAGGAGCTGAATCCCGACATTCTTTACATGCGCATGGCGCTGCGGCAGGCCGAGGCCGCCGCAGAGGCCGGCGAAGTTCCGGTCGGCGCCGTGATCGTGCACAACGGCGAAGTGATCGGGCGGGCGCACAACCAGGTTGAACTGCTCAAGGATCCCACCGCGCATGCCGAGATACTCGCCATCACGCAGGCCTCGCAGGCGCTGGGCGACTGGCGGCTGCTGGACACCGTTCTCTATGTCACCAAGGAGCCCTGCCCGATGTGCGCGGGCGCCATCATGCTCGCGCGCATCCCGAAAGTGATCTGGGGGGTGGACGATCCGCAGCGCGGCGGCGCCGTCTCTGTTTTCAGCATCCTCAACCACAAGAATCTGAACCACCGGGCCGAGTGCGTGCGCGGACTCATGGAAGACGAATGCCGAGCCGTGATCCAGGGTTTCTTCCGGAGCCGGCGGCAGGAATCTGAATAGCCGAAAATCCGGAATCCGTTTCAATTCCCGACATGCCGATCAGGAGATCGGCGCTCCCAGGGCTCCCGGGAACGCCGCGCACCAGCGCGGAAAATGCGGAACCGACGGAGCGGTACCCTCCATTGAGAATCACAAAACAGCCCTGTGGGCGTGGCGACGCCTCTGTGAGGCGCGATTGTGTTTAGTAACAGCACCCCACGCATCCCCATGCGCCAGGATATTCCCGTCAATATATCACAAAGTGATATATTTCCGAGCCACCGCACTTTCGCGAGTTTCGCGTCTTTTGCAGTTTCAATTCTGAACGCGCCGCTCACAGGGCCTCTACATCACAGAGCAAGCCTGTGGGTGTGGCGGCGCCTCTGTGAGGCGCGATTGTGTTTAGTAACAGCACCCCACGCATCCCCATGCGCCAGGATATTCCCGTCATATATCACATAGTGATATATTCCCGAGCCACCGCACTTTCGCGCTTTTCGCGTCATTCGTAGTCTCACTTTCGAACGTGCCGATCTGGAAATCGGCGATCCCAGGGCTCACAGGAACGCCGCGCTCCAGTGCGGCATATGCTGAACTGACGGTGTACTTTCCAGCATCATTGCGAGACAAGATCCAGTGAATTCCAGGTCATCATCGACAATATATCACTATGTGATATATTGTCGTCATAGCAGATGATGGAGGGGTTTGTTCTGTCAAAAAGCCACGGCGAGCGCTGTGGTGCAAACCCTCCTGTGCTGCTCATCAGCGTTTCGCTCCGATGCCCTCCCCTCGCAAGGTCATCATCGTCAATATATCACACAGTGATATATCATCGCACCGCGGTTTATGAGATTGAACGCAAGTGCGATAGATGCAAAAGGGATTAACGAACATCTGCCGGCAGCCGGCGCAACTGTTCCTTTGCGCGCTGTTTCCGGTTCCCCTTTTGTTGGATTGCCGCATTCAATGCCATCGAGAACATCTCCCATTTCTGTATGCGGTGCTGGAGATATTCCTCTCCCATCTTTGTGATGCTAAACCGGCGCTGCGTGCGCAGTTTGCCCGCCGGCTGAATGCGGCTCGTCAGCAGATGCCTTTTTTCGAGATCGTGGAGCAGCGGGTATATGCGCCCCCATGACAGGTGGAATATCTGGTAGGACAAATCCCGCATCTCCGCCCGCAGCGCGTACCCGTGCACCGGCCCCAGGCGCTTGATCAGCGCCAGCACAATCAGTTCCGAATAACCCTTCACCATTTCGCCGTCAATGCTCCGTTTCATGGGCGTCAATATATCATTATGTGATATATTGACAAGCCGAAAAGTCAATGCTCAGCATGTGTGCTGAAGAGGCGGACGCGAGGAGGCGGTGTGCGGCAAAGGCACGGATTCACGGGCCCGTTCCGGCGCGGTTTTGATTTCCAATCACTGGCAGTTGGAGGCTGGAGAAAATAAAACGCCATTTTGGCAGCATACCGCCGGCAACCACCCGCATCGCTTTCAATCCCGACCTGAATCACGCAAACTAATTCGTCGGGTTGAACTCTCCATCGGGCATTTCGGAAGGCGGCAGCGGGCGGGGGCGGATCGGGGGAACCGCCTGCTGCTGGACCGGCGCGACTTGACGCGTGCGCGCCGGAAGCATGAGCTGGTCCACCACCACAATCGGATATTTCTCGTTCTGAATCCAGTATTCGCGGCCGCGAATGCCGATCTCCTCATCCACCCATTCGGAGAGCTGCTCGCGGTTGCCGCGAATATAGCAGATGGTCTCAAAGCGGCCGGAATCCAGATAGCGCACCAGGCGGAAATGCGACGGGCGGCGCAGCCTCCAGCCCACGCTTCTCAGCCGGCCCGAACGTTCAATGCGCTTCCCCTGCCCCTCAAGCGGTATCAGCTTCCAGTTCGCAGGCAGATCGGACTGCACTCCTTCGGCCGCCGGCGCAGCCGCCACAACCCGCGGCGGTATGGTGACGGTCTGGCGCTGCGGCGCGGGCTGTTCCACTCGCGCATCATCCGGCCTGCGGACAGGCGCGGGCACCGTGGCCGTCTGCCGCGCGGGCGGCACCACCGGGCGAGGACGCTCCGGTTCCGGTTTCGGCTTTGACGGACTGCCCACATACTGCCGGCTGACCCACAGCGAACAGGCTGCGGGAGGCGCAATCTTGTACCATTCCGTCATCTCGCCGCGGACGGTCACCTTGTCGCCCCGCGAAAGCGTGCCCACCACATTGAAGTTGATGCCGGGACCGGCCCGCACATTGAGCGTCTTGCCGCGCACAACGCCGTCCTGGACAAAATCCTTGTGCACCCAGAGATCGGCTTTTTCGGGCGGAACGACCTCCGCCCAGTCACCGGAATACCCCTTGATCTCGACGGCGTCGCCGTCGTTCAGCTGAGTCACCACTTCGGCCTCGGGCTGGTCCTTCGCCCGCAGATTCACATTGTCCCCGATGATCTGCCCGCGGGAGGTCGCCGCCTCCAGCGTCGGAACAGCCGTCAGCCCCGCCATGATCATCAGCGCCGGAATTCGAATCCATTTCATAACACACAGCTCCAGTTAAATACCGTGTTCAGTTTAGCTGTCCGACCGCGCAAGGGAAAGCAATTTTCCAGTCATTGGAAGTTTTCATCTGTCAAATCCCCTTTTTCTTGTTCTTTACTGATTCCTGATCATAAGTTACAAACGCTTCCGATGAGACTGGTTGAGGAACCGTTAAACGGAGGAGATCATGAGTCCTGAAGTGCGCGCATTGCTTGTTCTTCTTATATCCACCCTGCTTGTCAGCCATGCACAATCGGAGGACATCCGGGCCGTGCTCGATTCGACAGACGGCAGCACGGCCTTTGTTGTAACCGACTCCGAAACGAACGAACAGCTTCGTGCGGGTTCAGATGGCGTGGTTTCCGTCAACGGCACACTGTCGGTCAGTGAAACACAGAATCGAGGTTCGCTTGATCGGGCCATGCTTATTATCGGTGGTGGAGATGATATCGAAATCGGGGCCGGTGCAAATGGATACCTGACGGGAGTTGCTGTCGGGAAAAACGCCAATGGTTATTTAGGCGGAGCTGTCGTTGGTGCAGGCGCATACGGAGTGGCCTATGGTGCAGCCGTCGGCTTCAACGCAAACGCACTCAGTGATGGTGCTGCCGCCGGCCGCAGCGCAAACGGGTCTCATGCCGGTGTTGCAGTCGGCGCGTTCTCTTCTGGCTACGCGGCAGGCATTGCCATCGGGAATTCCGCCTGCGGATCGCAGACCAACATAGCCATAGGCAATATGGCTTCCTCGGGCGTGGGCCCGGAACGCATTGCCATCGGCCACATGGTCGCCACCCCTCAAGACAACGCCGCAGCCATCCGCGGATCGCTCTTCCTTGACGGCGGAACCAACGTGATGATGCGCTCCACTTTCGGGTCCGGCGCATGGGTGCCGCTGTCTTCGCTGGCGGGCGACTTCAAGGCCAATGGTTCCGTGCCCATGTCGGGTAATCTGAACCTGGCCGGACAGGTACTGACAAATGTGGCACTCGTGGATTTTAACAGCTCCAGCACCGCAGTTGGACGCGGTGCTGATGCGGGTTTATACGGAACGGCTTTGGGCTATGGCACCGTGGCAACCAACCGCGGTACGGCAGTGGGATATATATCCAGCGCGTACGGCTATGGAGCTGCGGTCGGCCGCGAATCCAGAGGCTACAGCTACGGCGCGGCCATTGGAGAGAATGCATGGGGTTATGAAAATGGCGTTGCGGTTGGATATTGGTCCGACGGCTACGCGGGGGGAGTCGCTTTGGGCTACCATGCCAATGGAGCGAAAACCAACATCGCCATCGGAGGCTACGCCCACGCCTACGGGACAGACCGTATCGCAATCGGCCGTAATGTTACCAATCAGGTGAACAACTCGGCCGCCATTCGCGGAACCCTCTATCTTGACGGAGGCACCGGCATCATGACCCGCTCGACTTTCGGCACCGGCGGGTGGACTGCCAAAGCATTCACGATTCCTCATCCGCTTGATCCCGAAAACAGGATACTGCGGCACTTCTGCATGGAGGGCCCCGAGGTCTGGAACGTCTATGCCGGCAACGCACATCTGGTGGACGGGAAAGCGGTGGTTGAACTTCCGGCCTACTACTCCGCGCTGAACAAAGCCGGTTCTGAAATCTACAGCCTGACCCCAATCGGCGAGGCATTTGTCTGGGTTGCGGAAGAGGTCGCGGACAACCGTTTTACCATTGCCGGGAAACAGGACATCAAGGTGTCCTGGACGGTCAAGGCGCTCCGCAACGATCCGGCATGCCGCGCAGATATCGAACAGAGGCCGGTTGAACAAAACCTGAGCGAGATTGCGCCGGGACAGATGCAGGCTGAAAACACAGGGATGAACACGATGCCTTGAGGCAGGGGAACCATGAATATCACAAGATTCATGATATTTGCGGCAAGCCTGCTGACGGCGGCAAGTCTGACGGCCTCCGAGCTGCAGATCAAGGGCGGCACCCTCTGGGTCGGCGCCGAACTTCAATCCGATGAAGTTATGGTTGATGGACTCGGCACATTGGGCGGCACAGGCACGGTCGCCGCAGGCCTTGTTGGCGTGTCCGGAACGGTCTCGCCGGGTTCGAGTTCCGGGGCGCAGGGCGCGTTGTCTTTCTCAAGCAACGTCGTCTTCCAGCCCGGAAGTTTCTATGACTGCGATGTGGCCTCCAGCACCTCGGTGGACCGCCTGAACATCCGCGGCGCGGCCGGAGGACAAGGCACCGTGCGCGTATCCAACCCCTCCGGCGCCATTCCCGTGGATCAGGTCATCATAGACGGCGGGGACTCCAGCGGCTACGGTTCTTTTCAAACCATCGGCGCGGGACTGATGAGGTGGGGGCTTGCTGAGAATCCGCCAACGGACCTGTCGCTGACACGACTGGATGGCGACACCGACGGCAACGGACTTCCGGACTGGTGGGAACTGGCATGGTTCGGCCAGCGCACGGGGACCGACCCGGACGGGCACGGCGATGCAGACGGCGTTCCGAATGAAGAGGAATACTTGGCCGGGACCGATCCGACAGATGAAACATCTGTTCTTCAGCTGACCTGGATTGAGCGTGACGCATCCGGCGGTATAAGCATGGGCTGGTCAAGCACCAACAGCCCGTGGCTGAACGTCCCTTCATCCCCCTACCGGGTTGAAGCCACCACGAATATCATTGAGGACGGATTCATTGCCCTGTCAGGGAATCTGAGTCCGACGCCTCCCGAAAATGTCTACACAAACGCAGTGTCTGCGGACTACCGCTTGTACCGCGTTGTCATTCCCTGATGAAGCTCATTAATTCCAGTCATTGGAAGTTTTCGGCTGAAAAGTTCCAATGATTGGAAGTTTTTTGCGCAAAAGTTCCAGCCATTGGAACTTTTATTTCCTGGCGCCGGGCCGGCGCCAGTCGAACTCCGGAAGGCCGTCGTTCTCCGGCTTGTAATCCTTCGGATATGATCCTGTCGCGCGCACGTATTCCTGCATGGCATAGGGCACCATCGCCTCCAGCGCGTCGCAGCGGTCGCCGGCCGAGGGATGCGTCGCAAAGATGCTGGCCTTGTCCTTCTCGTCCGGATCCTCCTCGGCCACGCGCCGCCAGATGCGCGGCGCGGCGCGCGGATCGTAGCCCGCCTTGGCCATGTAGAAAAGCCCCACGCGGTCGGCCTCGAATTCATCCTTCTTGGAGTGCATCGGCACATAGAAGACGGTTCCGACGGCGAAGGCCGCGCGCAGGCCGGTGGCCCAGTCGCTCTCGCCCTCGTTTTCAAGGGCGATCGCGCCCACCTCAACCACCGCGGCCGCGGTCATCAGCTTGCTGAGTCGCTCGGTCGAATGCCGGCAGTTGACGTGCGCGATTTCGTGCGCCATCACCGCGGCCAGTTCGTCGTCATCGCGGCAAAGGCCGATTTCCTTGTCATAGAGCCCTTCGAACACAAACATCTGTCCGCCCGGCGCGGCGGCCGCATTGACGATGTTGGTGTGGTAGAGCGTGACTTCGTACGGGAGCTGCGGCATGTCGGCCACGGTGGTGATGCGTTTTGTGATTTCGCCGAGCCTGGCCATCTGTTTGGGATCGTCGTTGATCCGGCAGCCCTGCTTCTGCATTTCGGCCGTGTTGGCCTGGATGGTCTGGACGCCGAGGTTGATCTCGCTCTGCATGCTGTAGAGGTTGTAGACCCTTTCGCCGGTGACCGCATCAATGCTTGTGCAGGAGGCCAGTCCCAGAAGCATAAGGACCGCCAGGCTTTTCAATATGACGCTGAAGTGTTTCATATGTCCCTTGTGCGATATAACTCGCATATTCACGGTTTATTGTAAACCAGATTCAGGTTTTTCACGGACGGCGGAGGGCGGCGGCCCCCGTCCTGACGCAGAGAAGAATCTTTACAAGACGAATGCTGAAATCATATCACTTCGTAACGACTATGAGCGCAGAATCGGACCATGTGGAAATACCGGGGTTTGAGATGCTGTCCGTGGCCGGCGCCGGCGGCATGGCCACGGTCTGGCATGCGCGGCAGCTGTCGCTCGACCGCGAGGTCGCCATCAAGGTGCTTTTCCCCAGTCTCGTGCGCGACCCGGAGTCCGTCCGCCTGTTCCGGCAGGAGGCGCGGGCGGCCGCCAGACTCCGGCATCCCGGCATTGTCCAGGTCTATGACGCGGGCGAGCACGAGGGCATGGTTTATCTGGTCATGGAGTTTGTCTCCGAAGGCACCGTCGGCGACCTGCTGGAGCGCAAGGGATGCCTGCCGGAGTCCGACGGCCTGGCCATCATCGAGGCGCTGGCCGGGGCGCTCCAGTATGCATGGGACGCGGCGCACATCATCCACTGCGACATCAAGCCCGACAACGTCATGATAGACGGGAACGGAGAAATCCGGATCGCGGATCTGGGCCTCGCGCGCGTCGTGGAATCCATGGCCCAGGATAACCGCACGCAGAACATCATGGGCACGCCGAACTACACCTCGCCCGAGCAGGCGCGCGGGGACGAAACACTGGACTGCCGGAGCGACATCTATTCCGCCGGCGCGATGCTCTATCATATCGTCACCGGCAAAATTCCCTTCCCCGACCCCGATCCGGGCCGCATCCTGGAATTCCAGAATGTGGGCTATCTGACCGATCCGCTGGACATCAAACCGGACCTGTTCCCGGGCACGGCGTGGATCATCGAGAAAATGATGGCCAAGGATCCGGCCCACCGCTACCAGAGCTGGAACGAGTTGATCGAGGACCTGAGGCTCGTTGACAAACAGCGGATGCCGGCCAGTGCGATGCCGGAGGAAGGACAAAGCACCGTGCTGCGCGGCAAGCACCGGCGCGAGCCGCCGGCCGCTGTAAAGGGCATGCCGCCCCGGAAAAAGATCGTGATTGATGCCCAGACGCGGGCCGAACTTCAGCAGCGCAAAAAGAAAAACTCCGGATTCATGCGGATGCTGGCCTGGCTGACCTTCTGGGCCGCCCTGGGAACCGGCGGATACAAGGGCTGGGAGTTCTACATGGCCGAGAATCCGAAGCCCGTTCCGCAGGCGGCGGCGAAGGAAATCGAAGAGGCGCTTCCGCCCCGCGCCTACCGGACGCAAGAGGACGGAGCTCCGATCCCGGCCGCGGCAGGTCCCTCTTTCCGGCGCGTCACGGCAGAACCGGAAAACTCATCGTCATGGGATTCCCCCGTCTTCCGGCAGGGGGCGGAGGCCTTCAACAGCGCGCTCGAAGACTATAAAAAGTATCAGGCCACAAGGACCAATCCCGGAATGCTGAAGGACATTGAAAGCCGCTGCCGGCTGGCCATCGCGTCATTCGAGGCCGTCCGCGACGAAGCGCCGCCGGAGCGCGACATGGACTTCTATATCAAGCAGGCCTACCAGCTCATCTCCGACTGCCGCCAGTCCACCCTGATGCCGGCCCCGGAACAAAAAGACAGCCGCTTCCAGCCCGCCCCCGAACTCCCGCCCCCAAGCTGGGCAAGGTGACCGCCGGCCGCGCGCTCTATATCTGCGCCAGGATCACTACATAGTTTTTGCCGTACTTCTTCGCGCATTTGGGGCAGGTTGTGTAATAGAAATAGAACTTTCGGATGGCCTTTCCCCTGCCCTGGACGAAATCTTTCATTTCGGCGATCCATTTATGCATGTTCTGATAAGGCCCTTCAAAAACTTTGCAGAGAAATGTTCCGGAGATGCTGGCCATGTTTGCACCGGGAACGTCTTTGGCCACCTCGATATACACATCGGCGCCCCAAAGAGAGTTCTCATCCGACAGAACCATGTTCGTATCTGAAGTCGCGCCCGCCGCCTCAATGCGGGCCATGCTGCGTTTCATCACGGCTCCGAAATTCAGAGGGATGTGCAGGAAACTTTTCACCCGGTCCTTCACGAACCGCCTTTCCTGCCACTGGATTTCCTTCTCGTCCCATGGCGCCGGATCAAACTTAGGACAGCAATGTTCATTTGTATTCATCATTCATGCTCCTTTCCCTTGTGGTGATACTGACGGTTTCGGGGCGGGTGTCAACCGGGATTTGGCGAGACATCGAATCGGCCCCCGCGACCTTGCGTCGCGGGGGAGAAAGGGCGGAGGTGGACGGCACAGGAACCGCCGTCCCATGAAAAACCTTCCTGCGGGCGGACGATCATGTAAATAGTACTAATTTAGTACTATTTAATGAAATACACGATTTTGGACGTTTTTAAGCATTTTGGGGCAATTTCTGAAGATAAATGGCCGTTTTGGGCCATTTTAACTGTTTTTGAGCGTTTTTTGGCCATTTTGAGCCCGTTTTTGGCATTTTTGAGCGTTTTTTGGCACTTTTTGGCCGTTTTTTTAAGCCTGGAATCCGAACTTTACGCCTGCTGTACTCTGTAGCTCAGCCAGACTTTGCCGCCGCCCATTTCCTTCGTGCCGGCCAGTTCCAGTTTGATGTCCCCTTTCACCCCGTCGAACAGCGTGTACGCGTTTGTGCCCACGATGACGGGATGCACCAGCAGACTGATTTCATCCACAAGCCCCTCATTGATCAAAATGCAGTTCAGGATTCTTCCGGTATCGGTCAGAACGGTTTTTGCATCATACTGCTTTGCCAGCAGTTCCAGGGCGCGGCGGCAATCCACATGATCTTCGCCGACGACGTGACAGTCGTAATTCCGCTCTTTCAGATAATCGAGATATTTCTGCGGCGTTTTTCGGGAAACCAGAATCACGATGTCCCGGCACAGTTCGAATCTTCGGTAGACATGGTGCAGGCCCTGCAGTTTTCCCGTGGTGTCGGGAATGACCCATAGCGGCAGGCTTCTGCTTCGCTCCGGCTTTTTGAAATCGCTTTTTTCCTCTTCGGGAATCTCCGGACAGAACATTTTTATTCCCGCTTCCACGGTGTTAGAGCCGATAAGGTGAACGTCCGCCTGATAGCTCCCCGCGATCTGGTAATGCTTCTCCATGTCCACATCAAATCCCAGGAGTGAACCGTTCAGGCTGACCGAATTGTGCAGAATCACCTTTTGCTTTTTCATGAGGTCATTCTTCCGGTGTTATGGCCACATGACCGTCCTCGTCATGACCGGCCGGATATTTTTCTTCTGGTTCACGGACTGTTTTTTTCAGGGAACGCCGGGCTTCACGAAGCACCAGGGACTGCCGGAGCTTTTCCGCCCAGGGCAGTTCGGTTCTGGCTTGCTGCCAGGCGGCCTGCTTTTTGAACATTTTGTTCACGTCAGTCATTGTTCACGAACTTCTCTTTGAATTGTTCCCATGCGCCTGCAAGGCCATGCCGCGACGCAATTTCAGAGATCGTTTTCCTATCAGCGAAACCGGAATCCAATAAGGCCAGTATCCGAAGATAATCCTTGTGACGGCCGACACTCAAGGCGATCACAGCCAGGTAATTCGCCCGCACAACTCTGACAGGAACGCCCTCAAATTCATCTGGTTCGGCCTCTCTGAGCGCTTCTATCAGAAAGCGAATTGTATACGGGTATGAACTGAACAGGCCAGTCGCCAACCCGAATGGCCTCTCCTTCCGGTCTGTAACCTCTGGATTCACAGTATCTGTAGACGGGTGAAAGAACATCAAGACCGCCATCGGACGGAAGGCTTACCAGCACATCAGCGTCAAGAGTGGCCACGGCTTCCGTGTAACGCATTTGAGCGACGGCACCAAACAGGGCATAGCCTTTAATCACTTGGTCCGCGACCATGCTGTTGAGCAGCGTCACAACTTTTTTCATGCTTCAGCCCTTAGCATGACTTGCTGTAATCAGCAAGAAAACATCGCGGGAGGCCTGCATGCATTTGAGGTTGTTCAACCTTCAAAATCGGCCACAAGGAAGGTGTGGTCAGAAGGTTTGGGTTTCAGCCGGGGTTCCATGTCTATGAGGGAATCCTTTGCCTTCTTCGCCAGCGGGGCGCTGGCGAGGATGTAGTCAATTCTCCAGCCCCGGTTCTGCGCGATGGAGCTCGGTGCGCGGTAGTCGAAGAATGAATATTTCTCTTCGCCCTCGTGGAATTTGCGGAACACATCCGTGAAACCCCATGCAAGGCATTCTTCGAAAACCGCGCGGACCGCCTCGTGATAGCAGACATGGTCTTTCTTTGAAGCGGCATCGTACACATCCAGCGGGGTGCGGGCCACGTTCAGATCGCCGGTCCAGATCAGTTTTTCCGTCGTTTTGAAGTGCCGGTCGAAATAGGCCCGAAGCCTTTTCAGCCACTCCAGCTTGTAGGCGTACATCGCGTGGTCTATCTCACGGCCCTGCGGGACATAGGTGTTCACCACGGTGATTCCGCCCGCTTGCGCGCAGATCAGCCGGGTTTCGTCGGCGGGGCCGCCGTCATCGAGGCCGAAGCGGACCGCCTCCAGCGGCCGCCGGGAAATGATCGCCACGCCGTTGTAGCTCTTCTCGCCCCTGAAAGCGACATGCCATCCGGCGGATTCGACGGCTTCACGCGGGAAGTCATGGTCCTGGCATTTGGTTTCCTGGATGCACAGGATGTCGGGTTTCCATTTCTCCAGCCAGGCCAGAACAATTTCGAGCCGGCTTCGGATGGAATTGGCGTTGAAGGTGGCGGCCCTGAACACCGTCACACCTTGAGCACCGATGCCAGAATATCCTTCACGGCGCTCCCGCCCCTGCCCTGGACAAATCCGAGGATGACGGGAATGAATCTGGAAAGGGTGTCGCCGCTGAGGTTCAGGCTCTTGAGTCCGCCGGCCAGCGAAGCGAGCTGTCCGAGGCCGCCCAGTTTGTCTCCGCCCGCCGCCGAGGCCAGGCTGCCCAGCAGTTTTGAGGCGCCGCCCGCCTTCGGCGCCGACTTGATCAGTTCATCCACCCCCCCGACCGCGGATGCAATCTTGGAGAAGTCGCCCGAGGCGAGCTTGTCCTTCGCGAGCTTGAACAGCAGCCCCGCCCCGCCCTTGGCCTGGCTTTCATTGACATTGACCTGCTTGACCAGCAGCCCGATGAGTTCTTCCATGACATTTCCCCTTTCTGTTGAGAGTTCATTGTTGCAGGCCGCCGGGAAGACATCAACACTATAGCGTCCGCGTCTGGAAAAATAATCCGGTTTTTCCCTTGCGGCAGGGAAGCGGCATGCTATATTCGGCGCCTTAAACGGGCTCCGGGCGCACGTCGCTGCGGAGCGGAAGCGAGTGTTCTCCCGCCTCGGAGAGCCAAAGCGGATTGATCCGTGCCAAAGGCACAGAACCAGACAGTGAGGTTGAAAATGGTAACTAAGGGCGAAATACAGACAGACGCCACAATACAGGATCTGCTCGATGCAGGCCTGCACTTCGGTCATCAGACCAAACGATGGAACCCCAAGATGAAGCGCTATGTCTTCGGCGAGCGCAACGGGATTTACATCATAGACCTGGAAAAAACAATGCAGGGCCTCAAGGCGGCCCAGCAGTTCCTCTATGACACCGTCATCCGGGGAAAAAGCGTGCTCTTCGTGGGCACCAAGAAGCAGGCGGCGGAAACGCTGGAGGAAACCGCCAAGCGCCTGAACCAGTTTTATGTCACCCACCGCTGGCTGGGCGGCACACTGACCAACAACCAGACGATCCGCCAGAGCGTCAGCCGCATGCGCAAGCTGGACGCCATGGAGAAGGACGGCAGCCTGGAAACCCATCCCAAGAAGGAAGTCGCGCAGCTCCGCCGCGAAAACACGAAGCTGCACCGGAACCTGGACGGACTGGCCAGCATGTCTGACCTGCCCGGTGTGCTTGTCGTTTTCGACATCACCCGCGAAGCCATCGCGGTGGCGGAAGCCAAAACGCTGGGCATCCCGGTCATCGCCATGGTGGACACCAACTGCGATCCGACGCCGATTGACTATCCGATCCCCGGCAACGACGACGCCATCCGCGCCGTCCGCCTGATCACAAAGATCCTGGGCGACACCATCCTGCAGGCCTCGAACGAATACGCGCAGATGGCCGCCGAGGAAGCGCGCAAGCGCGCCGCCGCCGAAGCCGAGCGCAAGGCGAAGGAAGAAGCCGCGGCCCGCGAGCGCAAGGCGCGTGAAGACGCCGCCCGCATCGAGAAAGCCAAGGCTCTGGCCAAGGCCAAGAAGGAAACAGAGGCGAAGAAGGCCAAGGAAAGCGCCGAAGGCAAGCCGGCAGAGGAACCTGCGGCGGCGGCCGAGGCCCAGGCCGAAGCGCCGGCCGCTGAGGCTGCACCGGCCGCCGAGGCTGCGCCTGAAACTCCTGCTGAATAATTACTCCCGAAAGGACTGAGCAAAAATGGCAGAAATCACTGCACAACTCGTTAAAGAACTGCGCGAAGCCACCAACGTCGGCATGATGGACTGCAAGCGCGCCCTCGCCGAGACCAACGGCGACAAGGATGCGGCCATCAAACTGCTGCGCGAGCGCGGCATTGCCGTGGCCGGCAAGCGCGCCGCCCGCGCCGCCAAGGAAGGCATTGTGGCCTCCGCCCTCATCAACGACGGCAAGTCCGGCGTGATGATCGAGGTCAACTGCGAAACCGACTTCGTTTCGCGCAACGAAAACTTCCAGGCGTTTGTGAAGGACATGCTGGAGAAGGCCAAGACCGTCAAGGGCGACCTGGCCGAGGCCGTCAAGGACGATGTCGCCGTGAAGATCGCCGAAATCGGCGAGAACATCATTGTGCGTCGCAATGTCCGCTTCGATCTGCAGGGCACCGGCATCATCGGGACCTACATCCACATGGGAGGCAAAGTCGGCGTGCTGCTGGAAATGGGATTTGAGAAAGCCGAAACGGCGAACAATCCCGTGTGCGCGGAAACGGTGAAGGACATCACGCTGCACATTGCCGCGTCGGCGCCGCAGTATCTCAACAGCAGCGAAATCCCCGCCGATGTGATTGCCTCCGAGCGCGCGATCTTCGCGAAGCAGGTCGAGAACAAGCCCCCGCAGATCATCGAAAAGATCGTGGACGGGAAAATTGCCAAGTTTTACAGCACGGTCTGCCTGGTGGACCAGCCGTTCGTCAAAGACGGCGACTTCACCGTCACCAAGTGGCTGGAAAAACAGAGCAAGGAAATCGGCGACACGCTGACTATCCGCCGCTTCGCGCTGTACAAGCTCGGAGAATAAGGCTGACCCGGATTCAGAGAAACCGCCTCGCGGCCAAAACCCGGGGCGGTTTTTTTGTGCCCCGGCAATGCGGAGCAGATCCATGGTTGAACAGATAAACGAAGAGCCCGTCCTTAATTTCCCGCTGGTGTGTCACTACAGGATCATCGCGCGGAACATCGAGCACATGCACTTCGTCATCGAAACCGTGCTGCTGCAGAAGAGTCTTGGCGATGCGCTGGAAGTCGAACCCTCCACGACCTCCGCCGGCTTGTGTATGCCCAGCTGCCGCAGCAAGTCTTCGGTGACGACTTGCATGTGCTC
>Ga0116143_10002814_pt1 | contig 18292 bp, 8 predicted proteins | sample AD_UKC034_MetaG_FD_89745 | JGI IMG/M metagenome (GOLD analysis project Ga0116143, IMG submission 89745) | Active sludge microbial communities of municipal wastewater-treating anaerobic digesters from USA - AD_UKC034_MetaG | ecosystem: Engineered > Bioreactor > Anaerobic > Digestate | place: USA...
ATGGCTCCCGTCATAGCCGGGATCTTATTGGCCTATCGCGGAAGAATGCTCTTAGGTTCAGCTATTGCAGGTCTGGCATTAGCTTTGGAGTTGAATGCAAACCATTTGCAGATCACCTATTATCTCATGTTAATAGTTATTGCTCTTGCCATAGCAGAGTTCATAGCAGCATTCAAAGAAAAACGTCTCCCGGCATTTATTAAATCAAGTTTACTGCTTCTTGGAATGGCAATTCTTGCCTTGTCAACGAACATTACGAATATCTGGGCTACGCAGGAGTATGCGAAATATTCCACACGTGGTCCTTCAGAACTAACAGCCAATAAAGAGAACCAAACGACGGGACTGGACAGGGATTACATTACGGATTGGAGTTATGGTATCGGTGAGAGCTGGACTTTCATAGTCCCTGATTTTAAAGGCGGAGGAAGCGAAGCCATCGCCAAGAATAATAAGGATGCTATAAAAGATGTAGATCCTAATTTCAAACAAAATATTTCTTCGTTTAGTGCCTATTTCGGAGACCAGCCTTTTACGTCAGGTCCTGTTTATCTTGGTGTTATAGTGTGTTTGCTGTTTTTACTTGGAGCATTCACGGTGAAGGGCCCTGTGAAGTGGGGTCTGGTATCTGTGACGATCTTGGCAGTGATGCTGAGCTGGGGTAAGAATTTTATGCCATTGACAAATTTGTTTTTGGATTTCCTGCCGGGATATGACAAGTTCAGGGCAGTATCAATGACCCTGGTGATTGCAGAATTTACTGTGCCCTTGTTAGGCATTTTAGCCCTTGACAAAATGGTGAAAGAAGAAGATTTCTTTTCGAAGTTCAAGAAACCGGTTACCTATACGATTCTGGGATTCCTGGCAATTTTGCTATTGATGTTTGCCTCTCCGGGGATATTTACAAATTTTTACACACCATCAGAGTATGAACAGGTTGTTGCAAGTGTAAAGGGACAAAGTATTTCGCAGGATGTCATTGATTCATTTTTTGAGAATGTATCAATTGCAAGAAAACACATTATGCTCAGCGATGTGATGCGTAGTTTACTTTTCACTCTTATTGCCGGAGCATTAATATGGACATTTCTTCGATTCAAGTATAACAAGGACATTTTTATTTATGGAATGATGATCTTTCTTGTGTTGGATCTTTCATTGGTCGGTAAAAGATATTTGCATGATGAAAATTTTATTCGCAAGTCAAGTAACGAAGTTCCATGGCCTTTAACTGCGGCAGATCAGTATATCCTGAACGATACGAGCCAGAGTTATCGCGTTCTGAATATTGCAGTAAATACATTTAATGATGCAAGTACTTCTTATTATCATCAATCTATTGGAGGCTACCACGGTGCAAAACTGAAGAGATACAAAGAATTGATCGACTACGAACTCATTCCGGAACTAACTGCGATAAGAAACGGAATGCAAAGCAGAGATTCAAGTTTAGAGACGCTGCTGCAAAGTCAGAATGTGCTCAACATGCTTAACGCAAAATATTTTATCTATAATCCGGAAGCAGCCCCGATTCAGAACAGAGCGGCTTTAGGTAATGCCTGGTTTGTGAGTAATTATGAGATCGTCCCGGATGCAGATGTTGAGATTGCAGCTCTGGCTAATTTTGATCCTTCTTCCCTGTCCATTATTGATCAGAGGTATAAGGGACAATTGGATGGTCTGAATATTCAATCTGACTCGTCAGCTACGATAGCGCTTCAAAAATACGAACCGGATCATCTTATTTATACTAGCCGGACGGCTACCGAGCAACTGGCAGTATTTTCTGAGATCTATTATGATAAAGGTTGGGACGTCTATATCGATGATCAGCCTGCGAATTACTTTTGTGTAAATTATGTCCTGCGTGGCATGCGGATACCGGCAGGTCAGCACAAGATCGAATGGAAGTTTGAACCGGCAGTAGTCAAAAAGGGAGAAACTATTGCACTGGCAGGATCTTCATTGTTGTTGCTTTGTGTTGCGGGTTTGTTGTTTATGGAGTGGAGGAAAGGAAGTTCAAATAGACAAGCATAAATTTCGTGAAACTTTGTAAATTCATTTCGTTGACATTCTTACAGTGAAGAAGGTTCTAATTATTTCATATTATTTTCCTCCAAGTGGTGGGAGTGGAGTGCAGCGATGGATGTATTTCTCTAAATATTTGAAAGAATTCGGGATTGTGCCAATTGTCATAACGGTTGATCCAAATAAGGCTTCGTACAAGTTTATAGACAATAAATTTTTAGATCATGTTAAGGAAGTACAAGTTTATAGAACCGGTACTCGCGAACCTTTAAAATTTTATTCTAGACTGGTAAGTGGAGATGACAGGCAAAGTATCCCTCAGGGCTTTGCGGGTGAATCAAAACCAGGTTTATTTAGGAAAATTAGTCGTTTTATCAGAGGTAATTTTTTTATTCCTGATGCCAGAAAGGGCTGGAATCGATATGCCTATAGAAAAGCTGAAGAACTAATTCTTTCAGAAAAAATTGATTTAGTCATAACCAATGGTACCCCTCATTCAACACATGCAGTAGGATTAAGACTCAAAAAGAAGTATAATGTTAAATGGATATGTGACTTTAGGGATCCATGGACTGAGGCATATTACAATGAAGAACTGTACAGAACATTCATTGCAAAGTTTATTGATTCGAAACTTGAAAAAAAGATACTCCGTGAAGCAGATTTAATTACGACAATCGGTCCCGGAATGGTAAAGCTCTTGAGAGGGAAGTTAAATCATGCTGATCATAATAAAGTTCGTTTCGTATTTAATGGCTATGATGCTGAGTTATTCAAGGGACTTGAAAAGAATCCTTCAGATAAGTTTGTAATACTTCATTTGGGAATATTAAGTGACAATCAACCGATTCATTCTTTCATTTTTGCATTGAGGAAAGTGCTTGATAATGTAAAGGGAATGAGTGAAGAAATTGTGTTGCGTTTCGTTGGTAAAGTTTCTCCTTCGATCGTCACACAGGTAAAAGTTAAATTACCGGATGTGGTATTCGAGCAGGTGGACTACGTTGAACATAAAAAGGCCATTACTCATATGCTTAACGCTAGTTTGTTACTCAACTCTCTGGCTGAAACAAAACAAAGTGAATTGCTGATATCGGGTAAGCTGATGGAGTATGTTGCTACAGGTAATCCAATACTTGTGTTAGGAAACCCTGCCGGTGATGCAGCCGATCTTCTAGCTGATTTTAAAATGGCACGGGTATTGGATCGGAGTGATGAAAAAGGAATAGAAGAATTTTTAAGCTTCGTGTATCATGGTTGGAAGAAGGGAGAAAGATTTCCGAAATACCACTTCGAGCAATATAGCCGCTTTGAAACTACAAGGCAATATTCAAAAATTATTAAGGAACTTATTTGCTAATTATTTTTGATCGAGTAATTTTTTTCGGACAATACTCCATTTTTTGTACTCTTCCATTGTAGTTGCAGGGCTACCGATAAGGACATCATTTTCTGAAGAGTCCTTTAAAACCACTGCACCGATACCGGTTAAAGTACCTGCTGAAATATTTATTTGATTCTTAACAGATGTACTAGGAGCAATCCAACTATTCTTGCCTATTCTCACACTTCCTGCTACCATGGCATTGGCTATTATTAAGCTGTTACGTTCAATATGTACTCCATGTGCAATATGGACCAGATTATCGATCTTTACATTTTCTCCTATGTAAGTCTCTCCTAATACTCCTCTGTCAATGCATGTATTATTGTGAATATGAACATCGTTTTCGATTTTAACAACTCCCAGATGTTCAATCAATTCATAGTCTTCTTTTTCATTTTTTTCGTAACCGAAACCAAAGTTGCCAATGCTGCAATTTGAACCTATTCGTACGCGATCACCAATCGTTGTGTTTTTTAAGACAACTGTATTGTGCATGATTTCACAATCTGAACCGATCCTGCAATTTTCTTCAATGACAACATTATGACCAATATATGTTCCTGTTCCAATTACTGCTGATGAGTCGATCCGTGAAGAACTTTCTATAAAACCAGGTTTTTTTTGTGAAAAAAATTTTTTAAGTATTTTTTGAAAGACCATTCTTGGATTGTCAACGATTAAAAAATTGCAAGAATGATCTTTAAGCAGTTCGAAAGTGCTTTGGCTTAAGATTAGTAAACCTAATCGAAGTGGGGCATCGATCAGTTTAGCATTCTTTTCATTTACCCAGCTAAGTGCATTGGAATATTCGAGTCCACGGGATTCTCTAATGCCCGAAACTTTGTCGATAGATGTTTGCAAATTGCCAATAAACTTTCCTGACTGAAAAAATGGTTCTGTTGAAAGCTCTTCAATTTTAAAGGACTTATTCATTAAAATTCATTTTCAGATTATCCAGCGAATAACTTCAAAAGCTTCCGCATAATTAGTATTAATTTGAACTCCTCTTGTCACCCCGAGTGATCTGATAAACTGAGCATTCAGGTAGGTTCTGTGTTGTTGGGATTTGTATGCAGTTAATGCTTCTACTTTTTTTTCGATATGCCTTTCCTCAAGTTTAATAAAGCAGCGTGTGTTGAAGGAAACATTGTTCCATGGTAATTCATATCCTAAAATGGATGTGTTTTTAAAGGCTCTAAGTCCTTCTTCTGAAATGACTTGATGATCTTGATGTATATCCGTTGGCGATGGCACGAAAACCAGATCAGGTTCAACTTGTTTTTTTATTTTAACTAACTCTTCGAGGATCTCTTGTCTGAATTGTTTGAATTTCCTTACATCATAATCGTACAGTATTAAGTCCTCCGGCAGTAGTCCCATTATTTTTGTGGCAACCTTAACTTCCTTTTCAAGAGTAAAAGGATCCCATCCTTCAGGCAAGGATTTGGTGCAAATTGAGAAGGCTACATATGTGACTGAATTTCCTTCTTCAATATACCGAACAATGCTACCACCACAACCAAGTTCACCATCATCCGTATGAGGTGCCAATACTAAAATCCTTTTTCCTTTCATAGTCTGAATTTGATGCAAATGTAAATTTATTTGTTTTATATTTGTTTTTTATCGTTGTAATGTGTGGTATAGCAGGTTTTTTTGACAATCATATTTCTCCTGAAGAAGCTGAACCATTGCTTCAAAGTATGCTCAAGAGCATCGCCTGGCGTGGCCCGGATGCCAGGAGTACCAGGTTTATCAAACCTCTCAGTTTAGGACACAATCGTTTGAGTATTATTGATCTGTCTGAAGACGGCAATCAACCTATGGAGTATTTCGGAGCTGTAATTGTTTACAATGGTGAGATATACAATTATAAGGAAATTCGGAAAGAACTTCAACTTAAGGGTTATGCATTTCAGACGGAGTCAGATACTGAAGTGATCCTGGCCGCCTACCGTGAGTACGGCGAAAGCTGCGTTGAGCATTTTGTGGGTATGTGGGCATTTGCGATCTGGGATATCAAGGAAGAATTTTTATTCTGCAGCAGAGATAGATTTGGCATCAAGCCGTTTTACTATATTCATGAAAATGACAGATTTTATTTCGGATCTGAATACAGAGTTTTGAAACAGAGTCCAATTTTTTCTAAGGATCTGAACTGGGCTCAGGTTTCGCGTGGATTGCAGTTAGGCTGGATAGGATACAAAGATGAAACTTATTTCAGCAACCTGAAATCGCTTCCGGCTGCCTGTAATTTGGTATTTGCCAACGGTCGTGCTACCGTACGTCATTACTGGGATATATCAACAATGTCGACACACCGGGGCAGCTTTGGTAAAAAATCTGAGGATTTCAAAGATCTGTTCATGGATAGCATTCGACTTCACATGCGTAGTGATGTTGAAGTAGGCGCTTGTTTAAGCGGAGGTTTAGATAGTTCTGCCATCGTTTCTGCAGTTTCAAAGAATTTTAGCTCAAAATCTCTCAAAACCTTCACGATCTATTATGACGGAGAAGATGAGGTTGACGAGAGGCCCTGGGTAAACGAGGTAGTAAAGTCCTATCCGAATTTGAATCCTCATTTTTTTCAACCAGGGGAAAGTGATATAGCAGAAATATTTGATGACGCCTTGGATCATTCGGAAGTCCCTATGGCCGGCTCATCTCCCTTGTCACAATACTTTGTTATGAAACTGGCAAAGGAGCAAGGCATGAAAGTTCTTCTTGATGGACAAGGTAGCGATGAATACCTCGCAGGTTATATGCATTCATTTTATCGTTTGATTGGAGGGAAGTTTAAAAATTTAAATATACCCGGTGCAATAAATGAAATTACTGCACACAGCAAGACACAAGGTTTTGGCTTTAACAAACAAGTAGATGTGATATTCAAAAGTCTTTTAACTGCATGCTTAAGCGAAAATCAGTTATATAAATTTGAATACCATAATTACTTTCCCTTTGTAAGTCCGGAACATAAAACACCATTTTCTTTTAAGCATCTCACCGGAAGTAAACTAAAAAAATTTCTTTATCACCTCATCTTTGACACATCATTGCCAAGTTTATTACATTATGAAGACAGGAACAGCATGGCATTTTCAATTGAATCCCGTGTTCCTTTTCTTGATCACAGACTAGTTGAGTTTGCATTTTCTTTGAATGATGATGACCTGATTCATAAAGGGGAAACGAAAAGGATATTACGAAATTCTCTCAGGGGAATACTTCCTGATGCAATTGCTACACGCAAAGACAAAAAGGGTTTTGTTACACCTGGTGAGATTAAATGGCTTCGGGGACCTCTAAAGTTTTTACTTGAATCCGATTTCAAAAGATTGGAAAATCTCAATCAGAAAAGAATTGAGAAGTTAGTGGCTAATTTTAAATTAGGCGATAATACAAATGCAAACCTCATCTGGCGATTGGCTGTTTTGAATCATTGGTTGGGCAAAATGCCTTAATTTCCGTTAATTTTATAGTTAAAAATATTATCCGGCGTCTTTATATTGTTAAAATACTATTTGTGGGGATAATGCAATTGACCTACCTTTCATGCATAAATGACAAAGCTTTAATTAATAATCTTTCTGATGAGAAATATTTCAAAAATTGCAATATTTATTTTTATTAATCTGGTTTACCTCGTAGTGCATGGGCAGAATTTGATTTCTTCTAAGTTAGAGCTTCTAAAAAGCAAGGATGACAAATTTAGAACCGTAGAACTTTTTAGTTTTAATCAAGGAATTATGAATTCTGATAATTCACTTGGTGAAATATTGAAAGAATTTACTTTATTAAATTTTAATAAAATTTCTGCATCAGAGCTCATACAGAATGGTTCAGACGGAATTGTGTTGATCATTCCATTCTCACAGGATTCCATAATTGAATTGGAATTATTTCGTTCAAGCATTGTTACTCCGGATTTTAGTGTCCTTACTGGTAGCGGAGAAAAATTTTCTTATGACTTAGCAGCAACTGCACAGTACTGGGGAATTATTAAAGGTGATAATAATTCCGTTTGTGCAATTAGTGTTTATCAAAATGAATTAATGGGAATGTTATCTTCTCCAACCTCAGGTAATATCATTTTGGGACAGCTAAAAGGTGGACCGGATGAGCCATATATACTTTATAAAGAAAATGATTTACTTATATCCTCAAACATAGAATGCACTACAGAAGCTGATGATGTTGCTTATTCTGCTTCTGAATTAATATTACCTGCTGCCGTTTCAAGCAATTGTATAAGATTGTATTGGGAATTAAACCATGATATATTTCTTGATAAAGGCTCTGTAAATAATTCAGTGAATTATGCAGTTGCTTTGTTTAATCAAAGTGCCATTCTTTATGCAAATGATAATATACCGGTAGAACTCTCACAAGTTTTTATTTGGGATGTACCTAGTCCATATTCAGGTCCGGGTACTGCAAATTACTTGCAACAATTTCAAAGCTATAGGAATACTTTCGCCGGTGATCTTGGTCATCTGCTTGGCTATTCAGGCAGCGGAGGAGTTGCGGCAAGTGTAAACGGACTTTGTGCAACAAATATTGATTACAGCCAATGTTACAGTGGTGTTTCGGGTTCATTCCAGAATGTTCCTGTTTATTCATGGAGTGTTGAAGTTGTAACTCATGAACAAGGTCATCTACTTGGATCCAGACATACGCATGGTTGCGTTTGGAATGGAAACAATACTGCTATTGATGGCTGTGGTCCTTCTGCAGGATATCCTTATGAAGGAAGTTGCTCCGGTGCGTCTGTCCCTTCAGGTGGAGGTACAATTATGAGTTATTGTCATTTAGCAGGTGTTGGAATAAATTTCTCTCTCGGTTTCGGATCGCAGCCGGCAGCTGTAATATTGAATAAGTTCAACAGTTCATCCTGCTTATCTGCTTGTACAGGTGGAGGCTTTTGTAGTGCTGCAACAGGTATGACAACGAACAATATTTCTAATTCTTCTGCAACATTTGATTGGATCTCGGTGAGTGGTGCGGTTCAATACAGAGTACAATATCGATTGAGAGGGACATCTGTTTGGACTGTTGATTCTACTTCAACAAATTCGTATACCGTTTCCGGTTTAATACCCGGATCTGATTATGAATGGCAGGTTCAAACAGTATGTGCCAGTAATTCTGCTATTTATACTTCATTGATTTATTTTATTACAGTTCCGCTGGTATGTAATGCTCCTGTAGGCATGAGTACGACAAATGTTTCTTCACAATCTGCTGTTTTTTCTTGGTCACCGGCAACTGCTGCTATTGGATATAACATTCAATACAGAGCCGTTGGTACTACATTATGGACGACAAGGAGTTCTGTTTTAAATTCTTACAATGCAAGTGGTTTAATCCCTAACACATATTATGAATGGCAGGTGCAAACGATTTGTGCAGGTGGTGGGACTTCAGGTCATGGTAACTTGGTCACATTTAATACTCTTGAAACCGGTGCATCAACCACAATAGTACTTCAGCCGGGGAGTGAATGTGGAAAGGATGCATTGCTTGGAAGTAATATTCCGTCAGGAGAAAATATTCGTAATTTTGGTAATTCAGAAGAATTGAACGCATTGGCTTGGACTGCCGGTGGAGGTCCTTCTTTACATCGTTCACTAATTGATTTTGATTTAAGTTTTATTCCGACAGGATCACTGGTGACTTCTGCCTATTTAAGTATGTATTGGAATCCAAGCGCAGGTAATCCCGGGCATTCAACACTTTCTGGTCCTAACACTGCCTTACTAAGAAAGGTCACTTCACCTTGGTCTGAGAGCCAGGTTACATGGGTTAATCAACCGGGGACTGACAGCATAGGGCAGATTAATCTTGCTCCAAGCACCGGTGCTACAGATGATTATCTTAATATTGATGTAACTACTATGATACAGGATTTTGTGAACAATCCTAATTCGAATTATGGAATGATGTTGCAACAAGAATCAGAAATTGCATATCGAAGTTTGGTATTCGCTTCAAGTGATCATCCGGTTGATAGTATTCGCCCTCGCTTAGAAATCACATATTCTCCAAACGTTGAAGAGTGTTTAATTTTAAAATATGCCGGTTGTGAAGGTATTGATGCAGTAATTGGAAATTGTGTTCTTGCCGGCTATGACACAAGCAATTTTGGATCTTCGCCTGAGTTTGATGCGTTGGCATGGACATTTAGCGGAACGATAACTGATCTGCGATCATTGATCTATTGGAATTTTTCTTCGATCCCTACAAACGCAATTGTAACTGATGCAAAGCTGACTTTGTATTGGAATCCGAATAGTTCTAATACAGGACATTCCATTACTTCCGGTTCAAACGAAGCTACAATAGTCAAAATCACAGATCCTTGGGATGAGAATGATGTAACATGGAACACTCAACCTGCAACTGACACGTTAAATCAAGCTTATGTTCCCATCAGTACAAGTCAGCAGCAAGATTTTGTTATCGATGTTTCAGCTCTGGTTCAGGATATGGTTGCCAACCCTGCTGATAATTATGGCATGATGCTTAAGTTATTGAATGAAACTTATTTCAGAAGCTTGATTTTTTGTTCAAGTGATCATCCGGATCCTGACAAGCATCCAAAAATCGAGGTATGTTACACAATTCCAACAAATGTTTCTAAAATTAATAGTGATAGCGAGTTTGGAATGTATGTTGATTATTTGGCTGAGAGAACAATAGTTTCATCCAACAAGGACTTTGATAAAAGTACGCAGCTTAATGTTTACACTGTTGATGGTAAACTTTTAAATCAGTATGATGGACTAACGGGCAAAAAGTATTCTTTCAGCATAAGTGGTTGGAGCCCGGGAATTTATTTTGTACAGATGGTGAGCAAGCTCGGAACAAACTCTGGTAAGATCGTTCTTCAAAAAGCACGTTAAGTTCGCAGCAGATTTATTTTTAAGTATTTAACGAATTTATTTATTGAAATCTAATATGACCTAAATTGTCTTGTTTGATCATGTTTCAAAGGTGTTAAAGCGAATCCATATGAAAAATTTCTACAGAAATTTAGCACGCAATGGCGCAATCATTTTTCTTTTTTTTATTTCAAGTGCGGCCTTTTCTACTGAGCCACCAATTAAATTCGGACCCGGGGATGAAATCAAAGTCTACGCAAATAACTTCTGCGAATTTTGGTCAAGAATATACATTAGTGAGGGAGTTGACTCTCTTGGAACTATTGCGTCAATTGGTATTGTGCCTTGCTACCCACAGGGTGGTTCTTATGTCCATTATGATTCGATCATAGGTTTGCGAGAAGTATTATATTCAGATGTTGGGCAACAGTATTCCGGAATTCAAGATAGAAAAACAATTTGCTTCGGGAATGCTGAGCAAATATTCACATATAAGATTTCAATTGACCCGCAGTTTTCCTGGTGTGATACAACGATTCTTGAGCCTTCCTATTCATATACATCAGATAGTATCGTAGATGCAAAAGTCTATCTGGACCAAATTGTTGTAATCCGTGCGACTGATTTAAGTACCAATTTTTTGATCTTTGATTCTACTTTTACTACGATCCTGCATTCAGAACAATTGAATATGATTCCTAAACAAATGTTTATAGATTATTCAAACTGTAACATATTAGGGATGGATCAAAATGGCGCAATGGTCTTGAAGATATACGATCTTTCTAATTTGGGATTGATAAAGGATACTATATTGTTTCCCGCTTACGAAGAGCCTCTTAATTTTGAAAGCAGCACATTCTCTACCACCGTGGTTACCGAGCCGGGTGATACTTGCATAAGACTTACCAAATTTAACTGGTATTACAATACATTTTTTGATACAATTATTTATTCAGGAAGTGGAGCTGGCGTTCAATTTATGGAAGGAGGAGTCTTTAATTTTCAACCAAAGTCAGATAGTAGCGGACTGGGTATGGACAAACAAGTCTTTGTTTATAATTATAACACGCAAAGGGTGATAGGCATTTATCACATTAATAAGAAGCTTCGCGTACTAAGCAATCCCGGAGATGGTTACAATTCTTTTCAATATGTATTTGCTATCCCCGATTCCGCTCAGATTGGAAAGTATTATGTTTACACTTCATATTCCTATTATTTATTAGATTCCGGATACGTACCGGAAAATACTGTTTTGTTTAATGCAGATTTTCGGTGTTCAATATCCGTTGATGAACAAGAAGACAGTAATATAAAGTGGAGTACATTTCCAAACCCTACAAATGGAAACATTAATCTGACTGCATCAGGCTTGATGTGTGGGAAAGATTATACAATTGATGTTCTTGACGCTTATGGAAGAATTATGCATCAGGAAATAATTCATGCTAAAATGAATATGACCTTACCCGTTGAAAACTATAAAGCAGGAATTTATTTTATCCGCATCCATACCCAAAGAGGTATGGTTTCACAGAAATTCTTAAAGCTGGATTGAAATTATTATCTGTTCTCTACTGATTCGGCAAAGAACTTTCTATCCTTAAGATCATAGTAATTTCCTTTGGCCATCACATGTACTACCAAATGTTCGATCGAGATAGGGGATCCTTCTTTTAGGTCGGCAATATTTGAATGGCGGATATGGTGTCCATCTAAAATAATAACGAGCCCGGATCCTATTGCCTCCATGAAACGCCCTTCAGTCACCAATACTCCTGTATCTTCACCAAGTCCAATACCTGTACAGGAAGGGTTAGCTGCCACTGCTTGTGCCAGTCTTCCGAACCTGCCACGTGTTACAAAGTGTGAATCAATGATCACGTCTTTCATGAATGCAAGACCGGTGGTGATTTTCACTTCTCCTTTCAAAAGAGCTTGTGTGCTGCTTCCCTGATAAATCATTGTGTTTGACATAGCCATCGCACCGGCACTCGTTCCGGCAATGACAAATTCACTCTCATTGAAATACCTTTCGGATAATATTTCTAAAAAACTAGTCCCTCCAAACAGAGATGATAGTCTTAGCTGATTGCCACCGCTGATCATTACCCCGTCACATTTGCTAATGCGGTCAACCATCTCCTGTGATTGAACCTGATCACGGGTACGGATGTCCATGTGATGAACGTTCTTGCATCCGAGCTTGTTGAATGCATCAAGGTAATTTTGTCCTACCTCATCCGGTATAGATGAAGCACTCGTGATTACTTCAATATTAGCTTCGTGACCACCGGTTTCCTGAACAATTCTGCTCAGGATTTGCATTTCAAAAAAATTGAGATTGTTTTTCTGGTGGAAGTTGGGTTCTGATTCGGTTCCTTTATCTTCACTTCCGCCTATCGCGATCAGCTTTCCTTTGGGAATAAGCATATTTTGACTGTTGGTTTTAATTTTAGGATAATTCCCCCCGCAGCGATGAAAATTCGCGATTGCAAAGATAGAAAAGCAATTTAGCAATAAGCCTCCTTTCACCTTATTTTTCAACGTTTATTTACACAGCTTTTAGAATAAATGGAAAATTTTGCAAAAAAGACCATTCTAAGCAGCATTCTATCACTATCGATGCTTGGTTTTACTTGTATAAGCAATTCGGAGCCAATTATTAATGAACTATACAAGTTTTAAAGACATTGGATCTTTGATTTAGGTTTGAATAAGTTATTTTGGAGTATTTCTAGAGCCTTAGAGTATTTTGTTGTACAGATTAATTTTTTACATTTTCAATATGAGTTGATTTTATATTTATATTAGTAGTTGGATTGAATAAATTCAGATTCACTTTTCTGCGTTTTCAATTTATGTGGTGCTGTATCACGTAAAGTTGAATTTACGAACTTATTTTGGGCATGACACATACACAATTCAAATTATATGTCACATGGAACACAACACCTACTCTTCTGACTATGCCACTAATCGGGTGACGACTTTATTTTCGAATGAAGAAGTCGAAAAATTAGTTTCAAGTTGAGCCAATTTTTTTATTTGGTTTCTCATCAAAATTGTATTGACCTTATAGTATAGTTTGCCTTGGAAGAGGGGAGTATATCTAATATTTATTCTCTGTTTCCGGTAGATTAATTACAACTGTTTACCATGAATCAAGGCTGCATATTTATACGAAAAGGACTAAGTGGAATTTTACAAAATTGTTTTCTGATTATATTATTTAACAAAAACCAAAATAAACTGCAATGAAAAAAAATTACAACCTTGTTAAAATAAGCATTGCTTCATTACTTACTTTGATTTTTGCTGCTTCAACCATTGCGATGCGGGCTCAATCCTGTAATCAGGTAGAGATTCTCTATAAATCATCAGAATGTTTTGAGAAGCGTCAGGGATCAGCCGGAACAGGGGGCGGAAGCACATGCGTGGAAATTGCAGTATGTGTTAATCAACCCTATCAATATTCTTCATCTGTAACCGGTATTGGCTGGACCTATAACTGGACTGTAACCGGACCAACTGCAGTTGTTATTAATCCCAATAATACATCTGCTGATATAAGTATTACATGGCCTCAGGTAGGGGTATTTACCTTAACACTCACGGCAACAGATGGAGCGGGTAATGTGTTTACTTATTGTTTGAAAGTAAATGTGAAAGATAAACCTATAGCTAATTTTTCATTTGCACCCAATAATGTTTGTGAGGGTAGTACCATTTTTTTTACCAATACGACTACTTATAGCGGTACTGGCGTAGCATATTCCTGGGATTTCGGAGACCCTTCTTCAGGGGCAAATAATTACAGTACAACTACCGATCCTCTCCATACTTACAATGCTGCCGGAACATATACTGTAACATTAATAGCTTATAGTTTTACAAGTTCCGGTGGCGGAACACAGCCGCCAGATCGACCAACAATAACTGCTTGTTGTTCTGATACTATTACCATGCAGGTAGTTATAATTCCCGGCTCTATAACAATAGAGTGTATCAGTACTGTTTGTGCGGGAGACACTGCAACCTATACTGCTGTAGGATGCGCTAATCCGATATGGCTACCTCCTGTGGGAGGAACAATTCTAAATCAAACTGCAAACACAGTTACAATTGTATGGGGAAATGGAAACCCGCAAGGACAGATACTTGCACAGTGCCCCGGTGGATGTATTGCTACTGTATCTGTACCGATTATTCCATCGAATCCGATTATTGTAGGGAATGCTACCCCTTGTATTTTTTCTACCACTTCTTATTCGTTACCTGTCTTACCCGGTACTATTTATACCTGGACATTGACAAATATCACTACCGCAACGAATCATAATAGTATGCTAAATACATATCCGGATAATAATACAGTTTGGATTGACTGGTCTCCTCCTGCGGCTACTCCGGGTACTTATGTCTTAAGCATTAATCTCACTAATAATCATATTTGTTGTAACAGCAATGGTTCGCTTACGATTAATCCAGGTCAGGAGTTTGAAGCATTTTTAGATCAGACTGTTTGTACCGGCCCTTCCGGTGCCAGTCTTTTTGTAATTCCCGGAACCGGCACATTTAACTGGACAGTTTTGCCACCCAATGCAGGTGTGTCGCCACTATCGGGAACCGGAACAACATTCAACCCTGTTTTTGCCAACGCAGGAAATTATACAGTACAGGTTACAGAAACAGGAAACAATTATTGCAATAGCGGTATTTCTAATCCGCAACAAATTCAAGTGACTGTGGTAGGAACTCCGGCTCCGGGTACTATCAACGGGCCAACCACCGTTTGTAGTGGCTCAAGTTATTCCTATAGCATGAGTACCAATGCACCGGACGGCTATCATTATGAATGGTCTATTTCAAGTGGAACGGGGAGCTTCCAACCGGGGAGCCTGACAACTGCTACAGGTAATAGTGCAACCATATTATGGACTGCTTTACCGGGAACTATTTCTGTGGTATTACAGCGAAATGGAGTTCCACCTTGCCCTACGACTCCGGTTACATTAAATGTAATGCAGGCAACAGTTGGCAGCATAAGCGGTCCTTTGAGTGTTTGTGTAGACGGAACAGGATCATATACTTTGTCCGGCGGCAACTTGCCAGCTGATGAAGTAATCACATGGTCATTAGCTGCTCCTTTTTCTAGTATGGGTACAATTATTTCCGGACAAGGAACGAATTCGATAATCATCCTTTGGCATGGTCAACCAAGTGTGGGACCATGGGGACCGGTAACTATAAATGCTTCGACAGGTTGCGGGAATGCAGTGCCACTTTTAGGTGTTATGATTTACCCAAAATTCTCTTTTACAATTACCAAGACCGGATCGGATATTTGCCAACCCGGTGGAGTAAACTTGTCAGTAACCGGTGCGCCATCAGGCTCAACCTATTCATGGACTTTGCCCGGAGGACCGGGACCAAATACTCCTTCTATTACTAATATTGGCACGGCCGGCAGTTATGCTGTGACTGTAACAAAAGGTGGTTGTTCTTTCACCCAACAGTATGTAGTAGATGATCCATTTGCTATTGCTCCTGTAACCTGTGGAGTAGGAACCTGTAGCGCACAAGACTCAACAAATCAATTGTTAGGCGTACAGATATTAAAACCTTTGGTTGGAACCTTTACGTATCAATGGTATAGCGGAATTTTTCCGGCCGGAACACTGATATCAGGAGCCAACGCTGCAAATTATACTACACCCACGCATGGTGACTATTATGTGGTAGTTACATATGGCACATGTTCAAAACATGTAAGTTTTGAAGTAAGTAAAGTTTGCTGCCCTGATGTCAACAATCCACAAATCAGCAGCGTAGTTAGAAACACTTGCAATTCCTATACTTTTACCGGAACGACAGCTAATCCATTCGGTGCACCAATAACCTGGTATTTTGGTGATGGCACTACAGCACCGGGAACCTCCGGTGTACCAATTACTCACGATTATGCTCTTGCAGGTGAATATTGTGTCACCTTTTGTGTAGGACCGCCATCTCCTAACACAACCAATTGTTCGGGTAATTGTGTTAGCACAAATGTAACTGTGCCGATTGAAGCAGCTTTTAATTATACTCTTGGATGTAATGGCTGTTTAAGTGTTACCAATGCATCAATAGCAATAACCAGCAACCCCAGCTTCGTCACTTATTTCTGGGATTTTGGTGATGGCAACACTTCTGTTGCGGAAAACCCGGGGATTCATTGTTATGCCATTCCAGGGACATATACTGTTACTTTGACTGTCACATTTAACGATGGAGTAGTGACCTGCACCAAAACAGCAACTCAAACGGTTACTTATTCTACTCTGGGAATAATTATAAATCCAACACCAGTCTGTGCAGGTACCTCATCAACATTTAGTTCTACTCCGGGAAGCTTTGTTTCTTATACATGGGATTTTGGAGATGGCTTTAATGCTTTTACTCCGTCATCAACGCATATATATAGTACTCCCGGAACCTATTTGGTTACATTGACTGTTATAGATCAGTTAGGTAATACCTGCAGCGCCACAGACTCAGTTAATGTTTTACCCGGAATCGGTCCTTGTTCGATTCAGCCGGCATTTATTTGCCCGGGAGGAACTGCTACCTTAACAACGCCTAATATCGCCGGCTATACATATTTATGGGAAGTAGAAACGAGTCCGAATGTATTTGTGTCAGCTCCCGGTATTAATACAAACAATACTTACACTGTAACAACTCCCGGGTTTTACAGGGTTATTATAACCGGTATAAATGGATGCAGTTGTATAACAAAGAAAGTGGAAGTGAAAGCGGTGCCAAGCCCTAAGGCTATTATTTCTGTAGCTCCTTCATCTAAAATTTGCAGTTCAGGTGATGTGATACTGACGAGTGTTAATCATTTACCCGGGCATACATCTGATTGGTATGCCAACGGAAATTATGGCACTCTACTTTCTTCCGGGCCGATGCATTTTGAATTTGCTGTTACAAGCACTACGACCTATAATTTGGTCTTGACTAATGAATATGGTTGCACGGATACATGTTCTTTTGTTGTTATCGTAAACCCAATTCCGGCGCCACCTGTGATCACGTCTTCACCTACTTTATGTGAAGGTGTGCCAATTTCCTTAACAGTTACTAATTATGCAAATAATGTTAGTTGGAACACAGGTTCGACAACAACGGGTATTACTGTAACTGCAGCCGGGGCTTATACTGCAACATACACAGATTCGGTAACCGGATGCACCAGCAGTAGTAGTATTACAATTAACAAAAGGCCACCGGTTGGCTTGTTCCCGCATTATTGTAACAACATTCCTTGCTCATGCAGGAGCAATCAACAGGGTGATTTCACAATCTATGCTCCATTACCTTTAATTGGTACTTTCGCAGCGTATTATGATATACAATGGTATTTCAATAATAGTCCTGTTGGTCCAAATGGTCCAAACCCAACTTTTACTCCGGCTGTTACGGGTACCTACCATATTGTGGTCACTGATCCCATAACCGGTTGTGCAGACACCAGCAAAACCTATTCAATCGTTGTTCCACCATGTAATGTTTGCGATAGTACTCAATGTCAGGTTGAATTAGGTAATGACACTACAATCTGTGCAGGTGGAATAGTAACAATATCAGCAGATGGATGTAACGGAACTGCTACCTGGTATGAATTAACTCAGAATGGTCCGGTCGTTATCGGACAAGGTCCGGTGATTGATGTGTTCCCGCTACAAACAACTTGTTATGTGGTTGAATGCTGCGATTCAATTCCTGATGAGATCAATGGAGGCCATATTCTTTGCTGTTGCACTGATACGATTTGTATCACAGTTAATCCTTTACCAACCATTACTTGGGCTGTAACTTTCCCTGACGTTTGCTTGAATTCAGATTCAGTTTATCTGGATACATTATTGATCATAGCACTTCCTCCGGGAGGCACAGGCGTGTTTAGTGGAGCCGGTGTAGTTGGGAATTATTTTTACCC
>Ga0116143_10002816_pt1 | contig 18276 bp, 30 predicted proteins | sample AD_UKC034_MetaG_FD_89745 | JGI IMG/M metagenome (GOLD analysis project Ga0116143, IMG submission 89745) | Active sludge microbial communities of municipal wastewater-treating anaerobic digesters from USA - AD_UKC034_MetaG | ecosystem: Engineered > Bioreactor > Anaerobic > Digestate | place: USA...
AGGCGTGGTAATGCTCGGCTTCTGTTACGATCCCTTCAGGCCAGGGAACCAATACCCCGCGCTCAAAGTCGCTGTACCAGTGCCCCGGCCCCTCGCCGTCTTCGTCTGGCCAGGGGAAGCGAAAGCGATAACCGCACCATAGATAATCGGTGGGGGTAAGGCTAAAGTCAGCTTGACGCAATGCGCCCGCCGTGATCTGTTCCACTAGCTCAGCGTAACGCCAGTAATACAAATCTTCGCAGGTCCCCAGCTTCACAAGCCGATCTTGAAAAATGACATACTCACCCATGGTTTAACCTCCTAAAATATAGAACATGCTTTCTATGCTGCCCCGGTGGGGTTTTTTGCCGAATTTCGCGGGCGGATAAATTACACTACCCGCGCGGTCTAGGTCGGCTATTCCCCCAGGGATTTAGCCCCCCCTACCCCTGCCCCTCGCTTGTCTCTAAATATTCCTCAGTCGTTGCGATCTTCAGCAAAGCCAGGGCGAGGGTATGGCAGGCATCAAGGGGTAACCCGTCAACGCGCGTAAAATTGCCAAACCTGAAGGTAGCTTCCATGCCCCCCGGCGTTGCTATGATTGCGTCTCTTACGGCTTCAATACCCGCCGCATTTAGCCAGCGCCGAGTTGGCCCCATATCCAGAGTAACCGCGCCGCGGGTTGTCTCTGGTTTTACCCTCACAAAAGGGCGCCCGGTTTCTTCGCACTCTTCAAACCATCGCCAGGATAGCGCCAAATCTTGCCGATTCTTCCGGGCTACCACATAGCCCCGCGCGCGTGTTTCGATCAATGCCGCTTCCATCCTCTCACCTCGCTTTTCTAAATCCCCAGGCTATCCAGCGCCGCGGCTAATTCGGGGTCTTCCTCTACCACCGGGGAGGGCGCGCCGATTACTTGCACCCCGGCGAGGCGCTGCCCTAGGCTTTCGATTGCTCGCACTACGTCGCCCAGCGTCGCCGCCTGGGGTTGCCCCTGGGCGCTCGCTTGGATCGCCTCGCGGATCGCCTCGCTTTTGTTGGGTTGTGCTTCCAACCAGGCCAATAAAGCCGCGTCTCGCTCGCTATCGAAAGCCACACTTACCCGCACCGTTGCCACTGCCTCACCTTTGCGCCTTTCTGATTTTCTCCAACCAGGCGGGGACCTGAAGCGCCCACCGCCAATCATGCCAGGGCCAGGGGGACCGCTGCCAATGGTAACCCAGCGCCTCAAGCGCCGCGTAGACTTCCGCCCGGCTTACCTTGCCCTGTCTCACCGCGTCAAGTATGGCCTCTTCGTCGCAGTCCCCCAGGGCCTCGCCGCTCAAAATGAGCGCCGCCGCGCGTAGTTTCTCCGTCACTCGCTCGCTTTCGCTTGCCACTGTCTCACCCCTGAGCAAACAACCGCCGCGCCAGCTTCCAATAACCCAGGGCGTTAGCGTGTACCGGGTCGCTCACAATGCGCGCGTGTTTCCAGTGCTTCCGGATTGCGTCACCCAGCAACAGGGCGCCCCCACCGGTAACAAGCACCGCGTCAAGCGTTGCGCCCCCGTTCCAAAGGTGGGAAGCCTGGGCGATTACCTGCCCCGCCAAATCCGCCGCGCGCTCTTCTACAAAGGCGGGGAAGTCCCCCACCGGCTCGCCGTAGTACCGCAAGGCGCGCGCCTGGATCGCCTCGGCTAAAGCATGGTCTCGCAGATCATCCAAACCGGGGTATTTGTCGCTCAGCCATTGCCGGGTTGCCCTTACCAGGTCCCACCCTCCCACGTTTACGCTTGCCGTCTCCTTGCCGATCTCAGAAAGCCGGTTTACACTCAATAGGTTTGTGGTCTTGCCGCCGCAATCAATGACCCCCACCGCCGCGCGGGCTAAGGCTTGGTCAGCAATGCCCCCGCGATCATCCAGGACCGCCGCAAGCAAGGCGCCGAAAGGTTGCGGTATTACCCGCGCTTGAGTTACCCGCAAGACCTGAGCGCGTCGCCCTTCCCGTTGCGCCCGGTGCTCACCCATGAGGCGCTCTAGCAGGCGCTCGCGGTCATCATAAAAGGCAACCGGTAAGCCGGTAACAAGGGCAACCTCTGCAACCGTCGCCGGCGTTAGCTCGGTGAGCGCTGCCAGGAAGAGGGCGCGGTATTCGTCGCTTTCGATCCAGCGCCGATCTTCCCGCCGCGTCAAAAACCGGCTTTGGGTTACCGCCTCAGCCCCTACTAAAACATGCTCAGGCGCAACCATGACAATCGCCCCGGCGCCCCCACCGTTAAGCGAAAACCGCGCCCGGTCAGGCGTCCCCACCGCCGAGGGGAAAGCCGCGCGCCGTCCCCCATCGCTTGCCGCCTTTACTGCGTTATATCCTAGGTCTACCCCTGCAAACATGCCCCCACCTCCTCGGCTTTTTCCCGTTCTTCGTCTTCGTCTAATTGCTCTCTTATCAGTGAGTAGGCAACCACATACAGCCGCATAACCCGCGCATTGGTTAGCGTGAACAAAAAGCTAATAATGCTCAGCCGCGCCTTGTCGGCGTCTTCCTTCCGGGTCATTGCTCACCCCCGCGCCCGCGTCCCTTTTGGGCCAGGTCTTCCCGATCATCGCGCCATGGGTTGTGTTTGTCACTTCCCAAAGCATCCATAGCGCGCCGATATTCCAGCGCCGCCGCCAAATTCACAAACCAATCACGGCCCACGCGCGCGCCCGGAAGCGTCCCCCGCCGCGCCAGCTGCCGCAAATATGCCGAGCTGTAACCCGTCTTTTCTGCCGCTTCCTGGGTGCTCACCCAGCCCGCATCTATTACCCGCCGCCGTTCTGTCATCCTTGCACCTCCTGTATAGTTGGGTCATCTTCCCAGGCAATGCCCGGCTTCACTTCCAAGCCCGCCGCCTCATAGCGCAAACAGCGCGCCGCCATCGCTTGAGCTTGCGCGCGCGCCTCTTCCCCCCAACACCAACCGGGGTTATAGTGGTCTACCCGCACCCCGCGCCAATACACAAAGCCGGTGGGGTCTATGGTCAGGCCCTCGATACCAAAATAAGGCGCCTCGAAAGGCCCCACATACTCACCCGCGGTTACCTTGCGGTAAAGCTCGGCGAAAGCCTCAAGCCCGGCCTCAGTCAGAAAGCCGTTTACCGCGTTTTCAACTAATTTAAGGTCCCTGGGGTGCAATTTTTCCCCGTCTTCTGTCGCTTCGATGATCTCTATAGCTTGGTCAATAATCGCCGTCATTTAATCCCCCCTTGGGTAAAATTTGCTCAAATCAGGCGCGGGCGGTTCAGTCTCGCCGCTCGCAACCTGCCAGCCATAGCCCCACCGCTTCAGCCCTTCAAGTTCTACGTTTACCACCGGGTAACCGTCCTCTTGGCCCACCGCTGTTAAAAGCGCCGCGCGTTTCCAGCCCGCCGGGGCGTTGCGGTCGTAGTACCAAACCGCCTGACCCTTGAGCGCTGCCAGGCGCTCACATTCAAACATTGCCCAGGCCATCCCCGCGCGCAATTCTGCCCGCGCGTCAAGCCATGCCGTGACCCTTTCCGGGTCATTGCCAAAATAGGGAAAGGGACAATCCGAGGCGTGCATATACCCCGCCTGGGTACCACAAAGACAAACATTGAAAGCCATACTTACCCCCTTTTACTGCATAGTGGACACAAACACCGCGCCTTTTTCCGGCGCTTTAGTTGTCGCTCAAGATCGCGCCCGCCCTCCCAGGTTCTCACCAACTGCCAGCCGATCCCGGCCCGGCTTACCGCTGCCATAATCGCCGCCCCGTTGCCGCGCCGGTGGGCCTCAAGCCGTGTTTCCAAATCATCGGTAAAGCCGATATAATGCCGAGCTGTACCGTGAGACTTCGAAGGGTCCCCTAAGGGCGCGTCAAAGTGCAAAAGATAGACCGTCATAACGCGCCCCCCTGGGCGTCTTGTGTTGCGCCCAATATCGCCGCATACAAGCGCGCCGCGCCGTTGTCTTGTGCTGAAGCCCCACCAGGTAATCGCACAAGCGCCCCCTCGGGGTCATCTTGTGTAACCTGGTTCCCGCGCTGGGACACAAGCGCCGCGCCTAAGCCTAGACCCTCGATAATGCACCGGTCCCCAGCGCTCAGGGCTTCCCCGCGCAACAGGCGCCCCACCGCGTCGAAAGCCTCAGCCAATGCCAGCCGCGCCCGCCGCATATCTCCCACTAGCAAATCATGCCAACCACGCGCCGCCGCGATCTCTGGGGGCAGATCGCGCCCCACATAAACAACCGCGCCGCTGGAAAGATCGCGCTTGTACCAATAGGGGCCGTGTAGCTCGCCCCTCTGACATTTACAACCGGCGCGCCCACACTTCCGGCCTTGCTGGTAATATGTGAAGCCCTCAAGGGTAAACCGGTCTTCTGTTCCCATGCTGCCCCCTTCCTGATAAACGAAAAGCCCCCGCCTTGTGCTTGCGGGGGCCTCTGTGATATACTAGGGGCAACCACCGCGCCGCTTAGCCCGGCGTTGGGGCTAGGCCCTCGGTCAGTGTTGCAAGCACTATCGGGGGCCGTTTTTACTACCTACCTTAACGTAGTATCATCTTGTAAAAGAAAAGGGAGATAGTCTAAAATCTCCCTACGCTTACGTAGTAAGTATACCACGAAAAGCAGTTTTTTGTCAATACCCCAAAACCTGGAAAGCAAAACGGGGCGGATTATTCCGCCCCGTTCTCTGTGTCTTGTTGCCGTCCTCTGCCTTGCGCCCCCAGATCATCGCGCCATGGGTTGTGTTTCGCGGGTCCTAGTCTTTGCATTTCCTCAGCATAGGCCAGGACCTCAGCCCGGCTTAAAAACCAATCCCGTCCGCGTTTCTTCGCAACCAGGCGCCCGGCCCGGATAAGCTGCCGAAAATACGCGGCGCTGTACCCGGTAAGCGTTGCCGCTTCCTGGGTAGTTATCCATTGTATGGGGTCAAAATCGCTCATAACTTGCCCTTATACCGGTAACAAGCGGTAACAAAGCGGTAACATAAACACCCCTAAATATAGTGTATAAATAGCCTTAAAGCCCAATAGATAGTATATAAATTCTCTTTGTTACCGTTGTTACCGTTGTTACCGCTTTTTTGAGGGATATAGTTTTGTCAGTGTGTGTATTCTTTCCCTAGTGCTGCCCCACCGCGTTATTACTGAGTAATAACAGCCTGGGCGCCGTTATTACTCAGTAATAACAGCCTGGGCAACAAAAAGCCCCACCTTTGCGGGGTGGGGCGCTTCGCTTGCTCACTTGCTGAGCTAATCGGTTTCGCTTTCGGCGTCTTGGATTGCTTGCGCGGTATAAGCCAGGTCTTCCAGCGCTGCCAGCCACTCGGAGAGGCTCAGCCGGTCTATACGCAGATCGCCGCCGATCCCCTGGGCGTCTATGCTGCCGTCTTCTACCAGCCAGCGCACCGCCTCAACAGATAACCCAGCCAACCGCGCCGCCTCGGATACAGTCAACCAGGCGGGCGCCTCAAGCCAGGTTACCGGCGTTACGTATTCCGGCATAATACCCCCCTCAACTACAGCCAGCCCACCCCCTGAGCTGGGGCGGTAGGATTCGAACCTACGGTAAACGGATTCAAAGACCCTCGTAACCGTCCCCATCGCTGCCCCCTTTCGTCTCTTCCGTTAGCCACTTTACCGGGCTATACTCTGCATGTTTCCGGCGCAAATCCTCACCGGTCAGGACCCCGTAAAACGCTTTAGTTACCAGTACATCAGCATGCCCCAGCAAATCCGAAAGCGCGCCCAGATCGCCGCCGCTCATCAGAAAATCACGCGCGAAAGCATGCCGGAAACTGTGAGGGTTTACCTTGCCCTCGATCCCCGCGCGCTTTGCGCGTCTGGCCAGCATGCGCGCAACCGTCACCCCGGTTATAGGTCCCTGGGCATTGCCCCACCGGTCCATACTCAAGAAAAGGGTTTCGGTATCCGCCGCCGGCCGTGCTTCCAACCAGGCGCGCAAGGCCGCCGCCGTCATTTCCAGGAAGTACACCGCGCGGGTTTTCTCGCCCTTCTCGGTTACCTCAGCCCGGCGCGCCTCTAAATCTACGTCACCCAGGCGCAAACCGCAAAGCCCGCCCAGCCTGCAACCCGTATCAGCCAACAGGAGTATAATTGCCCGGTCTCTCAAGTCAAGCAGGCTCCCCGCCTGGGTGCTTTCTAACAGCGCTATCAAATCGCGGTGGGCTATGCCCTTGGGCGTCACCCTCCGAGGGCGAGGGGGCTTAATGCGCCGCGCCGGGTTTGCGCCTAAAAGTTCTTCCTCTACCAGGAAGCTAAACAAGCGCTTGAGCGCTCGCACCCGGCCCGCAACCGTGAAGGGGGAAAGCTCGCCCGCTTGCACCCGCGCTAGCTGCCCAGCCACATAGCCCCGCAGCTCCGCAACCGTTACCGCCTCTATGGCTACGTCACCCAGGGACGTTAGCAGGTAGCTCAACTTTTCGCGGTAGGCTTCCACAGTTTCCGGGCTTCTACCGTTGGCTTGTGTTGCCAGTAATAGCGCTTGGATTGCTTCACTTAGTCGCATATCGCCCCCATTGCCGAAAAAATAACACGTTGTCTACAGCCTCTATACCCCTCGAAAAAGTGGTAACAGTGGTAACAAGTGGTAACAGGGCTTCACAAACACTTCACTTTGACTTAACCCTTGCCGGCCTTAATCACCCTTAGCGCGTGCTCGGGGTACCGCGCCAAAAACAGCCGCCGCTTGAGCTTCCATGCTTCAGTTTCGAAGCCCTTTACATCCTCTACCACCGGCGCGCCGTTCTCGGTATAGGCAAAATCAGCCACATAGACCACCGGCGCCCAGCGCTGCCCCGCGCGATCTTCGAAAGCCGCTTGAAGCTCAAAGCGGGGGTGCATGACCAGCCCGGAAATTGCCCCGCCCGCCTGAAGTAGTTTTAACTCTCCATAGCGCCGCGCCTCGGCCTCGCTGTCAAACCTGAAGCCGTCTACCGTCACCGCGCGCGCGTTATACTTGCTTTTCCCCATTGCCTGCCCCATCGCCCGCGCCGGTCGCCTGGGCGATCTCAACCGGTGTAAAGATCAAGTGCCGGGGGACCCGTAACCGGCGAGGCGTTAGCGGGGTGAGTATGAGCGCCTCGGTGCCGCTTGTGGCTACCACCCGACAAGGGAAGAGCTCGTCAAGCCAGGGGCTGTAAACCAGGTTTGGGAAGTCGCCCCCGGCGCCATCGGTGGGGACCGGCTCAGACTGCCCCGCCATCGTTCCCGGCCTTTTCGCTCAAGCGTCGCTCTACCTCAGTCACCCATAAATCGCGCATTGCCGCCGCGGTTTGGGGTTTGCCTTCTCGCTTCAGTTTCTCGTAAGCGTTGCGCGCGTGTTGGAGGGCATCAAAAGCCCCACGATCTAGCCCCCAGGTTATCGCGGTTTCGGCGTTGGGGAAAGCCTCAGGCGCTGCAAGCTCTAAAGCGTCTTGTTGCGCCTTGGTAAGCCCATCGTATACCGACGCCTCGATTGCTTCCGGCATACCTGCCCAGCGCCCCGAGGCGTCCCACAAGACCGCCCCCGAGCGCCCCCGCCGCGCCCAGGTCACCTTTACCCCGCGCTTGTCCCCCTCTTGCACAACCTCAAGCTGTAAGTTTATCGAGCGCAACAGGCGCGCGCGCTCGGTTTGGCTTACCGTTGCGGTAGTTTGCGCCTGGGCTTGGGCATCGCGCCCCTGTTGCAAGTGGTAAATCCACAGGGTATCAGTACCCCACCGGCTCACCGCGTCTTGTAATGCCCGCATTGCTAAAGCCTTGTCCTTAAACGCACTCATGCGGTTTGTATTGCGGCCGGCGTCGTTATCCATAACCGCGCGCGTTACCAGGGGCGCTATAATGGTGGTCAGGCTATCCACTACGATAGTACCCACCGCCGCGCCGGGCATATTCTCAGCCAACAAGGCCGCGATCCGCTCGGGGTCGGCATTATCCGCGGGGTTATCGCTCAACTGGTACACCTCGCCGGCGAGGCTTAAAACTTCCCTGAAGCGTTGGTCAGCATCAATGACCACCAAGGGGGCGCGCATCGCCGCCGCAAAGGTGCTTTTCCCGCTGCCTGGGAAGCCTACCAAAGCCCAAAGCCGGGGCGGGTAGGTGCTCGCGGTCATGCGCTTAAATGCCATCATGCACCCCCGGGCTATTCGCCCAGCGCTGCCAGGCGCGCGGTTATCGCCTCAAGCGCCGCGTCATCCTTGAGCGCCTCGCTTGCCAGCTTCTCAAGCTGGGAGAAGGTCACCCCGCGCAAATTGTAGGCGGGGACGTGCTCGGCGCATAGGGCGCGGATTTCTGCCAGCAATTCCCCGAGGCGCTCGCCCGCGGTATCGCCCCACCGGGCCGCCCGGCCCTTTTCCCGTTGCAGTCGTTCCAACAGCTGGGCGCGCTCACGGTTAAGCCGCTTAACCTGCCCCGCTGCCTCTTGCTCAGCCTTGCGCAAGGTCTCAAGCGCCGCCTTGTCGTTACGGTGTTCCCGCTGCCCCTCTGCCATTGCCGCGCGCGCCGCTTCCCAATCCGCCCGCGCTTGTGCCAATCCGCCCGCCGTTACCTGTTCCATGTTTTCCCCCCTCAAATCTGATTTGTTGCCCGCCATCATGCGGGCGCCTCTTCTGTCTCCAAATCTGGCCAATAGCCTACCCTAAGCCGCGCGCGCTCGCCAGCTTGCCGCGCCTTCTGTTGTCGTTCAAATAAGGCTGTACACCATCGCAAGAGCGCCAAGCCCCCGGCGCGCGGGTCGATCATTTCCGCCAAATCGTAACCAGGACCCACCAACCAGGCCAGCGCCGCAAGGTCCCCGCCCTGGGCATCATCGCGCGCCCGGTCTAGGATTGCCAAGGCCAGGCCCGCCCAGGGTTCAACCCCTTCCAGTAAGCGCGATTTGTACACCTAGCCCCCTAAATTACCCCATTTTCTCCGGTGGCAGATCGCCTACCAGTTCAATAACCCGCGCCCGCGATAGGCACAAGGCGCGCTTGGTTTCCCCACCAATGCGGATAACATCGGCGTTATGCCCGTCTTCAGCCGGTAGTAAAACGCGCTCTTCCAGTAAGTATTTTCTCAAGGTTGCCTCTTTCACCGGGAAAAAGGCGCCTTCATCGCGCATATAGCGGGCTACCCGGTTATAGGTAGGTCCCCCCAGCAAATACAAGTATTCCGCATCATACCAGCCCAAGAGCTCCTCACCCGCTGCCCCGCCGCCAATATGGGAGGGTAGCCCATCGCGTCGCTCAAGCCGCGCCTTTCCCTGGGTGAGCAACCCTAGCAAAACCTCCAAAAACTTGAGGGTGGGACGCTCTTTTTCTACCCGCTCGGCTTGGGCTTCGCTGCCTTTTTTGAGCGCTTCCCAGGCGCGCGCCTTGAGGCTTTCGGCCTCGGCTTTGGTGAGCGCGCCCACACTTACCGCAAACTCTACCCCCTGGGTAAAACCTAGGAATAAACGCGCTAATGCTTCTGGTAAGCGTAAATGCCTCTCGTTAAGGTCTACCCGCGCTTGGTCGCTCAAAGCTCGTAAATAGGCCGGCGCGCCGTCGCTCAGGTCTTCCCACTGCCCAGCCAGGAAAGCCAGGTACCCCGCCATTGCCTGGGGATAGTGCCCCGCTTCCTGTTGCGCCGCCGTGAGGCGCTCTAAATCCACGTCCCCGGGGTGCATTTCGAGGGTGTAAATCCGTGCTGAAATGCTTTCCGTACTTAGGATTTGCTCACCGGTAGACACAACCAGCCCGCGCGGGGGATAGGTGGGCGCCATCGTTAAATTGCGAGTCATGCGGGCGCGCCCCGTCTGGTTGCCCACATTGCGCACGATCTGGGCCGCGTTGCCCTCCATTTGCCGCGCTCTGAAGGGGTCGCTTTGTGGTGCAAAGTCATCAATAACCGCTAGACAGTCCTTTAACAGAAAAGTGTTTACTTCCAGCCGGTTACCGGTATCACCCCAGGAAAATAGCGCCTTGTCATCAAACTCGCCATAATGGCACAAAGCCAGCGCTGCAAGGGTGCTTTTTAGTGTGCCGGTCTTGCCGTATAGCCAAAGCACAAAGCCAGGGTAGACAATCTCAGCCAGGGGCGCCAAATATGCCGCCGCCCATAGGGGCGCGGTTATTTCGAGGGGCGCGATCTCCAGAAAGCGCAGGCTTGCCCGCATTGCCTCGGCGAGGGTTTCCCGCGTTGCCGGCGCGGTGGGCAGGCGATAGCGCCCCAATTCGCGCTCAAGTTCTACCGTCACCCCGTCCCCACCTACCGCGCCATTACCGGTTAGGTACACCCGCCGCCCGTCAATTTCGCGCCATCCAGTGTGGGTGTAAATGTGCCGGTAGGTAGTAACCTGGTTACTGTGTAGCTGGATCGCCTCGCGTAAACGGTCTTTGGTATCCCGGCCCGCGCGGATAATCGCCCGCACCCCCCACAATTCATTAACCCAATTCAGGGCCGCAAACTTGCCCACCTCTACCGCGCCCGCCGGAAGGGGGCTACCATCGCCCAGGCTTCCCGCAATCGTAAGCGCTCGCACCGGTGCGCCGGTGCCATTGTCTCGGGCTACGTCTTCGATAACCTGGGCGGTAAAATTGCAAAGCGGCTCGGTATAGCTTTCGCCGCCGGCGTATCTCACCGCACAATGGCAACCCTCGGCGATAGTGTACCGGTCCCCGTTGCCGTTGCGCCGCTCTTCTTGCTGGGTATCCTTTAGCAGGCGCTCCAGATCGCGCGCGCCGATCTCCGGGAAAGCCCGCCCGAGGGCGCGCTTATAGCGTCCCTGGGCGATCTTGGGCGCCTGTTGCACCCAGCCCAAGAGCTCCTCTAGTTCACGATCTCGGGCCGCGCCCTGGAGGGCGCCCGCTGTCTCTATGCGCAAGGTAAGCCAGGTTTTAGCCTCACTCAAGAGCGCTTCGAAGGCTTCAACCGTCCCCCCGTTTTGCGCCCAGGCGTTAAGATCGCTTGCGCCATCGGGTAGGGCGATTATACGCAGCTCAGGACCCACCGCCGCGGCTAGTTTGTCAACCGCCGTTTTTCCGTCGCCATCAGGTACCAGGTACACCGCCGCACCCCGCGCCGCGTGCTCAGCCAGGCGCTCGGGCAGGTTACCCGCTGCCCCCGATCCCGCCAAAGCCAGCCCGGGGACCTGCCAGCCGCCCAGCGTTACCGCGCAAGCCTGCCCCTCCACAATTACCAGGCGCTCAGCCGCGCGGGTATATGCCGCGTTTTGGTAAGGGCGCTTGTGCTCTCCATAGGGGTTGTAATGCGCTTTTGTGCTGATTGCGCGCCCGGCCAGGTAGACCACCCGCGCGCCCTCCCGGTGCACATAGACCACCGCGCCGCCTTGCTGCCCTGCCCAGGTATTGAGGCGCTGGGCGATCCCCTGGGCGCGCTCGTTTCCAAAATCGGGCAATCTGCCCCCATCGGCATAGCCCAGGCGCTCGGCTTTAATGGTCTTGTCACTCCAGGCGCGCCCATGGGCATAATCCAGCGCCGCCGGCGTTGCCTTTAGTCGGCCTTGAAAATGCTTTACCACCAACCCCAAGGCATCCTCAAAGGCGCGCCGCACCTCTACCGCTTGCCGTTGCTCAGGGGTGAGGGGTTGTAAGTCTACCCCCGCGCGCCGGGCCAGGACCTCAAGCGCGCCCCGAAAGTCTAGGTTATCGCGCTTCTGTAGCCAGTCGAAAATATCCCCACGCCAGCCGCAACCAAAACAATAGGCGCCATCCTCATATATTGCCATGCTTGGGGTGGTCTCACCATGCCAGGGGCACAATACCAAAACTGACTTGTCACCCTGGGGTTGTCTCGGTAGGTGTATCGTATCGGCTACCAGGTCAGGGAAGCTCACCCGCTCTTTGATTGCCTCGATTACATCGCCCGCGCTCATGCTGCACACTCCCAGCGCAGGGCCGCAGCTGCCAGGCGATCCCCGGCGATAGCCAGGCCGAGGGCGAGGCGCGCCGCCGTGAGCTGCCCCCAGCTCCCCAGGCGCTCACCGGCGCCCGTAAGCGCCAGGCCGGCGCGCATCATGGGCCGGGCGGCTTTGCGCTTTAGGGATTGCACAAAAGAGATTTTCCGGGTATACTGAGGATAAGGAAATAGACCGCGCCCGCCGTCGTTTTCCAATCGCCGCCCGCCGTTGCCCCGGTGGGCGGTCGTGTTTATAGTTGCTCGCATACCTCACCCCCTGAAAGTTCAAATTGTGCCGGCGTCTGGGCCAGCATTTCCAGCGCCGCTTGCCGCACCACATAGCGCACCGCGTCGCTCATGTTGCGCTCGAGCTGCCGGGCGAGGGCTTCCACCATGCGCCGCTCAGCGTCGCTAACTCGAAAGCCCACCAGGGAAGCGCGTCTTTTGTTTTCCATGACCCAACCCCCTTTTTTCTGCTGTTTAACATAGTTTAGCAGGTTCTAGCCCCGTTAGGGGGATTAACGCAATAAACGCACCTAAAACGCAATAAACGCACTAACGCGCGCACCAAACCCAAAAGCGGTTATATAGGTCTTGCTCGCCCTGTCTGCCCACCTTTGGAAGTTCATCCAAGAAAACTTCAAAACCGCGGTTTTCAAGCGCTGTAATCTCACGGCCTATAAGAGATTCAAAATCGCCCCCGCGCGCGTAGTCGTTAAGTGTGCGCACCTGAACCGGTACAGCATTACAGGCTTGGGTTTTTCCCCAGCCATGGGCCATGAGATACCGCGCCATAGCGATCTTTGGCAGGGTGTCCGCGCGCGGGCGCTCGGGCGTCTTCTTGAGGGTCATTAGATAATCAAGAGTAGATTTAGCATCTCTATGTAGCCTCATAGATTTTTCTAATAAGCCCTCAGCGTCTCTTATAACTTGATCGCGCTCAGTTATCGCGGCTTCAATGCTCGTTATAGTGTCTTTTTGTATGCGTCTTAGGCGTTTTACCTCGTAGTAATACCACACTGCTACCCCAGCAAGCAAGCCCTCAACTCCGAAGTGAATTGCCATTTGTAAGGCATTTTCAACAATCCCATTTAGTGCCCACACATACAGCAACCAGGCGAGAAAATACCCTACCATAAAGCGCCAATCATAAAAGGTAAACGTCTTTTTCATCGCGCGCCCCCTTACCGTTTCCCGCCGGGGGTTTCGAGCTTCAAGCCCAGCCGATCCGCGGGGGCGCCGTCGCCCAGGTCTTGCCGGGTCCCAAGATAGCGTTGGGTTGTCTGGATACTGGCATGACCAAGGCTTAGTTGGATTTGCTCAAGGTCTGCCCCGCCATTGCGCGCCAATTTCGCAAAGGTCCGTCTAAGATCATGGGGCGCGATCTCACCCAAGCCCAGCGCCTCGGCGTAAGCGCTCACAATGTCACGGATTGCCTGAGGCGTCATGCTCACCCCGTCAATGTGTCCCCCTTTGTTCACGCTTCGAAAAACTAGCCCGGTATGCAAGGCTTCCCCACCGAGGGCCGCACCCGCCGCAAGCGCCCAGGCGTCAAGCGCCGCTTTTGCCCATGCCGGCATAGGGACACTTCGCAGCTTGCCGCGCTTGCCGACAAGGTCCACAATCACCCAGCGCCCTTCACGTTGCGCGATCCGATCCCAGGTCAGGCCCGCCGCCTCGGTTCTGCGTAAACCGCAACCCAGCAAAACCGCGAGTATAGCCCGGTCCCTCAGCCCCTTTAGCGTGCTCACGTCGGGGGCATTTAGCAGGGCTTGGGCTTGGGGCAAGGTCAGCCAATTTCCCGCGCGCGTCCCCTCACGTCGCACCCCAGGGACCCGCTTAATGCCGTTAGCTACCGCCTCGCCCAGCGCGCCATTGTCGGCCGCTTCTGTCGCCAGCTTGCGCAGGGCTGAAAGCCTCAAATTGATTGAAGCCGCCCCCAGGCCCGCCGCTTGCAAATATGCCCGGTAGCGCTGTATAAGCGCTTTCGAAAGCGCCGGGCGCCCTTGCTCGCTATGCCAGGCGAGAAAATCAGCCAGGGCGCGCCCATAAGCGCGCTTGCTATGGGCTGAGCTCAGCCCATCCAATACCAGGGCTATTAGGGCGTCTTGCGCCGCGTTGCCGCTTAGTGTTACCAGTTCCTCAGTCATATTTTAGCCTCCCTATGGTATAACTTGCTATAATGGGTATTATCATAATCTATTATACCATAGATTGCCGCTGTAATGCCCCTAGATTGCCCTACAATCGCCGCATTGCGCCGCCCCTGGTAATTTGCCCTCTGAGGCTGTCAAAATCGCTTCTACAGCCTCACCGGGGGCGGTTTTCTCGAATAGCCCTAATTGTGAGGCTTCGAAGCCCCGCGCGCCGGCGTCTTGGGTCTTGGCCAAGGTACCAGGTTGCACAAGGCGAGGCGCGGGGATAGGACCCACCAACAGCCCGCCGCCGGTCGTTATAACCTCGGTGGGTTGCTGACCATAGCGCGCCGCAAAGATCGCGCGCGCCTGGTTCTCTTGTGCCCCTGGTTGAAAGCCTAAATACTCACCGCTCATGCTGTCCCCCCTGGTCTACTTCAAGCGCTGCCCGCGCCTCGCAGATCGCCGCCGTCCACATTCCGGCATTGTGCCCCGTCCCTGGGCTTACCTCCTCGGCAAACTCTACCGCCTCAGCCAGGCAGGCGCAAAGCCGCATTACATGGGTTACCCATGGGTTACTCTCGGTATCACTCGCCATTTTTTACCGCCTTTTCGTTTTCCAGGTAGCCCAGGTATGCCCACCAAGCCGCTATAATGTCATGGTACCTGGGCTACCTGGGCAAATTTAATTTCACAGGTACGCAGGTATGACTTTCTAAGCCCTATATTGTCATAGTACCTGCATACCTGTGCATTTTTCCTTTCACTGATTACGCGCGTAATCAAACAGCCACAAGCCAACCCCGCCCAGCGTCGCCAGCGCTGCCCCAAAGCCCACCAGGGCCGCCCCGAGCTGTACCACCGGGGGTATTGCTTGCGCTATCACTACCCAAGCCAAGACCAACCCCGCCAAAACTGCCCCCACACAGAAGCGCTTAAACTTTGCCCGCATCGCGCGCCCCCTCACAACCGCACCCACCGACAACCCAACCGCCGCCCGCTTTCCCCGGTGGGGGCGCTCAGGCGGTCCACTTCAGCCAAGAGCGCCTCAAATTCTGCGCGCTCTTCCTGGGTTGCCTCCAACGTCACGCGGTAGAGTAGGCGCCGCACCGCGCGCGCCAAGAGCAACAGCCGCGCATCTTCCCCGCTCTTTTTCATCGCGCGCCCCCTACATATCCACTACATCGCCCCCGGCAATTTGCCGGTGGGTAATGGGAACCGCGCCCGCGATCTGTGCCGGGTCGGGCAGGTATACATTGAATTGCGCCGCCTGAGGCGCTGGGCGTTGCGCTGCCAGCGCTTGCCGCTGGGCCGCTGCCCGCGCGCGCGTGTTGTCTCGCAGATCAACCGCCGCCGCCAATTTCCCAAGGGCGGTATCAATCCCACCCATAAAGCCGCGGCTTTCCGTTTTGCCGTATTGCACCCCTAACAGGAAGACCACCGGCAAAAGGTAAGCCAACCCAGCCACAAAAAGCCGCAGCTCGGAAAGCCGCAAATACCCAGCGCCCCACCAAAGCAAGACCAGGGGACCCACCAACAACCCCAGGACCTTAGCCAGCCACAAGCCAGCCCGCGCCGCTATGTCTGTGATTGCGTCATTCTGCGCCGTTACCGTTGCCGTTGTCCGTGCTTTCTTCGTCATTGCGTCACCTCCATTTTTCACTCTTTGCCCTTACTGCCTGCCTGCCTGCCCACTGCATATATACCCTGTTGCCGCGTTTTGTGCCCCCTGGGGACTATTTCGCGCGCCGTGTATGTTATGCGCCCGGGCAGGCAGGCAGTCACCATACATCTTCTGTGAAAGTCTGGCATCTTTCCCGGGGGACCTGCTGCCCATCATTGCCGCATAAGGTGTACCCCTCACCGCTCAGCCAGTCATACACCCCGCGCCCCAACCTTAGCAAGCGCCCCGCCTTTTCATTGCCCGGCTTGTGCCCTGTCGCCTCGCGTATCCGATCCCGTAACCAGGGCCGCCCGCGCCCTTGGTGCGCAGCTTCCAGCGCTGCCCCAATTTCCGCCGGCGCATCGCTCCCGCTTGGTTCATCGCCGGGGCGCAAGGTCCCCGCCGCCTCGGGATCGAAGGGGGGCCAAACCTCAAGGGTGTATTTCCCGCGCGCCCTGAAAGTCTCCAAGGTTGCCTTGGGGATATAAGCCACTTGTAAGCGTTGCACTCTACCAGGTACAACCGCGTAAGCATCGCCGCGCCCTAGCAGGTAATCCGCCCGCGGCGCCGGTGCACCAATAACCACGTTTGAGGCTACCCCATCCTCTACCCTCAGGGCCAGGCGCCCGGTCAGGTTGCGTTTGATTGTGGCATCGCCCAGGGCGTCTTTTGTGGGGTGCTGGGTTCCTACCATGCAATGCACCCCAGCGCCGCGCCCGAGGGCAACCAGGCGCCGCAAGAGCTCCACAGCCCCCGCGTCGCTCTGTAGCTCTTGCACCTCATCAATAGCCACAATCACGCGCCCACTATGCCCCCCAGCCTCATAGCGTTTACGCATTTCCCGCGCCGCCCAGGAAAGCGCCGCCTTTGCCGTCTCAAGGTCTGTTGCGACCGGTCCCACCAACCCAGGCAACCCCGCCAAAGTTCCCAGCCCGTCGCCCCACTTGGCATCTATCAAAATAAGCCGGTTCTCGGGGTCTTGTGCCAGCTGTACCAGGGCTGAGCGCATCGCCCAGGTTTTGCCGCTGCCTGTCTGGCCAGCAAAGAGAAAATGCGGGTTGCCCTCATCTAGTCCAAGGGTTATGGTTGCGCTTGTCTCATTCTTGCCAGCTGCCCAGCGCCCGCCGCCCTTGGGATTGCGCGCCAAACTGCCAAGCGGTATATCAGTTTCGGCAAGGTCAGGGGGCCAACCAGCCTCAAGCCGCACAAAGCGACCGCTCATAAATGCGCCGGGTTCCCCCTCGAAGTACCAGGGGACAAATTGCCGCATCGTTGCACAATCGCCCGCGCTCAGTATGCGCAGCAAGCGCGCCGCCTCTATGCCGGCGTCAATTTCCAGCGCCCCCGCCCGGGGTCCTCGGATAGCTTCGACGCTTCGAAGCGTAAGCGCGCGCCCACCGAAAGCCCCAGCGCTCGCTGCCTGGGTAATGCTCACCGCCCAGCGCTGCAAAAGCACTATGCGCGGGTCTTGTGTCCCTGTCCCCTTTGCTGGGGTTGCCGCTTGCTTGCTCATTCTCACACCTCCGCTATACTGGAGGGGCTTCCCGCATTGCGCGGGTTGCCCTGGGCGCCGCCGGTGGGAGAGGCCGAGAAAACCAAGCCCACCGGCGCGCGCCGCTTTTTTTATGCGATAAGTTTTAGCGTCTAAATCTGCCCCGAAAAGTCCCAAAACAGCCCCAAACAGGCTTTTTACCGCTAAAACTCATCGTATAACTGTAGTTATGCGCATTATGCGCGCTATTAAATCAGCCCTAAAACCAGCAACCAAGAGGGCGCGCCGTGCTCGCAAACCCCGTCAGGTTCAACCCAGCAACCGTCTACCGCCTCAGCGCCGCCGTCAGCCTCCCAATTCTCCAAATCTTCAACGCTCGGCTTTGTGCCGTAAACCAGGCCCCAAGCTCGCCACATTGCCAACCGCCGCGCCTGGTTGTCAATGCGCCGGATAAGCGCGCCCAATTCCTCAGGGCTAAACATGCCGCGCGCTTGCGGGTCCATAACGGTTTTTATTGCCTGGTCATCATAGCGCAGCTGAGGCGCTGAGCTTCTAGCAATCGCCGCCGCCTCAGTGTTTCCAGTGCGTGAGGCGATAAACCGCCCGAGCTCTGCAAGGTCAGCCGTCAAGATTTCGTCAAGTGTCATTTCCAAACCTCCCTAAGCTGTGATTATTCCCCATCATCTGCGGGGTGAATTCCAAACCGCTTGTAATCTGCGTTTACATCGTACTCATACCCAGCCAGCAAGCGCCGCCCGAGCTCTGCATAATCCGCGCCGGGGTCGGGGCGGTAGGTTTCCAGCGCTGCCACAAGCGCGCGCGCCTCTTCCAAGCTCAGGCGCCACTTTGCCCGGCAATAGGGACAGGCTACCACCCCCCAAAGCGCACCCTCAAAGGGCCGTTGTTGCTCCAAAGACAAGAATCTAACCCACTTGTGGCTTCCCTCTTCAGCCTGGGGGCAAGGTATAGCAACCTCCAGGTTGTAAGATTCAGGCGCCGCGAGGCGGGGCTTAACTACCGCGTAGGCGTGGTAATGCTCGGCTTCTGTTACGATCCCTTCAGGCCAGGGAACCAATACCCCGCGCTCAAAGTCGCTGTACCAGTGCCCCGGCCCCTCGCCGTCTTCGTCTGGCCAGGGGAAGCGAA
>Ga0116143_10002820_pt1 | contig 18246 bp, 26 predicted proteins | sample AD_UKC034_MetaG_FD_89745 | JGI IMG/M metagenome (GOLD analysis project Ga0116143, IMG submission 89745) | Active sludge microbial communities of municipal wastewater-treating anaerobic digesters from USA - AD_UKC034_MetaG | ecosystem: Engineered > Bioreactor > Anaerobic > Digestate | place: USA...
CTATTAGCTTTGGGTCTTTGAGAGGAGATGGTAGATCTTTTTCGCTAACTGGTCTGCTCATAGAGTTTCTCCATGCCTCTAAACGCGTGACCCGACCATTAGTTTTCTCCACCTGAGCCTGTACTTGTGAGGTTATTTCGGTGTTTTTCCGAACGTCTTTTACAAGTTGTTGAAGTGATTTGTCTATCGAGTTGAAGTATTTTTCTTTGTAGTCTATCGCCATAATCATTCGTATTACACTTACGTTTACTTGATTAAATTATACAGTACAAGGCAGAGGTCATGATAGTTGCTCAAGTTTTGCAATCAGTTCTTTTAGTTCTTTAGTTCCAATAAATGAACGGTCATATTTATCAAACCAGTCTGTTATTGCATCGGTTATCGATTCTGTTTTTATCATTAGCTATCCTCTCCGTTATCACTAATTCATTACTAAATCCCAATAGCCTGAGTGATAGTTGTGAGCAGACTAGGCGAACTCGCGTTGTAGCTCTAAGACTACTGGCCAATCTTGTCTGGGTTGGTGATTAGTTAGGGGGTTAGAGGGGACAAAGGCTCCCAGTCATAGGCGACATCCTGTGCCGTCTCCTTTGTCTGTTTCTTTACTTGGACCTGATTACGCAGGATTTACCCCAAGTCCGATAGCTACCGTAACCCCCTCAAATCCCATAACTAATCTTTAGGCTGAATGGGTGGGGGATTAAACCTAGGTGAAACCCCAAGCCCGAAGTCTATCGCTACGATAATTTTCGTCAGAGATTCAATCACCCCGTATTGTGAGCAGCTCTGCATTCAATTACTTGAAATTGTTTACTCACAATGTATTCAGCTGCTTCGTCAGCACTTGAGCTTTCACTCAAGCTACTGGGATTGAATTGTTAACGTTCTGCCCCTATTATACCATTTCTCTCGACAATCGTCTCTGTTAATACCTGTATGTCTCTCATCACAAGAGCAGATAGTCTATGGAGCCGCGCCTGCTGCTCTCGAAGAAACTCAGTATCTGAATCTAGGTTAATGTACATGCTAGGGTCTGATTCGAGGCGGTAGAAGTCACTCACCCTTTAATCTCCTTTTCTAATGATGTTATGGCTTCTCTGATGTCGTCAACGGCGGCATTGTAGCTACCCAAGCTCCCAACTATTCTCGTTGTTGCGTACCTGTAATCTATTTTCCCCTTCAACCTCTCTAGTAGCTCTAGGTTCTGTTGGGTGGCGTAGTCTGTTAGCTGCTTTCTCAGGAATACAGTGAAGCCCATTCTGTCTATCTTTTCAACGCCTTCAATATTTCCGCCGACGTAATCTTCGATGTTGAAAATGACTTCATCTATCCGCAACTCATCCTTACTTATGGGGGTGGTCATAGCTTGTCTCCGCAATAGATTCTCACAGGTTCGCCAGTCAATCCACTAACGTACCTGTCGGCTTCTAGCCCAGCATCGTTACATTTCTTGGTCTCCTCAATAATCTGTTCATTGGTAAGCGTGTCTGGGCCAAGACTGAATAGCCAGCCAATCCCCCAGACAATAATCACTACAACGCCCATTGCGGCGGCTACGCCAATCAAAGTATCTAGCTTGCTCATACTATTCAATCTCCTTCCGCCTCTTAATTAGTCTGCGTATCTCTGCGTCTAGGCAGATTGTGCAGTTTTCACTCATTTCTCAATCTCCTTATTAGGTTTAGTGGGGGCGAACTTATGCTCATTTACGTACACGGCTCGTATGGGTGATTGAGTACGTATGTGTATCTCGTGGCCGAGTACATCAGACTTTACGGCTTCAAACCACGTAAAGAACCATGTCTTTCGCTTTACTGCACGCAGTTTCACAACCTCGTAGGCTTTTACCTCGCTCATTCCTGGCTCTCTTTCTGGGAGGGGGCGAAGTAAGATTGGTTGAGACGGTCTGTCGCCCAATTCGCTACGGCTATCAACGGAGTAGCAAATGAGCCAAAGCAGAGTCTCATAAGCCAGCAACCCCTAACTCAACACCTTGCATATTAATCGCTCCGGATCTTTCATTCGCACGCTCTTCTGGCACACACTCCAACAGTGCTGATTTGAGGGAGGCTTTGGCTCTAAAGTTTGGACATATTTCGTTGCAGTATTGGTGTCCGTAGTGAGGTATGAAATCTTTTAATATATCGTCCATTTTGCTTCCCATTTAGTTAGTCCCCGTATTCCACGTCAATCACTTGCATACTTCTGACAGACTCTATGGATATGTCGCCAGATTCCATAAGACTTGGTGCTCCATCTGATTCAAACCAGTCAAAAAATCGGTTCATTAGTTTCGCATCTTCAAAGTTAATTGTTACTTTTGCCATTTAGTTAGTCCTCCTCTGGTAAATCTTCTGGGTCAAATGTGTCCTCGTTCCTGTCGTATGACCAATCACTCATATCACTCCCTTTCTTATTACTTCAAACTACGCATAATGAGTGGCGAGGTATAGTCCCGTTTCACCTTTCGGTAGTAGCTCGTTTCCAAGCGGTCTAACTTCTGCTTGACGCTCGCCACCCACTACACATAGTCTGTTTACTTTCTTCTACCTACTGGAGCTGGCTAGGGGTTGACCCTTGGAATAGCGTTCAAGCGAGTTGAAACTCGTTATCAACCGATTCCTAACCAGCTTTTATAGGTCTACACTGCAAGGGTCTTCATTCTTCTAAAAGTAACTTGTTAATAGCGTCCCTTGCTGATGTCCCGCTGATGTAACCAAACAGCTAGATAAGGCGTATGGTGCTAGTAGCAAGGGGGCTTTCGCACATTGGTTATAACTCGTTAGTTTTAGAGTTCCCCTAAGTGGGAGGGCCATTTACTGCCTAAGCCGTCCACCAGCGACAGATACCGTCCTGCTTCTCTAGTACAGGCATTACTACCAGCACTACTACGTCTTATCTATGTATCTCTAGTTGTTAAAGTTCTACTTCCGAAACACAGTATCGTATGCCGTTATCTTCGTACATACTGACACAGGTAAGTGTTTCAGAACATCTAATGGCGATCAAGACTGCAAATATTGCCAAAAGAAGCATTATCAGAGCTGTTACCTTCCAGAAAAAATTGTCACTATCCATGTTTACTTCCTTTCTCGTTATTGCATGGTAGACAGCAAGGTTTTAGGTTGCTTTCACTGTGCCTATTTGCGTAGTTCTTCGCACTAGAGCGAGGGATAACATGATCTAATGTCAATGTGCTTTCATCTAATCTCACTCCGCAGATGTAGCAAAGATGATCGTAGCCGTGTTTGGCTATCCATTCAGCTCGTACCAACTCCCATAAGAATGATTGTTTACCACGAGACTTTGGTCGCTTCTTCGGTCTATGCCAGAAGCATAGTTCTGTCCGAGTACCGCGCTCACAGCCAGTAAAGGTACAGGTCTTGCTCAACGGAACAACCTCATAGCGTTTTGAAAGAACTTAGACTTTGGCAATTCTTCATAGTTCATTTTGAAGTCTATATCTTTAACCTTACGCTTGCGAGGAATCCAGTAAACGTATGTACCTGTTGCTTTGCCATCTTTGTCGTAGAGGCGTTCTTTATTAACTGTTATACCCATGCCCCTGATGTCTGCAATACGCCTTGTGTAGGACATAATGTACATCTTAGGGAACTCGTGGTTCGCAACCTTTCGACGCTTCATTTCTTTTATCATTCTTTTTGTTTGCGAATCCATAATCGTACCCTCCCGATTATTTTTAATGGTGCAGATTGCCCTTATTATCTCTTAGTCTTGTGGGCTGGACTGTTTTATCTATCCGCTTCCTACTAACCACTTGTTAGTATGGGTATATTGTAGCACGGCTTATGCTAGAAACATAGTCTTTTTATGCAGACTTATCCACAGATTTAAACCGAGCCATAGCACCTTTGCGACCTGCTTCTTTCGCAAGTTCTCGGTTAAAAGAAAAACCTTTCGCAACCTGTGCTTTACCACCTTTTTTACCGTTCTTAGATAGTGATTCTCTCCAAGCTTCTTCGCTGCCGTATCTCAAAATACCTGTTTTTTTTATCTTTTCTGCTCTAGTCAATTCCATCGCATACCTCGCATTTAGTTTTATTATGCACTACACCTAGTTTACGGTAATATTCTTCTATACTCATAACCAGCTCCGTTCTCTTTCTACCATGTTTTCAAATCTTATTATTTTTTCAGGATCATCAGCATCTGGCAGATAAAGTCCTTGTTCTGCACAATATCTCTTGAGCTGATCAATTGCTTCGGTCATCTCTTTGCTATCTATGTCAGCACTGCTTCTAACAAACTTCTTACCGTTCTTTTCATAGATGAATATGTTAGGTGATACTTCACGCTTATGTATTATCTTAGCTTCCTCTAAACTCCAGCCGAACTCTAGTCCGAATATACCTAGCAAGAGATGGTAGTATCTATTTTGGTTCAATGAACGCTTAGGACTTAGCTTTTTTATCTCAACTGTGGCTGCTTGCCCGACTAGCTTAGTAAGGTACTCAAAAGCTTCATTTACCTGAGCTTTGTCAGAGGTTTGGTATTTCAACCTAGTTTCTCCAATCTTGTAGTTGAATATCCTTTGCCCACTTCTATCATAGTATCTCTTAGTAGTCCTGAGTGTTCACCTAGCTCGCTTAGATTCTCTTTAATGTATGCGTCTACCTTAGTCTTATCTGGTATTAGTAGTAGGTCTAGCGTGTCCTCATCTAGTACCTGACGCATAACAGCTTTGTCGTAGGTTTTTCTCTGTACATAGGTACTGGTGAAGCGGTAGCCGTCTATTTCGTCAGTTTTACCTTGTTCGTCTAGGTACTGAGGTAAAAGCTTCTTTAGCTGATCTTTGAGAGAGGTGGCAAGCTTTTCATATTCGCTTGCCAGTCTCCATGCGTTTACCAGCTCAGTCAGATTAGTGACTTCGGATTCTACGGTTTCACCTGTGGTTTTATGTGTGGCTGTTATTTTCACCCTTTTAATTCCTCGATTATATGACTGGCTTGCTCGCTGGTCATCTCCTTAGCAATATATCCGTACTGGTCAGCTATCCACTCGACAACATCTTCATCTGGGTGAGACTGGGTAAACAGCTCATTTAGAAACTTCTTTTGTGCAGGGCTGGCTGGCTTGTTGGGACTTGCTTTGAATGAGCCTTGTTTACTCACTCGGCTATTCTGGTTCTGATCTTTGCTATCTAAGTCCTCGTTTTCGTCAACTGCTAGAAGTCCTGACAGTGCATACTTACGAGCATAGCTAGATGTTGAGCCAGATATTTGAGCGGCTTGCATACCCTTTTGGACGGCGGCTTCTTGAGCTGAAGATGTTACCTCAATAATCTCATCGGGTTTCTCTAAGTTTATTAGTTTGACGTGGGCAACTATATGGGGCGTATCGGCACAGTTTTCTAGGCTATCGCTGAATATCACCATTACTTTGTGTTTATTTAATAGAGGCTTTAGCTCTTTCATCATCGGCTCTAGTGAGCGATATTTAAAACCACCATGAGCATTGTATTCACTCTTTGCCCCTTTGAACTCTTGCTGTAAGGCGGCTAGTTTCTCAAATAGATTCATTAGTGCTTCTCCGTCCAGTCGTTAGGGTTTTCTAAACTGGCAGCGTTAAATGTGTAGTTAATTCCGTCATCAGTGCCAGCGTAGGTTACTGATTCAATGTATTCAACTTTAATTGTCATGTAATCCACCTTTCATAAACTCTAGTACTCCCTCAATGGCTGCAACTTTCATTCGAGCGTTCCAAATAACAGAAGGCTCTAGTTTGTCTAACTCTACTATTAGTTCTGCTACCTGAGTCTCAAGAGCCTCAACAGCAGTCTCTAGTTTGTATTGTGCTTCGGTTTTCATTCGTCACCTCCAAAGCAAATGTTACAGCTTCCGCTTGAGCAGTCTGCATTACTGTCGCTATTCATATCGTTCCTTTCTTTACACTTATATTCTAGCATAAGCCATAGCCAAAAACAACTATGAAATGCTATAATCTATCCACAGCCTCGGTGATATGTCTCTTTTTAGTTGCCCTCAACACAACTACTAACCACTACCATATCGTTCCAACCGAGGCTCTACTTTATGAAATGTGAAACGATACACAAAAAGAAAAAGACCTGCGTATTGTGCGGGTCTTCATTCATGTATGAGTATGTTTGTTATGAGGTTTTGGTAGAGCGGATTGTTTGTATGAATTGTCGGTCTAATAAATAAAAGACGAGTATGAGTTAGTAGGAACGGTGATAGTCCTGATCGAGCCACGCCTATCATAGTTTGCTTCTGATACCGTCATCGTGCTGCCACTGACTGACTGAACATACGCTACATGTCCAACACGCCATGCAATAGCACCTGGTCTTGGCTGTGAACCAGTAGCATACCCATCTCTCTTAGCTTGCCATAGCCAGTCTGTTGCGTTATTCCAGTTGCCTACCTGTCTTTTGGTTGCCACCCACCAAGTACATTGTCCTATGGGAAAGCGCCAGCCATTATTGCGTGTGGCTGTTTTTGGGGCTGCTGGTGCGGTGTTTCTGGCTGGTTGCGGTATTTGTACTGGTTTGGCTAAACATTGAGCGTTATCGGCTCGTATGTACTGCGTAGTGGTGTCGCACTGGTAGTAGTTGGTGGCTATCTTTTCTTGTAGGGTTAGTTCTGGGGGGGTTATCTCTGGTTCAACAGGTTCTGGTTCTACTTCAATCTGAGTCGGTTCTTCGACTTCTATAACTTCTTCTATCTTGATTTCTTGTACTGGTTCGGGCTTAGGTTCGTATGTTTGGAAATGCCCTGCGATTAAAAGTTCGATAAACATAATCCGCGCCACAGGTTTAGGTCAATGGTCTAGCGCATAAATCCTTGTTTAATTTATATGCCATTTTATTGTATCAGACGAGTCAAATTGTGTGGTATTCAGGCTCAATATTTAAAGGCTTGTAAACAGGGTAAACGGATGGATCGTTGGCTCTCATGCTTATCATAAGGGTCATACCAGCTAAAACGCCAAGCATAAATATAGTAATCAATACTATAATTATCTCACCCTTGTATTCTTGTATGTCTAGTTTCACTTTATAACCCCACTACGGCTATTATCGTTAATAATACTAACCCTGCTGTTATTTGTAGAAAATCTTTCATTTGTACCCTTTTTTGTTTTTATACTAACCACTTGTTAGCTAGGTACATTCTAGCATAAGCCGTCTTTAGGGTCAATACTTTTGTTATACTAAAAGCATAATCATTTTGCGGACGGATGATTTGCACTTTGTGTACAGTTCATTACTCCAGAACCCAAAAGCTACGCGTAAAACAAACATAACTATCCCTTGTCCGCGGGGAAACTACTTGACAATTTATGCAACTAAGTGTAGAATATAAGCATTATGAAAAAGAAGATGTTACTTGCAGCAATCTTAGCCTCAGCAGCAGTTACTAATATTGGCTTGGCTAATTATCAACCTCAACCACTTGGAGCAGATGAGAAACCGCCTATCGTTATTCAGGTGGAGAAGAACACCGAAGACATTGAGCAGCATGAAGGTAGAATCGGCACTCTTGAAACCAAGACCGACACCCTTGAAAACCAAGTGGGGAACAACGCTTCTGAAGTAACGATTGTCAAAGATCGTGTAGTTGTCGTTGAAAACAAACTTTCTGAACAGCCTAAACCTGCCCCTACTCCTTCACCAGCTCCTGAGCCAGTACCAGTTAGTCCTTATAAAGTTATAAAGTTCGAGCGAATTTACCACACAAACGGTCAATACCCACTCCTCAAGTGTGTGTATCACACCTACAATGGCGAAATCTGGTGGACTGCTGCTAGAAGCCCCTATGTAACAGACAAGCCATGCCAGTACGACAATCCAACTGAACTCACCGAATCAATGCGTAAGAACCTCACCAACCGTCCAATAGACGTATTCTAAACATACTGTGGTACAATTCGCCTATGAACCAAGTGGGCGTATACAAGACAGGTAACCTCACCTTCTATATGTATCCCACAAAATGCATTATCTGTACCACCTTCCAGTGCTTCAAGGTTGAATACGAAATTTATAAAGATAAGCCAAGACTCGATAGACTCAAACTCGCTATTATTAACGGCAAAGTGAAGTCAGTGGTTGATGTGGCAGAATACACACAGGGTAAAATAAGATGGCAGAACTGTTCCCAACCATCTATGGAATTATAATCACCAGCGGTCTATCTATTATGATCGCCAACTATGACGGTGTGTACAGTATTTTTTATAGACTTAGAAGAAGTAGGCTCGGCAGTTTATTTGATTGCTCGGTGTGCCTCACTCCATACATAGCTGTTATTCCCCTTCTAGGTTTTGACCTGTCACTCATGCAGTATCTATGTGTTGTAGGTGGAAGTGTTTTGATTTGTAGAAGTTTGTAGTATACTGGATTTGAATATTTGAAATACAATCGTCAAATATTCATCAGTCGAGGGTATTTGACATATAGCACTCACAGGGGGCTTTTACTTTTTACCCCAGTCTAGGCAGGCTTCTACTGGCCACCAGCGGACACTAAACAGGCTGGTACACACTCGTAGGTATAAAAGCTAACTATGAGCCACACAGTAGAACATGGGTGCTCACGCCTTGGAGTGAGACGGTGACGGAATAGCCTACATATAAGTTCCTGTACTTTAACAAACAGTATCTAAAAAAACTTGGCTTGTCCTTTAGTGTAGGCATATACAAAGAACATACTAAGCGTATTGAGGATATCTAATATGAACAGCTCAGAATAGAACCCTATTCCAGAGCCGTTAGCTTGTGAGGTTGCCCCTTGGAGCGAAGCTGTGAAAAACCGAGGGTTATTTGATGTGTGTTAAAATTTGATCATGACTTACTACTTCTGGTGCATATGTTCTTCTGAGCAGCGTATTCAAGCATCAAGACTAAAAGAAGCTGGACATACAGTTATTGATACATCTAAGAACCTAACCATGAGACACAAAGCTCTCAAACTTGGATTAACAAGAAGAAACAGGCTTATCAGTGAATAAGTACCCTATCGTCATTACATACAAGCAAACACACGATAATGGTCAGGAACTCAGGTTTGCACTTCGCAGCATTAAAAATATAAAGAACTGTAATGGTGAAGTTTGGATTGTTGGAGATAAGCCTGATTGGATACAGAATGTAAATCACATAGTAGGTAAGCGATCTCGCCATCAATACCTAGACCAAGAGTATGCTATGCTTGCTGTTTTGAACGAGGAACGGATACCAGAGACTTTTATTTATTCTATGGACGACGTATACATAACCAAACGAATAGCTATTACCAACCTACACCAGGGAAATTATAAAAGACTTCTCCAGCATAGAGGCTACCACCAGCACCAAAAGCAACTCACGGCAGCCTGGCTTAGAGATAACGGCTATACATGGCTAGATTATGAACTCCACACTCCTATGATTCTTGAAAAGTCTAAACGTATGAAAATTCATAAGTTACTCAAACCATATATGAACGGAGGGGTTATGCTCAAACCACGCACTCTTTACGGAAATATATTTGCAATAGGTGGTGACTTTTATGAAGACCAAAAAACAAAAACCCCTACTCTGCCTAAAGCTCCAATTATTAGTACTCAGTATTTTACCGATGAACTTCTAAAACTATTTCCCAAAAAGAGTATATATGAGCTGTAAGATTGGCATAGGTATAACCACCACTCCAAACCGAAACATACTTGATCTTAGAAGATGGGACGAACTACTCCCACAAGACTGTGATTTTATTGTCTACGAAGACGCAGATTATAAAGGAGTTGCACACGCTAAGAACCAGCTACTTGCACAACTTGATCACTGTGACCACATATTTCTATTCGACGATGACTGCTACCCAATAGCAAAGAACTGGTGGTTGCCCTACGTTGAACACCCTGAGCCTCATTTAATGTATCAATTCAAGCTACCAGACAAGCCTCCAACAGATATGAAAGTTCTATATGAAGATGACCAAACAGTATCGTATTCTCACACAAGAGGTGCTATGATATACATAGAGAAAATCGTACTTGATACCATAGGCGGTTTTGACGAAACATATGGATTATATGGCTTTGAACACCCTGACTTTACCAACCGCATTCATAACGCAGGTCTTACGACATTTCGTTCTATGGACGTTCCAAACAGCTCAGAGCTGCTTTATTGCCTTGACCAAGACTCCAACGTGCAAAGCTCTCTATCTAAAGCAGAGAGAAACCTGAGCATTATGCGTAATTTCCGCTATTACAAAGCCAATATGAAAAGTAATCAGTATAAACCATACAAATGAACAAGTGGCTCAATTCACCCGTCAAAACCTATCTCAAGCAATTTGGGACTAAAAAAGACCCTATTATCTACGAAGTAGGCAGCCGAGACGGTCACGATGGTGTAGAACTGGCATATCGTATTAGTGAAGGACAGGTAGACTTTAAAAACATTGTTCTATTCGAGTGCAACCCACCACAGATTGAAGTGGTCACTAACAATTATCCACAGGCTACCCTCATCACCGATGCTATATCTAACAAAAAAGGAACAGTTGAGTTCCTACAAATACATGGAGACAAAAACTTTGTAGGCTCAAGCAGCATGGACTTGAATCGAGTTAATTACCCCTGGGTGAAGAAAACCAGCACCATACAAGTTAAAACCAGACGGCTAGATTCAGTTATTGAAGAATTGGGTCACACCGAAATAGATATTATGAAAATAGACATCGAAGGTTATACTTATGAGGCGCTCGAATCTCTTGGAAAGTTTTTTGGAATTGTGAAGGTATTTCACTTAGAAACTGAGATTGAAGGTGTAGCAAGAGATAAAACAAACCTCGATATAGTCCTCTATATGCAGGAGAAAGGGTATATATGTACAGCACTCGAACACGAATGGGGAGACAAAATACAAGATCAGACATATTACAGGCAGTAGATATTCAAGAGCTTGGTGCTGATATACGAATCTATGGCGAGATAGATGACCCTGCTATGCGACACTTCAATCCAAGTATCGCGTGGCATAATGGGAAGCTAAAGATTGCTATTAGAAGCTGCAACTTTGCAGTTGAACGAGAGGGCAGGTGGTATTTCCGAGACGGCAGAGCATACAGTATCACAGACGTTCTTCTTGGCGATCTCAACCCAGACACCCTCCAAGTATCCAACCTTCATAAATTAGAAGTCTCCAAAGACTCCCCAAAGAACATACTCATTGCTGGACTAGAAGATGTTAGATTATTCAGCAGAAAAGACGGACTACATGCAATTGGCTTTGAATCAGACCGTGTAACTAGAAGCCTCCACAATGAATCAGCGGGTCTTGCAGAGTACCTAGTTGAAGGCAGGGAACTCAAGTATCTTAGAAGCCTACCCAAACCCAAAAAAGAAGCAGTAGAAAAAAACTGGTCGCCAACTGATACTCCCACAAAAGAGTTTGATTTTACCTACTCAGACAGCCAAGTATACAAAGACGGCAAGCTCATAGGCGAACCCACCACAACAAAGATTCATGGTGGCAGCCAACTACTCAAGCAAAAAGACGGCACATGGCTGAGCCTGGTACATGAAAAAAGAATACTGTTTCAATACGCAAATCCTAGAAATAGATTTAACCAAAAGATTTACGACAAGCATGTGTACTACACCTATCTAGCCGAACATAACGAGCAGGGCATTATTACTAGACTATCTAAACCCTTCCGCTTTGGCACTCACGAGAACATAGAGTTTGCTAGTGGGCTGGTAGAGTATGACGGACAGTTTATTATCACGCTCGGTATTCGAGACTGCAAGTATGCGGTTGTGAAGATACCTAAACAAAAGCTCATGAGCCTCTTTAGTGGGTAGTATATAGGCACTCCCCTGCTGAACATAGGGATCTCCTAGAAAAAAAGTTCTAAGGTGTTAGCGCACTCCCCTGCCCCGCCTGGGTGTCGGTCTGTAACAGGGGTCAGACTCCCCTGTTCGCAAAATGTGCGGGGAAGGGGTCGGGGAAGTGGTTTGAGAGCCTATTTTAGGTATAAGCAGATTGAATACATTTATGGTAGTATAGGGATATGAAGGCAATAAAAAATTAGATAATCAAATCTGATTTATGCAAGGTTATTATGAAAGAAGATGGACGTAAAAACAACGGTAGGAAAAAAGGCTCAGTCAATAAGGCTACTGCCGAGTCTAAACTAGCAAAGAAACTATTTGTTGAGCGTGTAAATAAGAACGTAGATAAACTATTCAATTCACAGCTAGACCTTGCTATTGGTGAGAAGTATTTAATGGTAGTAAGGACTACTGGAAAAGGTGCTAAGGCTCGTAGAGAAACAAGTATAGTAACCGACCCTGATTTAATAAAACAATACCTAGATGATGAAACTTCATTAGACGATGAGAATGAATATTACTTCATGACTACCAAGCCAGCTAACAACCAGGCACTAGACAGTCTACTCAATAGGTCGTTCGGCAAACCAAAAGAGAGCGTAGATATATCAAACCCTGATGGTTCTTTGAACCCATACAACGCACTCACAGCAGAAGAACTACGCAAACTAGCACAAGGAAAGTAATGTCTGAAATACCAGACTATGTAAAGCTTGAGGCTAAGAAAGAACTAGCTCGTAGGTTCTTCTGGGATTTTGAGAAAGCCCTTTATCCTGAACTGTTTACTGATGAGCGTAAATTGCTAAAAGAAATAGCAGACAAGCTCCAGTGGTTCATTGAGGAATCAGACAAGCATTACTTAGTCCTTTCACTACCACCTGGTCACTACAAGTCTTTTACCGCAAAGAACCTCGCCATGTGGCTTATGGGTAAAGACCCAACCAACCGTGTCATTGGTGCTTCCAATGCTGGCGATCTATCTAGCACCTTCTCTACGCAGATTCGAGATACAATACTTGGTATCAACGTAGGAAAAGACGGCATACCCTACAACCAGATATTCCCTGAGACTAAAATCAAGCAGGGATTCGCTACTAAGTCTAAGTGGGAGCTAGAGGGAAGCTCAGAGCCTTCATATAGAGCCACCAGCCCGACATCTGCACTCACAGGTTCTCGTGCCGATTACTTTATCATTGACGATATTATCAAGAACCATATCGACGCTATGAACGCAAGGGTTCATGAAGCTAACTTTGATTGGTTCAGAAACACACTGTTTTCTCGTGCTGACGGTAATGACTACAAGTTTATATTCGTTATGCAGCGATGGGCAAAGATGGACTTGTCGGGTAGAATCATAGACTTTTATGGTGACGATGTAGTTTCGATAGACTATCCAGCCGTAGACGATCAGGGCAACATGCTAGAGCTGAGTATCATGAATGAAGAAAAGCTGAATGAAGCGAGGCGTACTCTCAGACCAGAAGTTTTCAAAGCCAATTACTTACAGAAGCCTATGGACGTTGAAGGAAGACTTTATAAAGGTTTTGCTGAATGGACAGAGCTACCTGATACACCGCGTAAGTTTAATAACACTGATGTTGCCGACCAGGGTAAAGACTACTTGTGTTCGATAAACTGGCGAGAGCATGAAGGCAAGGTATATGTTACTGATATTTACTATTCCGCAGAGAAAGCCGAGATTACCGAGCCAAAAGTAGCCAGAATGATTACTGCTGACGGTACAACCCAAGCAGAGTTTGAATCAAATAACGGTGGTAAGGGATATGCGAGGAACGTAGAGCGTGAGCTTAGGGCTTTAGGAAACAATGCTACCCAAGTTAAATGGACACCAACTACGGCTAACAAGGAGGCTCGTATATTGGCTAGTAGTGCATGGGTGCAGAACAATGTGTACATGCCCCCTAACTGGACAAGTAAATATCCTGAATTTGCTGCTGAAGTTCTAGGTTATGTTGCAGGTGCGAAGAACGAGCATGATGATGGTGTGGATAACTTAGCGACTATTTATGAAAGAGCTGCAAATACGCGCAAACCACAATGGGCTGGCGTATTATAGACCGCACTCTGCATTAACTGATACAATAAAAGCAAAAGAGGATTAGATATTGAACCCTATTAAAACTTTGATAAACCGATTACGACCAAAGGCACAAGTAAACTTGGTGGGAGCGCCATCATTCTCTATTCAAAACCCCTACGGACTTTATAACACCTACTGCGCTGACGAGTTTGCTAGTCAGTATCCAAATATCCGACCAATCGTCCATGAGTTGATGACTATAAAAGCGAAAGCCATTGATAGCAATGGTAAGTCAGTTCCTCATCCAGCTCTTGACGCTCTCTATCACCCAAACCGTACTGACTCCTACGTTCTATTTATGGAGAAGCTAGGTGTATCCGTACTCTCGCTCGACTACACTTATCTACTTGTTTGGCGTACTGGCAGCCCTAAAGCCAAAGCGACAGGTGATTTCACTCCAAGAGGTCAGAATATCGCAGGGTTCACCTTTTTAGAAAACCCTGCTATTACCTATTTAGATGGGAAAGTTTATTACAATATCGGTAGCCAGAGATTCAGTGAAGATGAGGTTATCGCTATCCCAGGCGGTGCGAAACCTGGCAACCTTTATGGTGGCTACTCTCCTGCTCGTTCAAGTGCTAAGTGGTCTACCGTTGATGGCTACATAGGCGATTACCAAAAAGGTTTCTTTGAGAACAATGCAATTCCTGCTGGAATGTTCAGGGTTACCGCCCCAACTCCTAAAGACTATGAAGATACCGTTGAAAGATTGAAAGAGAAGCACCGTGGTGCTGGCAATAACAATAACGTTACCTATTCGTATGTGCCAATGGACGAAAACGGTAAAGGGCTGCAACCTGTTGTTGAATGGATACCGTTCAGCCAGAGCAACAAAGACATTGACTTCAAGAACCTACTCGATCACGTTGATAACAGACTGAGCGAAGCATATGGTGTCAGTTCGATTATTAAAGGTGTTGATAGTGCTGCCAAATACTCAAACGCTGAAGTATCTGAAGCAAACTTTGCGAAGCGAGCCGTCAATCCTCTTGCACTTCGGATATTCTCACAAATTACTCACGAACTGAACCGTATTACTGGTGGTCTTGGTGTTGCTTTGACCTATGAGTATGAGATACCTGCTGTTGCCGATGCTGAAAAAGTAAAAGCTGAGACAAAGAGTATTGAGAGCCAGATTATCCTAAAGTACACAAGCGATCCTTATAACTGGTCATTGAATAGTGTTGTAGATGCATTTAACCTATCGCAAAGTTATAAGCTTTTGAAGAAGGGAAATGACACGACGGTTATCAAGAACGATAAGCCAGAAGTTGATGAAGGCGATGAAGTAGACAACGCACCTAACCCGAATGAAATAGATGGCGTTACTCCAATAGAAGCAGCGAAACGCACAAACCCAAAAGCTGAATTAACCGATGAAGAAAAGCTTGAGAAGGTAGCACGAGATTACCTAGAGGCTCAGGTTAATAGAGCAGTCTCTGAGTTAGAAGACGAAGATATTGTTGAGAATAAAGTTTCTATGGCGGTTAATCCTAACCCAACAGAAGATGAGCTAGAGAAATTTGTGCTTGCTGCATATGCAGTTGTTCTCGCAGTTCTACTAGCCGAAGGTAAAGAGGAGTATGCTGCTGGCGTGGCACTTGCAGGTCTTTCACTTGACGAATTACAAGGCTTTACGCTTCCTGAAACTGCCGAAGACTACTATCAGGCATACTTGAGACGAGTCGGTACAAGCTACGGCTCTGATACCGCTGAATCAATCCAAAAGGTGTTACTTGACGCAAGGGATAACGGTCTGACTCGCAAGCAGACCGAAGATGCCCTAAAAGCAATCGTAGACACCGACGACTATCGTGTAAAACGATTGGCTCGAACGGAACTCAACCACTCGCAGAACATGGGTAAACTAGAAGGCATGAAGTCTTTGGCTTCTGAAACTGGTACACAGTGGGAAAAGACTATTGACCACTCAGGCGTTACACCCTGCCCACTTTGCCAGTCTCAAGAAGGTATATGGGTAACCATCGACAGCCCTCTGTGGGCTGAAGGCGAAACAATTATCGCCCCCAATAACAAAGGTGAAGAAGTAATCTATGTGAATGATTGGCAAACTAATGAGGCTCAAGACTATCACCCGAATGGTCGTGGAACGCTTGTATTCAGGAGAACCGAAGTATGAAATATGAAGTAAAGTGTAGACACTGTAAAAGATTCTTAGCTAACGCAACGACAAGCTCGACTATGGAACTCAAATGCTCAAACAGCAAATGCAAAAAGCTTGATACCTACCGCATTGTTTTCATCAGCGAGTACCACAACCATGACCACAATAGACAGCACTCTGTATCGACTGATAAACTAGAAGTAGAACCGAACAAGCAAAGTTCATAAAGAACGCAAGGGAGTGTTCTAAACTTTAATAAGTAAAGGTAAGAATATGTCCAAACAATTCTGGAAGTTCGTTACAAACGAAGCTAAAGAATCAGAGCTTATTCTTGAAGGTGTTATAGCAAGTGAATCATGGTTTGATGACGAGGTATCTCCGAAGCAATTTCGTGAACAACTTGATGAACATAAAGGCGACATCACAGTAAGGATTAATAGTCCTGGTGGTGATGTATTCGCAGGTGTTCAAATCTATAACATGCTGAAAGATAGGCAGGACAAAGTTACCGTTGTTGTAGACGCTCTAGCTGCTTCTGCTGCATCTTTTATTGCTATGGCTGGTGACCGTATCATTATGAACTCAGGTTCAATGATGATGGTTCACAAAGCTTCCACGATGGCGTGGGGTAACGAAGATGATATGAAAGAAGTTGCCGAGATGCTAAGAAAGATCGATGATTCAATCATCGGTCTCTACGCAGACCGTACTGGTAAGTCAAAAGAGGAAATCAAAGCGTTGCTCGCTGCTGAAACTTGGATGACTGCCGAAGAAGCTGTTGAAATGGGATTTGCTGACGAAGCAGTTGAAGGTAAAACGAAACTGACAGACATGGTAAAGAACGTCATAGCTTTAACGAAGGACGTAAACAACGCAGTAATGCAACCTGCTATGAGCATGAAAGCCAAGCTTGAAGTTAAAAACGAACAGGAAGTAGAGGAAACAGATGTTACCGATACAGCCGAAACAACTGAGGAAGTTACTGATGAGGTTTCAACGACCACAGATGAAACAGAAACAGTTGAAGCCGAAACTAAGCCTGAAGAAGGAGTCGTAGGCGTAACCGAAACTACTGAGGAGACTGAGGAAGTAGTAGCGGAAACAAATAATTCAGTCGATAAGGAAATAGAAATGAGCAAGCAAGAAGAAGTTGCTAAAACTCAGGTTATTGAGCCAAAAGCTCAGGCAACCGTAGATGCTAAACCAACTGCTAAGAGTTATCTCGAAAGTCCTAAAGCTCTCGAAGACTTTGCAATCGTTATGGCACAGAACGCTGGTCGCAAGCCTAGCGATGTTAAAGACGCATGGGGCAAGCACCTCTCAGTAGAGATGGGCATTACAAACCCTGAAGTATTGCTACCACCTGCTGTAATCCAAGCTATTGAAGACGCTTTCAAAGAAGGCGGTGAAATCTGGAACGCAGTTAGCAAGACTGGTCTTGATGTTTTCTCAGTCGCTTACGACAGCGTTAGTGGTGAAGATAGCCGAGCTAAGGGTTACAATCGTGACGAAGAAGATGAAAAGGCTGAAGAAGTCATTACTCTCGTACAGCGTACACTTCGACCACAGTTCATCTATAAGTACCTTACCCTTCCTCGTGAAGTCGTAAAGGAACAGCGTGATCCAGGTGCATTACTACGTTACGTTCTAACTGAACTTCCACGTCGTATTGTCCGTGAAGTTGAACGAGCTATCGTTATCGGCGATGGTCGTACTCCAGGTAGCGCATATGCTATCGACAGTTTCTTATCTGTTAAATCAGATGCAGCTGGTGGCGTATGGGCAACTACTGTTGCTGGTACTGGTGATGCATACGTTGACCTCCTAACTGCAAGTGCTGCTGTTAAAGCAGACGGCTCTAAGCTCCTCGTAGCTAAGAGCGAGTACCTCATTGATGTACTTACGCAGCAAGGTGTAAACGGTGGATTCCTATTCGCTCCAGGAACAAACGTTGCAAACATCTTTGGATTCAGCGGCGTTGTTACACCTGACTGGATGGATGATGACACGGATAACGATGCATACATCTTTACTCCAAGCAACTACCGTACTGTTGGTGATAGCACAATCGAGTCATTCACTAACTTTGCACTCAAGACAAACACCAACGAGTACCTACAAGAAATTTGGGCAGGTGGTGGTTTGGCTGC
>Ga0116143_10002826_pt1 | contig 18224 bp, 16 predicted proteins | sample AD_UKC034_MetaG_FD_89745 | JGI IMG/M metagenome (GOLD analysis project Ga0116143, IMG submission 89745) | Active sludge microbial communities of municipal wastewater-treating anaerobic digesters from USA - AD_UKC034_MetaG | ecosystem: Engineered > Bioreactor > Anaerobic > Digestate | place: USA...
CCAGTTAAAGGCGCGAGGGTAGCCAAGCCAGGTCAACGGCGCTGGATTCAGGGTCCAGTCTCGCAGGAGTTCTTGGGTTCAAATCCCATCCCTCGCATTCGGACACGAAGTTCTAATCCCCCGAACCGGAATTCACGAGATTTTCAACCGTATTGAATCAGGGAAGATTTTTCAGCGCTTCGGTGGGTCTTCCTCACTCCCCTGCCCGTGAACCGAAATCGGGGCAAGGCTCGATGCAGGAATCGTTTTCATTAAAACCGCTAAATGGGCCCCGATTTCGGGATGCAGGGCATAAATTATAAAAATCACGAAGTGATTTTCATTGGAAATGGAGATTACCACTCCGTTGCGCCAAGATAAGCAATCCTTTCGGGAATCGTCCGCTGTTTTATCTCGTCAAAAGATATATTTATCCGGGAACTGGAGGTAATGAAGGGGGTCATTTTCGGGGGAGTATTCATGGGAAACTGCCCCGAAACCTGTGAAAGCGACTCTTTCACAGCATTCACTTCCCTTATCCCCTCCACAGATAAACCAGATGCATTTGTTTGATTCTTAATTCTGGATATGGCGGGTAATGTGGAACGGTTGGGTTGGGGATCAAAAGAGATCTGGGCATGAGGGGTGATCGGGGATATTACGTTGAATTTCATGTCATGAGGCTCTTCCTTAATCCCTCTGACAGGCTGGATTGTCTGACTGGTGGGAAGATATGAGAAGGGAGGGAGACGGTCCTCGGGAAGAATGTAATCGCTTGGAACCGTGCCATGTTCAGGGTCAGGTTCCTGCCACCGGTAGAGGTTGTCCGTCCACGCGTATTCCTTAAACCACGCTGGAAGGGTACCCCAGAGTTCAGGCCAGAGGAGTGTATAGTACTCCTCGTTGGTGATCTCGGTCCCCCAGATCGTCCGCAATATTTCCTGCTGTTCCCGGTCCGGGGTGGTCAGAATATTCACATATCCTACCCGGGGAGGTTGTGCCTCAAGATTCTGCTGTTCTGTTGGAGACAGCGATGTGTAGACATCGGGATACTGCACGCGGTAGAAGTCCAGCATGGAACGATAACTGTTCTGGTTCAGGTCTTTTGGCTCCTGGATCACGATCTCAACCTTCCAGCCGGGACCTTCCAGGGACCTTCTCCCCACAGATTCGCTGCTCAGGTCAGGGAACAGGGAGCCGACCTCAGCCGGACTGTAATGGCTGGCAATAGAGCAATGGTGGTATGCCAGGGTCCAGGGAATGACAAAGCCATCCGGATTGTCAGGCCATCGAACATTCCGGTACGCCGTCTCCGCACGTGTAGTGTAGTCCATATTCCCGTACTCTTCGGGAGCTACTGCCTTGATCAGGTCAAGCCACGACATCTCCTGCCCATAATATTGCCTGGCCTGTGCAACCTCTTCCTCGTTCAAAGCATATGCCCATCTCCTGCACCCAGGGGCCGGGGGGCAGAACGGCTGACCGTTGGAAAATTCGGAGAAGTAGCGCGTCTCAAGGATTCCGGTGTCGTGGCGGATGGTGACCTGGTATCCATCACCCCTGGGGATTACTCCTGCCAGATGGCCGTCACACATCCATGTGTATACAGCAATTCCCTCCTGCAGGGAGAATGAAGAGGCGGGGAGGACCTGGAAGTCCGGAGTGACGTAAATCATGCAGTCGAGGTCTCTCTTGGTCGGTTCAGAGGAAGGCTCCGTAGCATGAGCCATTCCAACAATCAGAAGAATTATGAAAAGAAGGAATGTGTATCGTCCATACCCATCACCCTCCCGATGGGAATGACAACAACCTTTCGGGGAACATTTCCTTTTTACCTTGGATCGTGTTTTCACCATACTGATTCCCCATTAATTTTGATTTATAATTATATTGAAATTTTAAATACTTTCTCCGGGAACGTCAGTTTATTGATATTGATGAGAACTGGCAGATGTTTCTATGATATCTTTCTCCCTGCTGAATCACCACTCCCCGCCCGTGCATCGCATCAGCAGATAAACACGTATCCCCTTTCTCCGCCACAAGATCATTTTTCCAGTGTTAAGAAAGGGTATGCAAATACCATCATTGACCGATACGTGAACACAGAATGGGTATAATTCTTTTATTAAAAAAGAGCGATACGAGTGGTTATACCACGAAGAAGGGGATAGAGAGGATGGAAGAATTGTGGATGAATGGAAATGAGAGTATCCCCCTTACCTCGAACCATCATAGTCAAGGATGGTACGAAATAATAGCCTCGCTATCCCTTCATCGTATACTACCTTCTAATACAGGGTAATTTTAGATGAGATGTTGAAAGTGAGGGAAATAAACAGAGTAGTGCACTGAATGGACACTAATGTTCCTGGTTTGTCATGCCTCTCTCTTTTTAATATCATCAAGTGCCCATTTTGCATCCTGACTTCCTGTTCTTGCCAATGCCCCGAGCAATGATAAAGCCTCCTGGCGAATTACCCGGTCCCGTGTCACCCTTATGATTTGGTATAATTCACTAACTCGTCGATCGCTCCATGCTTTGTTCTGGTCCGTCACAATGATATCCCCTAAAACCCACCTTTCGTACAGACCGAAAGGCCAACCCCGAAACAACTTGATTTTCAAATATTGTTAAAATATTTTAAATAATAAATGTTATTACAAGAGATGCTCTTGTAGTGTTAAATCCAAAAAGTGTTTATAACATAAGCCATAAAAGTAGGTCTGCGGGCCATCACTGAATTTTCATGCCACCCGCAATGCATTGCACACTCTTCAAAACACTTACCGTCTGTCAGTTCATCCTGACAGATCAAATAATCATGGTGGAAAACATGCAGCCAAAGTATATTCAGACGGTTGATGAACTCGATACTATCGTCGGACTCACAAAAAAAGAACGGAACGATATGGAAAAGGTGTGCGAAACATTCCCTTTCCGCGTTAATGACTACTACCTGTCACTTGTCGACTGGAAGAATGACCGGGACCCTCTTAAAAAAATTGTGATCCCCGATCCAAGGGAACTGAAGGGGGGTGGTTCGCTTGATCCATCATCCGAGAAAGATTATACCAAATTGCCTGGCGTGCAGCACAAATACTCGCAAACCGGGCTATTGCTCCTCTCTGATGTGTGCGGAGGGATCTGCCGGTTCTGTTTCAGAAAGAGATTGTTTGTAACCAAGGAACGGGAGACCGTAAAGGAGGTATGCCCCGGACTGGAATATATCCGCACTCATCGGGAGATCACGAATGTACTTTTAACAGGCGGCGATCCCTTCAGCCTCGAGACTTCCCGCCTGGAACCTATCCTGAAAGAACTCCGCGAGATCAAACATGTCAATATTATCCGGATTGGGAGCAAGATGCCTGCTTATAATCCCTACCGGTTCCTGAATGATCCTGCCCTTATGGACATCCTCTCCCGTTACAGCACCCCGGAACAACGGATCTATGTCATGGCCCACTACAACCACCCCAGGGAGATGACACAGCCATCGATGGAGGCAGTTGCCCAGCTCCAGCAGTCCGGGGTAGTGGTCGTCAACCAGACTCCCCTCCTGAATGAGGTAAACAGCGATCCTGGTACCTTTACTGACCTTTTCCGGAAACTATCCTTTGCCGGTATTTCACCCTATTACGTATTCCAGTGCCGGCCATCGCTTGGCAATCGGTTCTTCCAGATCCCGGTGGAGCGGTCGTATGACATCATCCAGCAGGCATGGCAGAGGTGTTCCGGCCTGGCAAAACGAGCACGTTTTGTCATGTCCCATGCAACCGGTAAGATCGAGGTCGTTGGAAAGACGCAAACCCATGTCTTCATGAGGTATCATCAGGCAGCGGAACCAGCCGCTATCGGGAAGACAATGGTCTACCGGAGCAATCCCACTGCCCGGTGGTTCGACGATTACCTGCATCAGCCCACGCCCATCCGGGGATTTCTGAGCATGAAGATGCCGGCGATGCAGTGGTTGTTCTGATGGTGAAGGACAGTATGGCAACGAAAAGCCACCAGTTCACCCTGTCACCGCAAGCGGAAGATGCCACAGGCACTACCAGGGAGATCAAGGGGCGGATAAAAAGTACTGTCAGTGAGATAGTCTCGTATCTCAAGGGACCTGGTGCGGGGAAGCAACCGGATGATCTGTCATTCATCAAAAAGGGGGGTGCTTCAGAGAATCCACCCCAGTTCTGGAGAGACTGGCGATGGCAGCTCAGGCACGCAATCCGGGATATTTCCACCGTTGAACAGGTGCTGGGAATACGTTTTCAAAGGGAAGAGCGCGAACAGCTCCAGAAAACCATCGACACCTTCCCTCTCAACATCACCCCCTATTACCTCTCTCTGATTGATGTGGATGATTACGCACACGATCCGATATTCAGGCAGGCATTTCCTTCTCCCAAGGAACTGACCGTAGAGCACTACGAACGTGCCGATCCTCTGGCTGAGGAGAAGGACAGCCCCTGCTCCTGCATCACCCACCGGTATCCCGATCGGGTGCTCTTCCTCGTCAGCAATACCTGCGCAATGTATTGCCGGCATTGCACAAGAAAACGAAAAGTCGGCGATATTGATTCAATTCCCGGCAAGGATGAAATTGAGCACGGTATCGAATATATCAGAAACACCCCCCAGATCCGTGATGTCCTCCTTTCAGGTGGCGATCCCTTCATGCTCAGTGATGAACACCTGGACTGGATCCTCACTGAGCTCCGATCCATTCCCCATGTCGAAGTGATCCGCATCGGTACACGGGCACCGGTAACCCTCCCGTTCAGGGTTACTGACGGCCTTGTTGCCGTCCTGAAGAAGCACCATCCCCTGTGGGTGAACATGCAGTTCAATCACCCAAAGGAGATGACAGGATCAGCAGAAAATGCCGTCGCAAAACTTGCCAATGCCGGCATTCCGCTTGGGAACCAGTCAGTCCTTCTTGCAGGGATCAATGACTGCCCGAGGATTATGAAAGAACTCGTGCATCAGCTGGTGAAAAACCGTATCCGGCCCTATTACCTGTATCAGTGCGATCTGTCTGAAGGAATCAGCCATTTTCGCACACCGGTATCGAAAGGGATCGAGATCATGGAGAACCTTATCGGGCACACCAGCGGATTTGCCGTCCCCCGGTATGTGATTGACGCTCCCGGGGGAGGAGGGAAAATCCCGGTATTCCCCAACTACCTCTTGACCTGGTCGGTGCACAAAGTGGTCCTGCGTAATTATGAAGGGGTGATCTGTACTTACCAGGAACCCGCCAATTACGATCGCATCTTCTGCAACGGGGACTGCAGTGACTGTAAGCTCCAGCTCAATATCGATCGGGCGGATGAATCAAAAGTGGTGGGAATAGCAAAGCTGCTTGCTGATTACGATGACACAACCACCCTTATTCCAGAAAACAACAATCGCCTTGAACGGAGACAGGAAAATGGCGGCTGATGCCATCCTGCAGATAGGGAAAAGTATCGTCCAGCATGGGCCTTTGAATCACCGCGTATATGTGGTCAGGTTGTCGCCGGAGGACATACCCGGTATCATTCATACACTCGATGCACTTGCGGAAGAGGAAGGGTATTCGAAAATCTGTGTTAAAGTTCCGGAATCAGCGGGAGATATATTCATCAAAGCCGGATATCAGGTGGAAGCTGTGGTGCCCTGTTTCTATTATGGGCGGGAAACTGCCTTTTTCATGGCGAAATATCCAGACCCGCAACGGAGAATAGTTACCGATCCGCAGACCATTGCCGATGTAGTATCCATCGCGTCTGGATATCGCAGGAACGATTACACCCCGCTGGTACTTCCCGGATTTTCGTTGATGCCTGCTCATCCTTCCGATGCGGGGGAGATGGCAGCCCTTTTCCGTTCGGTATTTGAGACCTATCCCTTTCCTACGTACGATCCGGACTTTATTACCGCTTCGATGAAAGAAGGAGTCCGGTATTTCTGTATCCGGCAATCAGGACAGATCGTGGCGGCCGCCTCCTGCGAAGTCAACACAGATGCCAAAAACGTCGAAATGACTGATTTTGCTACCGATCCGGGATTCAGGGGAAAGGGACTTGCCGGCACCCTTCTTTACGCGATGGAAGCTGAAATGAAAAAAGAGGAGTTCCGTCTGGCATACACTATTGCACGGGCGAAATCATACTCGATCAACATCACCTTTGCGCGAGGGGGGTATGAATACGGGGGACTGCTTCCCAACAATACCAATATCAGTGGAACAATTGAGGACATGAACGTCTGGTATAAAAGGCTGCCAGGGTAATGAGAAAATGAATCTTCTTTCAATCGCCGTTGGTGGAACCAGGACCATTGGAAGTATATAATGGATTCAGAGATTTTCTTTGCGGTACTCACCCTCATTTTTGGGGGTATTGCAGCAGGAGCTGCGTATTTCCTCCTCCCGTGGCTGAAAAGAAAAGCTTCAACGACCGCTTCAGAGTTCGATGACATCCTGCTCACCGCGATAGAAAAACCCCTGATTATTACGATCCTTGCATGGTCTGTATACATTGCATTAACACATTTTGGGATCCTTCCGGAAACGATCGCCGGGTTTAGTGTTGACCAGTTTGTACATGCATTTTTTATCCTTATCGGGGCCTGGATCGTCTCATCATTCTCATATGACCTGTTACGAACGTACGGTGCTGCTATCGCTGAAAAAACAGGTACAGATATCGATGACAGGCTGTTTGCAATGCTTGAGATCATCGCAAAGTACCTGATTTGGTTTGCCGCCCTGCTCCTGTTACTCGACAATTTCAATATTGATATCACCCCGCTCCTGGCAGGTGCCGGTATTGCCGGTATAGCAATCGCCCTTGCTGCCCAGGACATCCTTTCGAATTTCTTTGGGGGTGCCATCATCACGATGGACAAGCCGTTCAGGATAGGGGACCGGATCATGTTCGAAAATCATTTTGGGGATATCATAAGTATAGGGCCTCGGAGCACACGATTGAAAACTCTCGATAACCAGATCGTCACCATCCCCAATTCCAGGTTGACCTCAAATATCGTGATCAATTATGCACAACCGGATTTTAAAATGAAGGTGAGGATACCTTTTTCCGTTGCATACGGATCTGATATGTCGAGGGTAAAGGAGATACTCATGGAAATTGCCGGTGAAGCGGCCGAGAGGACCAGTTGGGTACTAACTGATCCTGCACCATCGGTGTATTTTCTCGAGTTCGGCGAGTCCAGCCTGAATGGGCAACTTATTCTCTGGACAGGGAACTATGATAATGTGTGGGATGTCCAGGATTTCATCAATTCACGGATTGATTACCGGTTTAAAAATGATGGAATTGAGATTCCGTTCAGACAGGTGGATCTCCGGGTTCGGTGAAGGGGAAGGTGCTGAAGGAAACCCAATTGTTGGATGCGGGCTCTGCCCTCCACAGGCACGATCCGAATGGCCAGCTCTGGGAACGGGCACCTCGTTGTATCTTCAGGGAGTGTCGGATCATGAATGGCCGATAAGTAATGAAAGGATAAGGGAGACGAGTAGTGGACAGGCGCCAGAAGGAATAAATCTTATTACAAGAGATGCTCTTGTAGTTCTCAATCATCAAAATTTGTATCAGGACCGAGGTTTGCAGGCATGACGTATAAGCGGGAACTGGCTTCTCCAATCTCTGTTCGACTTCCTCGAGAGACCAAAGCCACACTGGCACGAATGGCTGAGGAGAGGCACATGGAACTCTCCCCCTTCATGGTGGCTATTGTCGAGGACTGGCTAAAAATGAGGAAGGAGATTGGGGAAGAGGCAATGAACTGGCGCACCTACCTGGATGATGCCGATTACAAGGGAGCAATGAAAGATCTCATCCGTGACACCTTCCTTGACTCGGTTATCAACACTCCGAATTACCGGGATAATATCAAAGATGTGGTAAAAAGAGTGCTCTCTGATGTCCTTGAGGAGGGGGGAACTCTTCCGGAAAACCGAAGAAAAAAGAGAAAATCCAAAGTGACCCGATCAAAGGAAGGAAAATGACGAGTGAAATGAGACCCGGGGTCAAAGCCCATGCTATTGCTACCCAAACGAGCAATCCGCCGACGGTTTGAAGAGTGAGGACAATCGCTTTCACACGGAAAAAAGGGGTATTGAAAACCCGGTTAGAGTCAATAGCGGAGGAGAGTAGCTGCAAAATGTAATTCCAGCAATCCCTTCAGGGATCCATTCAGAAAGGGCGATCAGGATAGCACATCCCAGAAGCAACCCCCTGGTCCGGCAGGATAAAACAGGAGTAAGAATACTCCGATGATCCTTTCTTCATACCCGAACTGCAATCAAAGTTCTCTCAAATCATTCAATACCTTGAGTGGTATCATATCCCCGTATTTTGTCCATCCCCCATTGCATGCGTTCGACGAATCCGCCACTTGTACAGCTCATGGGAGATGAAGAGGAGTACTGGAAATGGCACGAGCAGGATAAGATACTGGACCGGCACTGCCGCGGTGTTGAATATGTACTGCACCATCTCCACATTCAATATTGCCCCTATCCAGGCAACCTCAAGGATCATAGCGATAATAAGGAGATGATTTGAAAAAACCCCCTTTTCAATAGCGGAATTCTCCCATGAACGGAGCGTCCAGACATTAAGAAGCTGACAGCTCACAGCCCCAAGCAACGTCATGGTCATCGCCTGCTTATGCAACAATGTGCCGGTGATGGACAGATCTCCATACGCCCATCCATTCAGATAGAGAAAACCGAGAAACGCAAACATGGCAGCCATTGCCTCGATAACTCCAAGGAAAAAATAACCCCGTTTGAATACCTCAAAATCCAGGAGTCTTTCATTCTTCCCGACAGGTGGATGATCCATAATGTCTTCTTCAGGAGTTTCACTTCCCAAGGCGAGACCCGGGACCATGTCGGTACCAAGATCGATGGAGAGAATCTGGATCACGGAAAGCGGAAGGGGAATTGGAAGGAAGAACCAGAGGATGTAGGGAACGATCTCGGGGACATTAGAGGACAGGATATAGGTCACAAATTTTTTGATATTGTAATAGACGGTTCTCCCCTCTTCAATCGCCGCTACGATGGATGCAAAATTGTCATCAAGGAGGATGATATCTGCTGCCTCTTTTGCCACATCCGTACCCTTGATCCCCATCGAAATGCCGATATCTGCTTTTCTGAGGGCAGGAGCATCATTCACCCCATCCCCCGTCATGGCAACTACCTCTCCGTTCTCCTGAAGGAGCGTGGCAATCCGGAGTTTCTGCTCCGACCGCATTCTCGCGAAGAGCACATTCTTATGGAGGAGTAAATGTTTCAATTCTTTGTCGGGAATCCGTCGGATCTCATCCCCAGAGAATACCTTGTCAACGTCAAGCCCAATCCTTTCAGCAACAGCAGCTGCAGTGAGAGCATTATCCCCTGTGAGCATGAACACCTTTATACCGGCCTTTCTGCATTTCGCCACCGCCCCATGAACCTCCGGCCGGGGGAGATCCATAATTCCAATAAGGCCAAGCATCACAAGGTTATCCTCCCCCTTCCCTTCACGGAAAGCAAATCCAAGGACACGAAATGCATCCCGTTCGTACTCTTCTGCTTTCTGGAGGAATGCAGATTTAGTTTCATCAGAAAATGGTAGCACTTCCCCATTCGCACCGAGGAACAGTGTGGCACGCGGGAGGAGGATTTCGACCGCTCCTTTTGTGAAGGTATAATATGATTCCTTCAGCCGGCAGATTGTGGACATCATCTTCCGCTCGCTGGTAAATGGAATCTCTTGTATCTCCTCATATCCAGACGGATCCGGATTCAACTTGTTGGCAGCCGCGATTATCGCCAGCTCAGTGGGATCCCCGTGGAATATCTCCCCCTCAATTCTTGCTCTGCAATTCAACATCCCTGAGGTAAGTAAAAATCTGAGCCGTTCTTCGGATCCCTTGTTTGTTTCCGAGAAATGAAAGGTTCCATTTTGAAAATAACCCTCACCCGTCACAGAAACCTCCTCGCCACTGGCGAGGTAGATCTTTTTGACCGTCATTTCATTCCTGGTGATGGTTCCGGTCTTGTCTGTACAGATTACAGTAGCACTCCCGAGTGTCTGGGCTGAATCAAGGTTTTTAATGAGGGCGTTTCGGGCTGCCATGTGCCTGCTGGCAACAGAGAGAGAGAGAGTGATAGTAGGGAGCATTCCCTCCGGAACATTGGCAACGATGAGCGAGAGTGCAAAGATGGAAGCAATGAGCACCCCCTGCCCTGAAAGATATCCCAGAAGGAAAAAGACTCCCCCGGCGAAAACTGCAGCAAGGGTCAGTATCCTGGTAATGCGTGTTATTTCAATCTGCATGGGAGTGGACCGCTTCTTCACATGTACTGCCAATTCAGCGATCCTTCCGAACTGGGTCTTTTTGCCTGTTGCAAATACAACCCCGGAACAATTTCCTGAAACCACCGTGGTGCCAGCGAGAACTATGTTCTCTGCGTCAAGAATTTCCTCGGAGGTGACTCCTTTCTCCGACCTTTCAACTGGTCGTGACTCTCCGGTTAAAGAGGCGTTGTTCACCTTGAGAGAATTTGAGGTAATGAGCAGGGTGTCAGCTCCCACTCTGTCACCTTCTTCAATTATCAGGATATCACCAGGAACGAGGGTTTTTGCCTTAATTTCCTTGATCTTGCCGCCTCTTTTGACCGTGACGATGGCAGGAACCAGTTTCAATAATTCTGCCATGGTCTTGTCTGCCTTGTACTCCTGCCAGAATGAAAATGTCGCATTAATGATAACAGCCGCAAAGATTGCATATCCAAGGATATCGTACCCTTCACCCGGCGAAAACCAATCGGCAATGAAGGAAAGAACTGCCGCTGCTTCCAGGAGGATAGCAAAAAATTGAGCATATTTCGCAAGGTATTCTTTCACGTAATTTTTCTTTATCTGGCTCTCAATCTCGTTTGGTCCGTATGCACGAAGCCTGCGTACGGCTTCATCTTCATCAAGCCCTCCTTCTGAAGTATTGAAGTGGGCAAGAAGTTCAGAAACCGGTAATGCATGGAGATCAATCACTGATGCGATAACACGATAGAAAAGCCTATAAAGGTATTGCAGATATTCCGGGTCAGATGCCCTCCACAGTTGAAGATTTTTGGGATAGAATATCATTCTCTTCCTTAATCACAGGAATCCCGCCTGGAACCTTATAAGAGCAAAAAACCTTTGTTCTCAAGCAAATGCAGACTATACAGAAACAGGCACAAGGATGATATCCGGACATACGGTTGAAATGACACCTAATCCTTATCAAACAAAGGTGAATGAAAGGAATGGAATTATAGCGGCTCTTCATCGGGACGCATTCCACGCTCCGTTCTCTCTCCCTTCCCCCTCGTTATCCGGTTGCGTATCGATGGTTTGTATTCTTATCGGATCAGGTCTTAACACACATACCCTGATGGACCGGTTGAAACATCCGCTGTTTCTGTTCCTTGCTGCAGTCATCATGATCGGTTCCTGTGGCTGTATCAGCAGGGAGATGCCATTATCCCAGGAAGAACAGGCACAGGTCATTGCATTCGCCAATCCAATCACCGATAACCTGTTGGACGGATTTAACCAGGACAACTATCAGCAGTATTCACGGGATTTCAGCAGTGAGATGAAACAGGGTCTGGATGAGAAGGTGTTCGAACAGAATCGGGCATTGGTCGTCTCTAAGATCGGCTCCTATATATCAAGGGGTGATCCCTTTGTGACAGGAAGCGGAGAATTCCTGGTCGTGAATTACAAGGCTGATTTCGAACAGGAAGAGGGGGTGGACATCAGAGTGATATTCCGGAAAGGAGATGATACCCATCAGGTATACGGACTCTGGTTTAATTCACCGAAGTTGCGCAGCTGATACCCGGATTCTGAAGCAAACCTCTCTTTTCGCTTCAGATACCCCTATTTGAAAGAAAAGGAGTGGAACGATCTCGTTTTTGCGATTTGCTCGCCCACCCCTTCAGGCTTCTCATTGCTTGTCATTATTTTCTCCTGAGAACAGGAATGATGATGACTGGTCTGGTGTACCTTGTTTCACCAGATACCTGTTGTACCAGATTTCTTTTGTACCGGATGCTGTTGCACCAGCTCCCCTCCATCACCTCATTCCCGGATTGAAATGAAACGCTTTTCTCATCTCCTTTCGTACTATCTTCTCCTGTGACAGAAAACGAACTTCAGAGGATCCCATGGGAGGACCGGGATGACCTCACCCCTCAGGAAAAGGAAGCGGTTGCATTCTACCTCGAATATAGCAGCGAGGTGCAGTATTATCTCCGGCATCCCAGGGAATTGAGCGGACTTGAGGAGTCGCCGAATTTTGAGGCACTTGTTCATCATCTTGACAATACCATCTGCAGATCACCCATCTCTGCCGGCACTCTGGTATACCGGGGAGTGAGGGCTGATTATTCCAAACGGCTCCTCTTCCTCCTGTCGATAGATTTTGCAGAATGCAATGACGGATTCCACAGCATCACTCCACAGATCATCCGGGACCTGGGATTTACCTCGTTTACAATGGGTGCTGAGAGACTGGTTTCAAAAAAGAGAGAAGATCCAAAGATTCTCTTGGTCCACCAGACAACATCCGCCGAGAATGCGTTGTTTATCGGCGGAGAGGATGCCGAACTGCTATACCCGAGGGCGTATCCCTGGCTGGTAACGGGATTTACGTGCAGCAGAAGAGGGAGAGAGACCATGATATTCATCAATCTTGCATCATACCAAGGAGGGATCTCCTGATATGGCGGGAGTTGAGCGACTGTTCCTGGGAAAAGCCCAGGCAGTGGTGGAGCATGCCCCTTTGATCCTCTCAGAGGCAGATTGTATAGCTGCAGAGCATATCCTCGAGAGGGCGATCAGCGAGGTTCTTCTGCACCGAACATCCTGAGGTCTCCCCGTTTCAGTGTGATAAATCGGGAGTCTTCCCTTCACTGCGACGAAATCCTGCATCTTTCCTTTTCCTGGAGTATGGCTGATCATCATGTCTTCACCAGATCCCGGGATCGTTTCGTCCAAGCAGGGATGGTGGATGCAATTCTTCCGGTTTTCCGGGACATGTCACCACCGGATTCCTGCCGGGACAATTGTTCAGAGGGTCATACACCTGCAGCGGGGAAAGGATTCTACCGGGAATGTAACAAATGCCAGGTTCCATCTCGCAGTATCTTTTTCATAAGCGTTTTTTTGGGATTCTTTTTTTTTTTTGACATTTTGTTGTCTTCTTCACAACAATTCCTTTAATACCAATACTGCCGACCTTTTAGTACTGACGGTGTTTTAACCGATGCGATCTCCTTTTGAAATCATCGCAGACAGGGTCGTGAAAAAGCCGAAGATGGTCCTGCTTTTCATCGCACTCCTTCTTGCCGTGGCCCTTGTCGGGACCAGTTTCATCGTGATGGAGACCGGATCGGAGACCTACCTTGATCCCGATACCCCCCGCTCGATGCTCCTTTCCGAGTATTCGGACACCTTCCAGTCAGAGAGCATCATGCTGCTCGTGGAGAGCGATGACGTGCTCAACCTCGAGACACTCCGGTATCTCGAGAGGCTCGAAGAGGAGATCTCACAGCAGCGGTATATCACCGGGACATCCAGTATTGCCTCCATTGTAAAGCAGATGAACGGGGGGGTCATCCCCCGATCCTCTGCCGAGCTGGATGGCGTCATTTCCCGCATCCCTTCTGATATCTCATCACGATACATCCCCTCGCACCTGCTCACTATCGGGGTGATGACCCTTGAGCCCGGTCTTTCGCAGGAGACGAAAAATTCAGTTCTTGACAACCTGGATGCTATCGTCACGCTCTCCAATCCACCACCCGGGGTTCATATCGTTGTGACGGGAGATCCGGCATTCCAGCAGCAGATGGGAGAGGAGATGGGCACCTCGATGGGGACCCTGATCCTTATCGCCATGGTCCTGATGGTCGTCGCCGTGGGATTGTTCTTCTCCCATATCAGGTACCGGTTTCTTCCGGTAGGGATCGTTGCATCCGGGCTCATCCTCACGTTTGGGGTGATCGGATACTCCCCGTATTCGATCACCATGGTCGCGATTGCCGCGTTTCCTGTCCTGATCGGGGTCGGGATCGACTATGCGATCAATATTCAGACGAGATTTGATGAAGAGGCGAGAAAGTCCTCCCTGGAGGAGGCAGCATGGACCACGATCACCCGATCAGGACCCTCGATCCTCTTCGCCATGCTCTCGACCTCAATGGGATTCCTCGCACTCTGGATCTCCCCGGTCCCCATGATCGCGGGTTTCGGAGTCATCTGTGTCATCGGAGTCGCCTGCTGTTACCTCGTCGCGCTGCTTGCCATCCCCTCTTTCGGGCTTGTCCTGAAGTACCGCCCCAAACACGGCATCAACAATGCACATGGAAGCGAAGGAAACAGCCACCTGATGGAGCGGTATAATGCGGCGGTCGGCGCCCTGGCCCGGAAGATCGCACGGCAGGCGGTGCCAATCCTTCTTGTCTGTGCCCTCATAGGCGTTGTCGGATTCCTGATGGATGCCGAGATCGCAATCAACACCAACGAGGAGACGTTTGTTCCGCAGGACATGCCGGCATTGATCAACCTCAAGAAAGTCAGCAGGACGATGGGGTCGACCGCCTCGCTTCCCCTCTACGTTAGGGGAGACAACGTGCTCGATATCGGAACGATACGGTGGATGTACGAGTTCCAGCAGTATGAGGAACATCATAACAGCAAGATTACCGGATCAGAGAGCATTGCAAGCCTTATTGTGGCCTACAATAACGGGATCCTTCCAACCTCAAACTCGGAGGTCGACGAGATCCTGTCAAGGATCCCCGGGACTCAGAAAGAACAGTATATCAGCGGGACGACCGATGCCGTGATCCTCTTCTCGACAGTGGACATGGAGAACGAGGTCGCGATGGCGATGATCGATAATTTTGCCCAGGAGATTGAATGGAACGAGCCGCCTCCGGGAGTGTCGGTCAGGATCACCGGGATGGGAGAGATGTTCACGAACCTGATCAAGGAGATCAATGTCGGGAAGACCCGGATGACCTTCCTTGCCTTCGTGATGATCTTCGGTCTCCTGTTCCTTATTTACCGGAATGCTGTCAAGGCCCTCACACCGGTCATCCCCATCATGATGATTGTCGGGTGGAACGGGCTTGTGATGTACGTGCTCGGCATCGATTACACGCCGATGACCGCCACGCTCGGGTCCCTGACCATCGGCGTTGCTTCGGAATACACCATCCTGATCATGGAGCGGTACTACGAGGAGAGGGCAAACGGCCTGCCGGTCATCGATTCGGTGCAGCAGGCAACAGGGCAGATCGGGACTGCCATCACTGTATCCGGGATGACTACTGTCTTTGGCTTTGCGGCACTGATCGCCTCATCCTTCAACATGATCAGCAATTTCGGCCTCGTCACGGTCATTACCGTCGGATTCTCACTCATCGGAGCCATCATCGTCATGCCTGCCATCATCGTTCTGATGAGCCGGTTCGAAAAAACCACAGAGCGTTCCCCGGCTGCTGGTCCATAAACAACTATTTTCCTCTCCCCGCACACACACCTCTCTATGATCCCTCCCCGGTGTGACCTGGTACTCAAAGAGGTAACCCTGCCCGGAGGGAGGGTGGCGGACCTCTCGATCAGCGATGGCATCGTTGTCCACACGGGCTCACCCTGCCCATCGGACCAGCTGATATCGTGCAGAGGCCTGACCGTCCTTCCCGGCGCCATCGATATGCATGTCCACATGAGAGGGAGGGTGCAGAGCGGAAAGGAGGACTGGAAGAGCGGGAGTATGAGTGCAATCGCCGGCGGTGTCACCATAGTGGTCGATCAGCCAAACACCATTCCACCTCTCATAACAGAGGAGACGTTCCGGGAGCGTATCTCGGAAGCAGCGCGGGACTCCGTCTGCAGTTATGCGATCAACTGCGGGGTCCTGCCCGGGACCGATCTCGCGGCACTCTGGCGGGCAGGGGCAATGGCATTCGGGGAGATCTTTGCTGCTCCTTCAAGTTATGGTGAATCGCTCGATGCCCAGGCGCTCAGAACATCGCTTGAGACCATCGGCAGGCTCGGCGGGCTCGCGACCATCCATGCAGAGGAGACCATGCCCGGGAGTCCCTCAGACCTTGCCACCCACAACCGTCTTCGTGGTCCGGCAGGTGAGACCCGGGCTGTCAGCCTGATTGCAGGGTGGCAGCACCACTGCCGCATCCACTTCTGCCACTTGAGTACTGCATCGGCAGTAGCTGCCGCAGGCAGTGCATCGGTGGAGGTCACCCCCCATCACCTGTACCTCTCCTATGAACAGGCTGGGGAGACCGATACCTCCTGCAAGGTGAACCCGCCCCTCCGGACCGAGACTGAAAGGCGAAGGCTCTGGTCCGTGTGGGAGCGGATCGATGTGATTGCATCAGACCATGCCCCTCACACCATGCAGGAGAAGTTGGTTCCTTTTCCCGATGCTCCTTCAGGAATACCAGGGGTCGAGACCATGCTCCCCCTCCTTGTTGCCTCGTTGGTGAAAGGGGATATCGACCTGCCCACCCTCATTGCAAAGACCTCCTGGCGTCCTTCAGAAATTCTCGGTATCCCGAAAGCCGGATATAGCCCGGGCGACCGGGCAGATTTTGCCCTCTATGGTTCGGAGAGCACCCGGGTCACCGCAGAGACCCTGCACAGCCGTGCGGGGTGGACCCCCTTTGAAGGGTTACCCGCGGTATTCCCTGATATTGTGATCCAGTCCGGGAACATTGCCTATGATCACGGTGATTTTTACCCCTCCTCCCCGCGGTGGTACCCGGGAAGGGGTTATATTGGGGGAGGCCCTACCTAATGATCGTGCCGACAAAGCGCTTCCTTAGGTCCCCGGGTGATCAACTGGCGACGACCTGGAGATGAGCTTCGGGACAACCCGGTTGCGCGACAGGCACCGCCCGGCAATGGGAAAAACATGGTGAAGAACGGCAGCATGCCACTGGTGATCCGGTGTTGTTAATGCCGGGCGACAATCATTCTCCTGGTGGCTCATGACCGATATCACCCCTGCTCTCTCCTGTTCTGACAGAGGCACCATCATCACGATCGAGGTTGCCGCCGGTTCGAAGACCTCCTGTTTTCCCTCCGGGTTCAATGAATGGAGAAACGCGGTGGGATGCAGGGTCAGGGCACCCGCAGTGGAAGGGCGGGCAAACCGAGAAGTAATCACCGTAATCGCCGGGGCGATCGGTATCGAGCATTCGCGGGTACGCATCATTTCCGGAAGCACCGCGCCGGTAAAAAAGATACTCATTGAAGGGATGACCCCGGATCAGCTCAGATCGGTGCTGGCGCTCTCCTGACATATTGTATACTAATAAATAAATAAATCATCAAATATTAATAAGAAACATATAGTTTATCCCTTCTTGGGAGCAACTATGGTTTACCTATGATCAGGCATTACACCGATTGCATGATGCATGGGGGTGCGCTTACGTGTATTCATCAGATACTACCAAGTACCTTATTCACCTTCACCTCGAAGCAGAGGGGGTGGTCGAGAAACCCGATGTAGTCGGTGCCATATTTGGCCAGACTGAAGGGTTGCTCGGTGAGGACCTCGACCTTCGCGATCTCCAGAGGACCGGCCGTGTCGGAAGGATCGATGTCCAGATCTCCAGTAAAAAAGGCGAAACAAAAGGCGAGATATATATCGCGTCATCCCTTGACAGGGCTGAAACGGCAATCCTGGCGGCATCCCTTGAGACCATCGACCGGGTCGGCCCCTGTGTCGCCCGCGTCAATGTGGTCACCGTAGAGGATATCCGGGTCAGCAAGCGGAGGAAGATCGTTGAACGGGCAAAGGAACTTCTGATCGACTCTTTTGAGGAGGGATCGATCGACAGCACCGAGATCATCGACAGTGTCAGGGAGAGCCTCAGGATCGAGAAGATTGGCAACATCGGCGGGGACCAGGTCCCGGCAGGTCCCAACGTCCTGGAGTCGGATGCCATTATTGTGGTGGAAGGGCGGGCCGATGTGATCAACCTGCTCAGGTATGGCATCAAAAATGCGGTTGCGGTCGAGGGGACCAAGATTTCACCGACCATTATCGAGCTCTGTGAGAAGAAGACTGCCACCGCATTCTTTGACGGCGACCGGGGGGGCGATCTCCTCCTCCAGGAACTCCTCCAGGTCGCAGAGATCGATTACGTCGC
>Ga0116143_10002828_pt1 | contig 18220 bp, 13 predicted proteins | sample AD_UKC034_MetaG_FD_89745 | JGI IMG/M metagenome (GOLD analysis project Ga0116143, IMG submission 89745) | Active sludge microbial communities of municipal wastewater-treating anaerobic digesters from USA - AD_UKC034_MetaG | ecosystem: Engineered > Bioreactor > Anaerobic > Digestate | place: USA...
GCCCGTTGATAATTTACATTCTGAACAAATTCCGTCATACCAAGTTTTGTATTATCAAAGATCTCAAACCCGACCGCACCCCCCTGGGGGAGGCCTTCGGAGGCAAGGCTGAGCCTTGTTTCATAGACTCGTTCCTGAGGAATCTGGATCGACTTGCCGTCTTCCGATATATGGTATGGTATCTTCTGTTCCTTGAGCTTCGCTAAGATGGAACCTGCATCTTCGGGCGTGAGATTGGAATAAAGCACTTGGAGATTGCTTTTGGCTGACCAGGAGATAACAAAAAGAAGGGCCGCTATCGTACCTCCCAGAACCACCACAAGAGCAATCAGTTTTCCTGCGCTTAATTTCTTTGCGAGGGTTTTCATCTGCTGAGGGAATTCCTGTATCGCCATTATTCAGTATCCTCTTAGACCTGCATCCGCATTATTTCTTCGTAGGCAGCTACAATCTTATTGCGAACCTGCATCATCAGCTTGAACGATACTTCAGCTTTCTCCAGAGCAATCATAGTTTCATGGAGATCCTTCCCTGTCCCCCGGGCAAGTTCCTGTACTGCCTGGTCTGCTTCGGCCTGAAGACGATTCACCTCCGAGAACGACCCCTTGAGAACCTCGCTGAAGGGAACGCCGACCTCGGCAGCACCTGCCTTCTGGCGGGTCAACGATCGAAATTGGGTATCAGCCATTGGGTCAAACGAGATTTCTTTCATGACTACCGTCCGATTTCCAGCGCCTTAAGCGCCATTTTCTTTGTGGCATTAACTGCTGTTACCCCTGCCTCATAACTGCGGGTAGCTGAAATCAGATTTACCATTTCCTCAACTGCGTTGATATTCGGCGTAGCGACATACCCTTCTTCATTCGCATCAGGATGCGCCGGATCATACTTCATCTGAGGTGGCCGCGGATCAGTGATAACCCCTGCCACCTTTACTTCATACAGTGGAGTGTCTACCTTCGACTGCAGCACTTCCCGAAACGATCCCTGCATTGGCTGAGCAGCAAACACCACATCCTTTCGCCGATAGGGCCCGCCCTCTGGTGTCCTGGTGCTGTCAACGTTAGCAAGGTTGCTTGAAATTGTATCCATGCGCAGACGCTGCGCCGATAATCCTGAAGAACTCGTCTGTATTGCATCGAAGAAGTTCATGGTTATCACCTACTTCCCTTCCTGAATAGCACTGAGCATGCCTTCAAATTTTCGTGCCGCGACCTGTGCTAGTGCGGTATAGAGAATCGTGTTCTCGGCAAGACTTGCCATTGATCGGTCAAGGTCAACAGTGTTGCCATCGCATCGTGTTGCAGTCTGATCGCTGTTCATAGCCTGAGGCGCTATCATCATGCGAGTACTTGCGGCGGGCAGGTGAGCTGAATGCGTCCGTTGAACGGTGATTCCTCCTCGAGCTCCGCTATCCGCTTTAGCCATCTCTTCCCGCACGACGACATCAAAGGCCTTGTAATTAGGTGTATCAATGTTGGCAATGTTCGACACCATCACATTGTGTTTGGCCGATCGAACCGTAAGCGCCCGCTCCAGAAGCGGCAGTGTTGTACCAAAAATTCCTTCAGCATTCACAGAGAGACTCCTTGAATAAGCATGTGTTACTCTTTTCAGCAAGGAACATACCAACATTGTACCGCTGAATCATCCCGTTTCATCACAGCGCAAGGCAGTGTCCTCGCTTGGTTTTATTATGCTATCGGCTCAGGTGCGAAATGTCTCGCTGCGACCCGGCATTGTTCAACAGGCAATTTTTTCCCCTACCGCTGATCATTTCTGCCAGGAGTGCCCGCATCCTTCCAAAGCTACTGAACTGTCCGATATTCTCGCAGCTTGTTCCGAAGTGTCCTAATGCTTATTCCGAGAATACCTGCTGCCTGGGTCCGGTTGTTCCCCACTTCCTTCAGGGTCTTGAAAATAAGTTCTCGTTCCATATCGCGCAGTGATACTCCAACCTTTACCGGTATCGCATCCGATGGATACTCGCCAGATTCTTCCAGGAATAGGTGCTTGGGCAACAGTTGCTTCCCTTCACCCAACAGCACTGAACGTTCAATGGTATTTTCAAACTCGCGAACGTTGCCCGGCCAATCGTATTTTCGAAGCAACGTGATCGTCTCTTCAGCAATCTCATTCATTTCACGATCATAGCGGTTTCTGTACTTCTGCAAAAAATAGTGGGCCAGGACAGGAATATCTTCAGGCCGTTCACGAAGCGGCGGTATCACCAGCGGCACCACATTCAACCGGTAATAGAGGTCTTTCCGGAATCGCCCCTTTTCAACAGCCTGTTTCAGGTCAACGTTGCTGATGGCAATAACCCGTACAACGATCGGGACGGGACGGCATGCTCCGACCGGATCTATCTCCTTTTCCTGCAATACCCGCAGCAGCTTGGCCTGCAGGTGCATCGGCATTTCACTTACTTCATCAAGAACTAACGTACCGTTATTGGCCAGTTCGAACTTGCCGATCTTCTTGCGTATCGCACCTGTGAATGAACCTTTTTCGTGTCCGAAGAGTTCACTTTCCGCCAACGCCTCCGGCAAAGCCGCACAGTTTACCGCTACGTAAGGCTGCTCCTTTGCACCGCCATGTTCATGGATGTAAGTTGCAAGCAGCTCCTTTCCCGTTCCACTCTCACCTTGGATCAACACGGTGGCCTTGCTTGGAGCAATGCTGCGTGCCTGTTCAAGCATCCGCATCATTTCGCGGCTGCTGGTGACGATTTTCTTCTCGTCATCACTATCCTGTTGCAGCGCAGCACAGTTCACGCGCCCCTGGCTCCGAATCTGTAATCCTATCTTACGCACCGCCGCCTCGAGAATGTCAGCTGAAAACGGCTTGAGGATATAGTCTGCGGCTCCTTCTTTCATCGCATCGACGGCATTGCCGATCGTACCGTATGCAGTAATCATTATGACCGGCACATGTGGCGACATTGTTTTTATTCTTTTCAGCACGTCCATTCCGGACATTGCCGGCATCTTCATGTCCGTGATCACCATGTTAAAGCGTTCACGTTCGAAGCGTTTCACCCCCTCAGTACCATCGGCGGCTGTGGCTACGTCAAATCCGCTCGTGCTTAACGCGTGAGCAAGAGCAATGCGCATATCGGGTTCGTCGTCGATTACCAGTATAGGTTCTCCAGTCATAGTATTCACTGTGCTCCGTGATGCCTCTGTTCGCCGCACAAGGGGAGACTGATAACGAACTCCGTTCCGGCTCCTTGAGTGCTTTCAATATCAATTGTTCCCCCGTGGCTCTTGATAATAGAGTGGACGATAGATAAACCAAGTCCCGTTCCACGTGTTTTCGTCGTGAAAAATGGATCGAATATCTTATTTATATGCTCCTTGGGGATTCCCATTCCGGTATCGACAAACCGAATCACTGCACATCGCTCATCACTTCCGTTGCGATGTCCTTCCTCAGCAGTAATTTTCAGCGTGCCTCGGGAAGGCATAGCTTGAATAGCGTTGAGAATGAGATTCAGAAATACCTGTTTCAACAACTCCCCGTCGCCATTAACAAACAATGGATATTCACAACCGCAAACCGATACCTGCACACCGTCGTTGCCCTGTACGAGGTGGGACGAAAAGAACACCGAGTCATTGAGTGGTTGATGAATATCGATACGCTTGAATAATGCTTTCTGCTGCGGTCTCATGAACATGAGCACGCTCGAAACGATTGAATTAATGCTCTTTACACCCGATGATATGTGCTCAAGCAGCTTACATGGTTCCTCATGCGCCATCAGCTCTCGTTTCAGCACGCTTACGAACAGTTCAATGCTTCCCAGCGGATTCCTGATATCGTGAGCCATTTTCGCCGCCATTTCACCCATCGCCGCCAGTCTGCTGTTGCGAACCGCCTGCTTCTCAAGCCGCTTCACATGAGTAATGTCCTGTATTGTCACCAATGTCCCTGTGCGTTTTCTTCCACTCTTTTCGAGACATGCTTCCGACACAAGCACCGTTACCCGCTTGCCACCGCGGACGATTTCCATTTCCCTAGGGCCAACCTCCTCGGTGTCATCCACCCTCTGCATCTCGACATTATCTGACTCGCTGCATTGGCCGCTGAGGATCTCATTCAACGACTTTCCAACCGAGTCTTCAGCACTAACGCCGATCAGATTCTCGGCGGCACGGTTCAAGGTAGTAATTGATCCTTTGAGATTGACAGCCACGACACCAATGGGGAGACTCTCGAGAATGGCATGCAGGTACTCCTGCATTTCCTCTTTCTGCCGCAATGTTTCATTAAGCTCATAGTTCTTTTTCTTAACTTCAGCATCAAGCTGTCGAACACGCTCCTCCAGGTGGTGATAGGAACTCTCCAGCCGTGAGGCCGCTCCGTTGAAGCAGCTCATCGCCTCAGTCAGTATACTGAGGTCTTCAAGGTTATGTTTTTCCCTCTTGAGCGTCATCCGTGTCGCCCGGCTCTTACTGTTCACCGTCGTATCCCCTTCTGCTGAAGTGTGCCGCGAGTGGCTGGGTTGTCGGTCATACTTATGAATAGTCCTCTGCCAGCGCTTACTTGAGCGAAGAGCAAGAAGCATGCCATGGGGTATCCAAGGTTCAGTCGGCGATGTGCGGCAGATAAGACTACTGCCCCGCTGGCATGCGGTAGTATGAGCATTTTCAGCGACCTACATATACTGTACCTGCGAGAGAATACATGCTGCCAGCACTATATGCTAGGTTAGAGATGTGTTAGACATGTTTACTCTATGGTGGCTGCTCGAACCTCACCATACTATAAGGGCCGGCAGAGTGTCGGGTTTATTGACCCCTGTTGGATATTTTGACGATAGCAGATATGACCGGATGTTCAATTTATTAGCGCAGTCCAGGGCAGATATAAACTCAACCTGTGTCCCTCTGTGTGCATGATAGCAGTCCTGGTGGCGAGATGCTGGGAAGCAGTGCTGACAGGTTTGCAAATAAGTCAGGTACTAGATGGATCGATGACTATGCATCGTCCATCTAATACCCGCTAAGGGAGGAAGTATGGAAGAGAAGACAAAGAGAGAATGACGTTCTCGTGTACTCATGCTGAACACCGCTGCTGCAGGCGGTGCTTCTTGATTTTTTCCACCAGCGTAGTGCGATTAAGGTGAAGCAGCTTTGCGGCGCGGTTCTTCACGCCATTGCTCATTTCAAGCGATTTAAGAATCAATGCCTTTTCGAATTCACTCACTGCTGTATTCAGGCAGATTCCTTCTTCAGATATTCTTACGGTCGGAACAGCCGATATCCTGCTGCTGTTTCCCAGGATATTCCTTGGCAAATCGACAGTGGTAATGGTTCCATTTCCTTTGAGGATAACCATGCGCTCGATCACGTTCTTCAGTTCACGCACGTTACCCGGCCAGGAGTATTCCATCAGGAGCGACATCGCATCATCGCTGATGCCATCAACCTGCTGTCTTTTGCGCTCATTGAATTCCGCTAGAAAGTGATTGAATAGAAGTGGTATGTCAGATCGTCGTTCCCGCAGCGGCGGAATGTGGACTGGGATGACATGGAGTCTGTAGAAAAGATCTTCCCGGAATTTACCTTCCTCGACTGCACGCTCCAGATTGCGATGAGTCGCAGCAATCACCCGCACATCTACCTGAACTGGCTTTGTCCCCCCCACTCGGAGGATTTCACCTTGTTCTAAGACCCGCAGCATTTTGACCTGCAGATCTGCACTCATATCGCCTATCTCGTCGAGGAAGATGGTCCCTTCATGAGCAAGTTCAAATTTGCCCACCTGAGAGGATATGGCACCGGTAAATGAACCGCGTACGTGACCAAACAATTCACTCTCCAGCAGGTTTTCCGGAATAGCACCGCAATTGATCGGAACAAACGGTTTTTCATTTCGCCGCGATTGATGATAAATTGCCCGGGAAACCAGTTCTTTTCCCGTACCGCTCTCACCATAGATGATGACTCGACTATCGCTGTCAGCCACTCTGTTGATCAGGCGGTATACATCCTGCATAGCCTTGCTTTTCCCAATAAGCTCAGCAAATCCTGCAAGTGATGTTGTCGTTTCGCTGTTTCCGCCTGCATCATCAAATCGCTCCGCCCCGATGTATCCCTCCGTCCTCCGATTCAATACCACGTTTTCCACTCATTCTCTCCTTCTTGCTGGTCCATCATGGTCACGCAACTGGTATCGAAACTTCATCACGTTCGGTGCTTCGTTCATGCCCTGCAAACTGTTTTGATAGCAAAGCCCGTGCCATAAATAAACCTGCACTCTTAATTCCTCGTCGCGAAGAGGCAGCGATTTTGGAGTCCCGGTAATTATGTACATTTTGCACACAAAATGTTGTCAAGAAGATCTGAACCAAGTCAAGATGTGCACATCTCGTGGACAGGAGAGAAATGACAATAATACAAAAAAGAAACACTTCGGAGAGCAGAAGAGCAGCATGCGGCTATCCTGCAAGCTGTTTTCTTTTGCAGAATGCAAAATTCACCATCTCACATCTGAGTTGTCAGGCTTGGGCGGGAGTTAGAAGTATCGTCACGGAAAATAAAGGCTTTTCAAGAGAGGTAAACCGAGGGATATTCTTCCAAAGAAAAAAGATGCGGATAAATCAAGCGATTAGGAGACATACGGTGTGAAACACACCAATCTGGATATAAGCATCAGATATAATAAGATTTTCGCATTTTGAAAGATATTTTCGCTTAATGCAAATTCTCGATTCCATACTTTTTCAGTTTTCGATACAGCGTGGCAAGGTTGATGCCCAGCAGCTGCGCTGCATCGACCTTGTTGCCTCCCACCTGGCTGAGTGCTTTTTTTATGAGAATTGTCTCATTGGCTTTGAGATTCAGTGTCCTCTGCATTCCCGAGCCCTTGTCAGGATTTGTAATTTCCGCTGGGAGATCACCAACATCAATTATGTCCTGAACTCCAAGGGCAAATGCGCGAGCAATGACGTTTTCGAGTTGCCGCACATTCCCGGGCCAATGATAGCTGAGCAAAGCGTCCATGGCTTCCGGGGTGATTCTTATCACTTCCCCTTGTTCCCGTGTATTATAACGGTTGATGAAGTGATGAACCAGTACGGGAATGTCCTCTTTTCGCTCGCGTAAGGCGGGCATGTCAATGGTAACGACATTGAGGCGATAGAAAAGATCCTCACGCAGTCTTCCTTCTGATATAGCCTTTTGAGGATTCTGGTTGGTTGCGGCAATGACTCGCACATCGACATCATACTCCTGAGTATCGCCAACCGGGCGAATTCGTTTCTCCTGCAATGCCCGCAGCAGCTTGACCTGTAGCTGGGAACTCACTTCGGCAATCTCGTCGAGAAATAGCGTCCCCTCGTGGGCGGCCTTAAAAAGTCCCATTTTATCACGGATGGCACCGCTGAATGACCCTTTGACATGGCCAAAGAGCTCGCTTTCCAGGAGTGTCTCAGGAATAGCACCGCAGTTAACGGGGATGAAAGTTTTGTCCTTCCGGTGACTGTTAGCGTGAATCACCCGCGCGACCATCCCTTTTCCCGTGCCGCTTTCTCCTTGAATAAATACCGTAAAATCATTGCGGCTAACCTTGTCGATCTTTTCGAAAATCTCATGAATGCAGGTGCTGATACCGACAATATCATCGAAGCGATGCTTTTCCTTGAGCTTCTTCTTGATAAGAATATTTTCCCGTTGCAGTTTCTTTTTTTCGATGATCCGGTCAGTAATAATTCTCAATCGCTCTAAATCAATCGGCTTCTGCAAGTAGTCGTAACAGCCCCGCTTCAGTGCCTCGATGGCTGTCTCGATTGTCCCGAAGCCGGTGATGATGATGACCTCAGTTTCCGGATGATAGTCTTTTATAGTCGAGAGGATCTCGATTCCATCGACGCCCCTCATTCTCAAGTCAGTAAAGACTATGTCGTAATCACGTTCCTGAAGCATAGCTATGGCGCTCTGACCGTTGTCACTGACCTGAACATCATACCCGTGTGGCGTCAGGTAACGTTGCACGCATTCCAGGATCTCCGGCTCATCATCAACCACCAGAATCTTGAAAGTATCTGGCATGTCCAAACGTTCTCGTCCTCCGCGTTGTTGCTGAAGCCCTTCGCCCCTCTCCGGCCTAACAGATCCCCTCAGCCGCCATCGCCGACAATCCACAATACTCATGCTCTACGGCCGTTCTAGACAATATTCTTGGGGGGTGAAGCGTTCCTAAAGTTTCTTTGTCCCTCTGCCGATTAGTATGAATGAGAATGCCGAAAAAGCTTTATTTGAGCGGCCCACGTCAGAAAATTTCCGCCGACAATAAAATATCCGGTGGGACATCATGGACGCGGCTCCTCGCCAGCAAAATAAGCTTTTTTGATCTCGAACACAAGAATTAATTAGACAAGATACAGTCCCGGAACAAACACGTCCGTGGTCCGCAGCAGTCTTTCAGGTTTTTTTCCTTAGACAGCAGCGGGCCTGACTATTAACATGTGAACGCGATCAGTGAGTATCTCTGATCAGAATCTGCTTGCTGCCATCAGCCAGGCAACAGGAACAGAGCTTTTGCCGGGAATGTTCCATGCCTATTCTGCTACTCAGTTTTCTCGAGTAGGGAGTCGACGTATGCCGGTATCTAAAAAGAAGACAGCGCTGGAATTAACACCTGACCTGGACCTCAACAAAGCAGAGATCAAGAAAATCATTCAGAAACTCGACAGCCTTCCTACTCTTCCCCAGATTGCTGTAAAAATACTAAAAATCTTTTCTGAAACCGATCCGGATATTTCAGAGGTGATCAACCTGATCAAAACCGATCAGGCGCTGATGATGAAAATCCTCAGGCTGGTAAATTCCTCCTACTACAGCCTTTCCAACCCGGTCAGTTCGCTTCAAAAAGCGATCATGCTCCTCGGTTTCGAGGAGGTGCGCTCTCTACTCCTCAGTGTTACCGTTTCCGAGTCCATCCTAAAATCACTCAACAAATCGTGCGTACAGGAGCAAACCGAGCTTTGGAAACACGCCCTTGCCACTGCAATCTGTGCTGAAATGGCAGGCGAGCAGATATGTCGCGCCCTGAAAGGGGAACTATTCATCGGCGCGCTCCTGCATGACGTTGGCAAACTGGTCCTGCGAGAATGTTTTAACGATCGCATGGCCAGAGTTCATCAGGAAAATAGCACCCTGGGAACAGCCCTAATCGATGCAGAAAACGATATTATCGGTGTTGATCATACCACAGTAGGAAAATGGTTAGCCGAGAAGTGGAATCTTCCCAAGATCTTTATCGAATCGATCTGGCTGCATCATCACCAGCTACCTGTGCTTCTGGACCTGGAATTCATGCATCACCGAGATGCGGTCCTCGTTATCCGATTTGCCGACATCCTTGCTCATCGAATTATGGCTGATACGCTGACATTTCATCCGGGCACGGAAGATTTTGACGACTTGCAGAAACACTTACACCTCAAACCAGAATTCACCCAGCATGCCGCCGCTACTCTTGGTAAGCTGTTCAGTGAATGGGCAGCTACTCTCAATATTCAAGAAGACGAGTTTTCGTTTTATTTTCATGCCCTCCAAAGGGCTAATCAGAAACTGGCGACTCTGGTGATAGAGAACCTGCAGCATCAGCGGCTGAAAAAATCCAACCATGAACTCAGGCTCCTCCATGACCTCCACCTTGCTCTGGCACAGCTTGATCGAGGAGAACAGATTATTAACTTCGTGGCTCACATGGTCAGTGCGGAACTAAACAAACCGGATGGCGTCGTCTATTATCATAATCAGATCGAACGGTGTCTCATCGGAGCCTACTGGACGGCAGGAATGGAGCCGGAACCGTTCCAGATTTTCCTGAACGAGGACGAACAGCCCCGCAATCTTGCGGTCTTTGAGGCGGCAGATTCGGTACGGCAATTTATTGCATCGCGACATGAGCGCATTCACACTGTTGCAGTCACTGCCAACGATATCACATTCCTGCAGTACAGCACCCCTTATCTAGTGATTCCGCTGCTCCACGAAGGAAACTGTCTCGGTGAGCTCGCTCTTGCTCACGATTGTGCCGTTAATAACGAATCGATAACACAAGAGATGCTCAACACGCTCGGCTATCTCGTTTCGATTACTCAAAATGCGCTCGCGCGTGTGCAGTTGCTGGAAGAAGTGAAAGGCTCAGCCGAGTCGCTCAGCACCGCCCTGGCGAAAAATCAACAAATGATGTTGCTCCTGAGAAAATCGAACGAAGAATTCGAGCGGCTCTTTGAATATTCGAATGATGCCATCATCCTGCATCGGACTGACGGCACTGTGCTGCGAGTCAATGAACGTACTGTTGAGCTCCTCGGATATAGCAAAGAGGTAATAAACTCGGACCACATTCTGGGAAAACTGTTCGATGATCTGCGAAATGCTCAGTCGAACCGCTCCGAAAAGGACGACAATGGCAAAGGTGTTGTTTTTGAGACGCAGCTCCAACACCAGGATGGTACGGTAATCGATGTCGAAGTAAGCTCACGTATTTTCGATTTCAAATCCGGTCTGGCGCAGAGTTTGATTCGCGATATCACCCGGCAAAAAGAAACAGCGCGAGATTTATCCATGGAAAAGGAACGCCTGGCGGTGACACTGCGCAGCATTGGAGATGGTGTCATCACTACTGACACAGAAGGAAAAATCGCGCTCATCAACGCAGTGGCCGAGCATCTCACCGGCTGGGGACAGGAAGAGGCGGTGGGAAAACCGCTTCAGGAAGTTTTTCGCACGATTAACGAACGCACCCGTGAACCGATTGGAAACCCTGTTGATCGAGTGCTTGCCAGCGGCAGGACGGTCGAGCTTCCTCGCTTTACCGTATTGGTCGGAAAGCAGGGAGTAGAGCGATTGATTGCTGACAGCGCTGCGCCCATTATCGACCGAGACAACACCATCATCGGCGTCGTGCTCGTATTCCGGGATGTAACGGAAAAGCAAAAGCTGGAACTGGAGATCCTGAAAGCGCAGAAATTCGAATCCCTGGGAATCCTTGCGGGCGGAATCGCTCATGACTTCAATAACATTCTTACCGCGATCAGCGGAAGCATAACCCTGGCGAAGATGTATGCCAAGCCTGGTGAAAAAACCTTGGAAAAGCTTCTTCAAGCTGAAAAGGCATCGCAACGCGCCAAAGATCTGACGCGTCAGCTTTCGAGCTTTTCCCGTGGTGGCATGCCGGAAAAGAAGACAGCCTCACTCGCTGAACTCATCAGGGACTCCGTGGGCTTCGTTCTGCGCGGATCCAATGTTCGCTGCGAACCGCTTATCGCTGACGACCTGTGGCCAGCCGACGTGGATGCCGGTCAAATAAGTCAAGTGCTCAACAATCTCATCATCAATGCTGACCAGGCTATGACGGGAGGCGGAATAATAACCATAACCGCTGAAAACGTCATGGTTCTGGAAGAAGACACCATCCCGCTTGCATCCGGACCATACGTCAAAATAGCGGTCAAGGATCAGGGAATTGGAATTCCAAAGGACGATCTGCCCAAGATTTTTGATCCTTACTTCACTACCAAACGTGAGGGAAATGGTTTAGGGTTAGCGAGCGCCTACTCTATCATGAAGAAGCACAACGGTCATATTATGGTTGAGTCTGAACCCGATCTGGGCACTGCATTTTTCCTCTATCTTCCTGCAGTGAAAGAAACGACGTTTGTGCAGGAAGCTGAGGATGACCAGCCGGTTTCTGGCAAGGGTCGCATCCTTCTTATGGACGATGAAGCTGAAATCAGGCACTTGACGGGCGAAATGCTTGAGTCACTCGGGTATCAGGTGGACTTCGCTCGAGATGGTATTGAGGCGGTACAACTCTACGAGAATGCCGTTACTTCTTCAAATCCCTTTGATGTCGTGATCATTGATCTTACCATCCCCGGAAGCATGGGGGGTAAGCAGACCATTCAAGAGTTGCATAAAATAGATCCCGACGTAAAGGCAATCATTGCGAGCGGGTATACGGCAGATCCGGTCCTGGCAGAATTCAAAAAATACGGCTTCATGAATTTCATCACCAAACCGTATAAAATTGGAGCCCTGAGTCGTATTCTTTACACGCTTGTCAACAACGGATCAGCAGATGAACTCGGGGTGGAAACCAGTCTTAGGATTCCTGAGACTGCAGGGTAAGAAAACGAAAAATGAAAAATTGAAACAAACTGGTCTTGTTTCAATATAATGTATGGTATTTCCCCAATTCCTAATTCTCCATTTCCTCATTCACCAGTTCTCCCTTTCCTTCCGTTGTCTGAAAATATCGCGAATCCGCGATCGTCTCCACCATTTTTCGCACCAATTCTCTACTCAGCACGTAGGGGGATTCTGCTTCCTCGCTTTCTCTCCATACCAGGACGAAATCGAGAAAACCGGTTGACTTGTCTGAGCGCGAGCCGGTAAGAAACCAAAGCGTAGATTTATCTCGCAGATCGATGACTTTCATCGAAACTGAAACCTGAGAATCAGCACTCAGCCCCCCATACAGAAACTCCGTAATTTCGCCGAATACGATCAGATCGTAACCCTGTTCTTTGCCGGAAGCGATTGATTCATCGCAGGTCAGAACGTCGCTCTCTATTCGATCAACGACGCGCACGAACCGCTTCAGCAGGAATTCCTGGTATGCCTGATTCGCCAGATCAGTGCCGAGACCTTTGATCTCTGTACTATGAATGAAATCAAACACTCCCATCCGCAGATCATACCCGAGAGGCTTCTCCGGCTCAATCATCACCATTACCTGCCGGTCGTTGTCACCCGGTTCGGAAGAATTCGGGTGAGCACATCCATTCATGATCCATGGAAGCACTGCCATAAGTAGAAACACCAGGAAACCTGTACTACCATTCTGTCGCTCTTTCACAGAGAGTTCCTTTCAGAAAGGTTGTCATCCGGAGGTCGTATTTACCGCGCATCAACCGGCTACGAAGTCGATCCGGTATCAGCAATAAGCACTCAGAATATATTGAACTTATCAATAGTGTAACGACTCGCTGGCCAATTGGTCAAATGCTGAACCGTGTCCCAGACCGAAGAACGAGTCCAAGGCAGGACCTATTCCGGCTTTCCTGGCGTAGCCTATGAATGTTCACTTTTATAGAATAATATAGTATTTAATTAGATTCAGCTGAATCGTAACCGGCAAAAACAAGGAATGTGCTATCCCGACTGCCCCTTTTCCTAAAAACCATGGCCATCACCTTACAATAGCTAAGACAACGTAGTATCTGTCCTGCAATCCTTGCGGGATTACTTTCCTGGTTGTAGAGAAGAAAAGACTTGATTTTTTGCGACCACAAAAATATTATGTTCCTTCTGTCTTGGAAGCTGATTTTTCTATTCTTTTGAGCAGAGGGCATGTTCTTGAGCATGGCCGAGATTTAACTGAAGGGTTGAACCGTGGCAACAAAGTTACAGATTTTTAGCGGCAATTCAAATGTTCCTCTTGTCCAGGAGGTGTGTGATAACCTTCATATTTCCTTGGGAGAAGTAACCGTAAAACACTTCAGCGATGGGGAAATATCTGTTGATATAGGTGAAAATGTTCGCGGCATGGATGTGTTTGTGGTGCAGTCGACCTGTACACCGGCGAACGAGTACATTATGGAAATGCTCATCATGCTGGATGCTCTGAAACGAGCTTCCGCAGGTCGCATAACACTCGTGATTCCCTATTATGCCTATGCACGGCAGGACCGGAAGGTTTCTCCGCGGGCTCCCATTTCAGCCAAACTGCTAGCGGATCTGATCACTGTTGCCGGGGCAAATCGGGTCTTAACCATGGACCTGCATGCGGGACAGATCCAGGGTTTCTTTAACATTCCGGTGGATAATCTGTACGGATCTCCCGTCCTGTATGATTATGTCAAGACAACTCTAAGCAATGATTTGGTAATTGTTTCACCGGATGCCGGGGGCGTAGAACGGGCACGCGCTTTCGCGGCTCGGTTGAATGCCGGACTGGCTATTATCGACAAAAGAAGGCCAGCTCCCAATGTTTCTGAAGTCATGCACGTGATCGGTGACGTAAAGAACAAACGTGCCATCATCGTTGATGATATGATTGATACCGGCGGGACAATGGTCCAGGCTGCTGAAGCATTGGCTCGCAATGGTGCTCAGGAGGTATATGCCTGCTGCACTCATGCTGTTCTCTCCGGCAGCGCAGTGGAAAAGATAAATAACTCTGTGATAGAAGAAGTAATCGTGACCAATACGATTCCTTTGAGTGATGAAAAAAAGAAATGTCGAAAGGTGAAAGTCTTATCCGTAGCTGGACTGCTTTCAGAGGCGGTCCGGCGGATTCATTGTGATGAATCGGTGAGTGCATTGTTTGTATAGCCGACTTTCACAAAGACCAACCATACACAGGGTGACAAAAACGATTGACAACTCTCTCCAAGGGAGGCAAGCCTCGCATCTGGAGGCGCCATCAACATAGCAATTGATTCTGATCACCCTGAGAGGAAAAGAAACAATGAAGAGAGTGAATTTACAAGCAGCAACAAGAGAAGAATCGGGAAAGGGTCCATCACGGCGATTTCGTCGGCAGGGCCTCCTGCCTGCTGTCGTTTATGGTGGTCATACTGAACCGATGTCTGTTATCGTACAATCCGCGGACTTTTCAAAATCGGTTACCGGTGATCGCGGTAGCAACGTCATTGTGAACCTTGAGGTGCAAGGCAAGGGAGAGGCATCAACCAAGGTGACTATGATCCGCGAACTGCAAACGGATCCGCTCACCCAGCAACCCCTGCATGTCGATTTCCAGATCATCGATCTGGAAAAGCAGGTTGAAGTTCTCGTTCCTCTTGAACTCATCGGCAAGCCTGAAGGCGTAAAAAGCGGAGGAGTCCTTCAGCAGATCGAACGAGAACTGCAGGTCCGCTGCCTGCCTCTGGAAATCCCCGATCGGATTAGCGTGGATGTGAGTAATCTCGGTATGGGAGATTCCCTTCATGTTAGTGACATTGTTGTACCAGAAGGCACTCAGATTCTCACCTCCGGTGAGCACACTATCGCTATAGTTGCCGGTATTGCTGAGGAAGCCCCTAAGGCTGAAGGCGAAGAAGAAGGAGAAGAAGCCGGCGAAGCAGGAAAGGCCGAGGAGTAGGAATAAGCCCGGTCTGCTCATGATTAGGCACTCATGGCTTATGGTACCGTTCGTCTTGTGGAGCATGGTCGGTGGTTCCTTCCCGACAAAGGCAGCTTGCATTACACGGACGCCGGATACCGGCTGGCCCTTTTCTCTTGAAGGAAGCAACCCGTACCTTTTTCTGTGATAAGGCTCCGCAGTCATTTCCGTGTGGTTGATTATTGGTCTTGGCAATCCTGGTCAGGAGTATGAGAACACCCGTCACAATCTGGGCTTTCGGGTCGTAGAAAGCCTGGGTCGGGATTTGTCCTTGCCTCTGGCCAAAAAAGGTTTTTTGTCGCAATGGGCAAAGGGTGTCTGGAATGGCGAGGCCGTAGTACTCGCCATTCCGCAGACGTTCATGAATCGAAGCGGTGAAGCACTGCTTAGTCTGATGCAGTTTTTTAAAATAGACAATAGAAGGGTGATCGTTGTTCATGACGATCTTGATGTTCCACTCGGCGAAATACGCATCAAAGAAAAAGGAGGTGACGGCGGGCACAAAGGATTACGATCAATTATCTGTTGCACCGGGAGGAAAGAATTCATCCGCCTTCGACTGGGTATTAGCCGCCCGGAAATGAAAGGGAAAGAGATCGATTTTGTTTTGGGGTTCTTTGGGGAGCAAGAACTGCCCGTAGTGGAAAAACAAATCGAACAAGCTAAAGAAGCAGTAGAGACCATTATCTTTAAAGGTACTGCGACTGCGATGAATCAATTCAACCGGAGGAAAAAGGATAAAACCCTATCTTCGGAGGAGATACTCAGCTAGCTCAATCTCATTACTTATTTATGGAGGGACAAAAAGATGATGGCACGAATTACCCCGTTGTGGAGGCACTTCGCGAGCTGCCTACTCAGCCTCATGCTGTGCGCGTTGGCCGCCCCAGTGTTTGCCGGTGAAGCCGACCTGGCCATACCCATTCTCTCACCAGGACAGAACAATTTACTGATGATAGGTTTCCTTATCTGTTTTTTGGGAATGGTTTTCGGGCTTTTTCAATACATGAAAGTAAAACGGCTTCCGGCCCACAATTCGATGCTCGATGTAGCCGGTATTATTTTCCAGACCTGTAAAACCTATCTGATACAGCAAGGCAAGCTGCTGATCGTACTGGAAGTTTTTATTGGTATTTGTATCGCCTACTATTTCGGCGTCCTGCAGGCTATGCCGGCCGGTCATGTAGGCATTATTTTAGCATGGTCGATCGTGGGTATTCTCGGTTCCTACGGCGTAGCGTGGTTCGGAATCCGGATGAATACCCTGGCAAACAGCCGAATGGCTTTTGCTTCTTTGGAAGGAAAACCGATCAAGCTCCTGGATATTCCGCTAACCTCCGGCATGAGCATCGGAGTTCTTCTGGTGTGTGTGGAACTGATCATGATGCTCGTTATTTTGGTCTTCATGCCCCGGGAGGTTGCCGGCGCATCTTTTGTCGGATTCGCCATTGGTGAGTCGCTCGGCGCCAGCGCCCTGCGTATTTGCGGTGGTATCTTCACCAAGATTGCCGACATCGGCTCCGACCTGATGAAAATAGTTTTTAACATTAAAGAAGATGATCCACGAAATCCCGGTGTCATCGCTGACTGTACCGGAGATAATGCTGGTGACAGCGTTGGTCCTACTGCCGACGGCTTTGAAACCTATGGTGTTACCGGTGTGGCACTCATTAGCTTTATTGTCTTGGGCGTTGCGCTGGAATACCAGGCCGAGTTGATCACATGGATCTTTGTCATGCGCATTTTGATGATTGTGACCTCGATCATCGCTTATTATTTAAACAAAGGCATCACCAACAGCCTTTGGGGAGGAAAAACCAAGGTCAACTTCGAAGGCGCACTGACCTCTCTGGTTTGGATCACATCAATCCTTTCCATTGCAGTCACGTTCGTTGTCAGTTACTGGCAACTGGGCCACCATCCAGCGATCACGAAGGTCGATCCTGACCTATGGATCAAACTGTCAATCATCATCAGCTGCGGAACCCTGGCAGCCGCGATTATTCCGGAACTCGTAAAGGTGTTCACCAGCTCAAAGTCCCGCCACGTACAGGAAGCAGTGCGAGCCGCGCGCGAAGGCGGCGCTTCGCTGGATATTCTTTCTGGTTTCGTGGCCGGCAATTTCAGCGCCTTCTGGCTCGGAATTGCCATCACTGGTTTGATGATGCTTGCTTACTACACCAGCACGTTTGGTCTGAGCAATTTCATGGAGTACTCTTCTATCTTCGCCTTCGGTCTGGTGGCTTTTGGTTTCCTGGGTATGGGACCGGTAACTATTGCAGTTGACAGCTACGGACCGGTAACCGACAATGCTCAGTCCATTTATGAGCTCTCGCTGATTGAATCCCTTCCCAACGTGCGCAATGAAATCAAGAAGGATTTCGGATTCACGCCCAACTTTGATACCGGCAAAGACTATCTTGAAGAAAACGACAGCTGCGGCAATACCTTTAAAGCAACAGCCAAGCCGGTATTGATCGGTACTGCGGTTGTCGGCGCTACCACCATGATCTTCTCCTTGATCCTGCTTCTGAGAAAGGCCCTGGGGATTCAGCCCGAACAAATCCTGAATCTGTTAAACCCCTACACGCTCCTTGGTTTCTTGTGCGGTGGTTCGGTTATTTACTGGTTTACGGGAGCATCAACCCAGGCGGTTACTACCGGCGCTTACCGGGCGGTAGAGTATATCAAGAAGAATATCAAGCTCGATGACAAAGCGAGCCTGAGTGCTTCTACGGACACGTCAAAAGAGGTCGTTAAGATCTGTACTCAGTACGCGCAGGCAGGAATGTTCAATATCTTTATTGCGATTTTCAGCTTTGCCTTGGCGTTTGCCTTCTTCTCCGCCCCTTCGCCTACGAACAATGCCCCAGCCTCTTTCTTTATCAGCTACCTGATCGCGATTGCCGTATTCGGTTTGTTCCAGGCAATCTTCATGGCTAATGCTGGTGGCTGCTGGGATAACGCCAAGAAGGTCGTGGAAGTGGATCTGAAGGAAAAAGGCACGGCCCTGCATGCGGCTGCGGTTATCGGTGATACGGTTGGTGATCCCTTCAAGGATACC